>Ga0265338_10002614_pt1 | contig 26592 bp, 16 predicted proteins | sample 42126metaG_FD_193579 | JGI IMG/M metagenome (GOLD analysis project Ga0265338, IMG submission 193579) | Rhizosphere microbial communities from Carex aquatilis grown in University of Washington, Seatle, WA, United States - 4-21-26 metaG | ecosystem: Host-associated > Plants > Roots > Rhizosphere...
TGCTCTTGCCGGTGTTGACGTTGGCCGGACTGGAACTCGTTTTGCGTCTTTCCGGCTACGGCCATGCCACCAGCCTCTTCAAAAACATCCAGATTGGCGGGAAGGAATTCATGGCCATCAATGAAAGCTTCAGCCTGAGGTTCTTTCCCCCTGAACTGGCGCGATGGCCATACCCGATCATGATGGAGGCGAAAAAGCCCGCCGATACCTACCGCATCTTCATCTTCGGCGAATCGGCGGCCCAAGGCGAACCGCTTCCGGCCTACAGCGCGGCGCGCTACATGGAAATCCTGTTGCGGGAACGGTTCCCGGGCTAAAAGTTCGAAGTGATCAACCTGGGCATCACGGCGATTGATTCTCACGTCATCGTGCCCATGGCCCGCGAATGCGCGCGGCAGCATGGCGATCTCTGGATTATTTACATGGGCAACAATGAGATGGTTGGACCGTTCGGCGCCTCAACCGTCTTCGGCGCGCAGACCCCGCCGCTGGCTTTCGTCCGGCTGAACCTGGCCATCCAAAAAACCCGCGCGGGCCAGTTGATCATGTCGCTCGCCCGCAAAATGCGGGGGAAAACCTCGAACGCCTTGTGGGGCAGCATGCAGATGTTTGTCGGAAATAATGTGGGCGTTGACGATCCACGCCGGGAAATGGTTTATCGGAACTTCAAGAGCAATCTCGAGGCCATCGTCCACGCCGGCCTGAGTTCGGGCGCCAGAATTCTTCTCAACACCGTGGCGGTAAACCTCAAAGACTGCCCGCCGTTCGCCTCCCTGCACTCCGCCCATCTGTCCGCAGCGGACCGTGCGACCTTCGACCGGTTGTATGCGGAGGGTTCCCAAGCCGAAAGTCGGGGCAGTTTTGAAGAGGCCGCGCAATTTCATGAGCAGGCGGCCCGGTTGGACCCGCAGTTCGCCGAACTTCAATACCACTGGGCCAATTGTCTGCTGCAACTGGGCCAGTTCGCCGCCGCGCGGCAGCATTTCCAATTGGCCTGCGATTTCGACGCCCTGTCGTTCCGCACGGATTCGAGACTGAACGACCTGACCCGGCAGGCGGGGAAGGCCAACGCCGGCCCCAGCCTGGTGTTGTTTGACGCCGCTGTGGCGCTGGAAACCAACAGCCCGACAGGGATTTGCGGCCAGGAAACATTTTACGAACACGTCCACTTCAACTTCGACGGCAATTATTGTCTGGGACGGGACTGGGCTGCGCAGGTCGAAGCTTTGTTGCCAACGGCGGTCAGGAGTCGTTCCGCAAGCGATTGGGCTTCGCAGGAGATGTGCGAGCGCCGATTGGGGCTCACGGACGTGAATCGCATGCTTGCCATCCAGATCGTCACCGGTTTGATGAAGCTTCCTCCTCTGAGCAGCCAGCCCAACACCGCTGGCCGGGTGAAAGCATACGAGGATGCAGAGGCAAAACTGAAGCTGGGGTTGGATATCAACGCCGTGGCGAACGCGCGCGAGATTTACCGCCAGGCGACCAACCGTGCGCCTGAGGATTCCTGGCTGCACGCGAATTCCGCCACGTTTTTCGAGGCCACGCATGATCTGAAGCGGGCGGTCGGCGAATGGCAGTGTGTCTATGAGCTGATGCCGTGCAATATGGTCGCCTGTTTCGAAGAGGGCCAACTGCTGGTGAAGCAGGGTCAATGGGCCGAGGCGGAGACGTCCTTGCGCCAGGCCGTAGCCATTTTCCCCGGCTACATCAACGCTTGGCAGGAGCTGGGCGATTTACACGTTGCTGAAGGAAAGCCGGCGCTGGCTTTGAAGCCGTATGGTCAGGCACAAAGGCTGCGGCCGGGCGACCCGCACATTTACTGCCAAATCGGCATTGCGCTCTCACGCCTCGGACGGTCAGTCGAGGCGATGGACAACTTCCGCCACGCGCTCCGGCTCCAACCGGATGATTGGGAAGCCCATAACTTGCTCGGCATCCAGTTCAGTTCGGACGGCAAGAACCAGGAGGCGCAAGGTGAATTCGAGCAAGTCCTCCGTTTGCGCCCGGACAACGCCAATGCACATTTGAACCTGGGCGTCATGCTGGGCAGGCAAGGCCGGCTCGACAGCGCCCTCCAGCAGTTTGAGGAAGCGTTGCGCCTCGATCCGGGCAATCAGGAGGCGCAAAATTACCATGATCAAATCCTGTCCCGGATCGCCGGGAAGCGTTGAACCGATGCGGGCCGATGCCGCTTCGGGAGCAGGCAGTCGCCGCTGCCGGTCGATCGTCGCGCACCCGTGCCCGCGAACCTCTTCTCAAAAAGTTCCCGCTTGCTTTTCCCGGTGTTTTGCCTATTATCCATGCTGCCTGGACGCCGCGTGTGCGGATGTTCATTGAGGCTGAGAAAAAACAGTCAACGTACAACCTAACCTTTAACCTCCGTTGCCGTTTGCAGCGTTTGGTTTGTTAGGCAATGGAGTCTTCGAAATCCCGCCCGGCGGGACGCCAAAGCCTCCTTCAGTTCATTACCCAGTCAAGTTATGCTCACAATGGAAGAGGCCATGAAGCAGAGCGGCTCGCTGCCGTTTGCTGCCGGCAATATTGTCAAAGGCACGATCATCGAACTTCGCCCCAAGGAAGTCCTGGTGGACATCGGCTACAAAAGCGAAGGCGTCATCCCGACGAATGAATTTGTCGATACCAGCGCGCTCAAGGTGGGCGACGTCATCGACGTCCTCATCGAAAAACTCGAAAACAAGGACGGCACCGTCGAACTTTCGCACGAAAAGGCCGAGTTCAAGAAGAACTGGGAGCGCATCCTCACCATTTGCAATGAGGGCGGCACGATCCTGGGCAAGGTCAAATCGGTCGTCAAAGGCGGCCTGGTCGTCAACATCGGCGTCGAGGCGTTTCTGCCCGCGTCGCAAATTGACGTCATCACCCCCAAGAATCTCGCGCAGTTCGTCAACAACACCTACGAATTCAAGGTCGTCAAAATCAATCAGGAGCGGCAGAACATCGTCCTCTCCCGCCGCGAATTGATCGAGCAGGAGCGCAACGAAAAACGCGCCAAGCTGCTGGCCGAAATGGTGCCCGGCGACATCCGCAAGGGCACGGTCAAGAACATCACCGATTTCGGCGCGTTCATCGAACTCAACGGCATCGACGGCCTGCTCCATATCACCGACATGAGCTGGGGCCGCATCAATCATCCGTCGGAAATCCTCAAGGTCGGCCAGGAAATCGACGTGGTGGTGCTCGACGTGAACAAGGAAAAGGAGCGCGTCAGCCTCGGTCTCAAGCAAAAGATGGCCAATCCGTGGGATGCCATCGAGACGAAGTATCCCGTTGGCGCGAAGGTCAAGGGCAAGGTCGTCAGCCTCGTGCCTTATGGCGCGTTTGTGCAGCTGGAGATGGGCGTCGAAGGGCTCGTGCACGTCACCGAATTGTCGTGGACCAAGCGCGTGGCCAAACCGAGCGATGTGCTCAAGCAGGACCAGGAAATCGAGGCCATTGTGCTGGGCATCAACCGCGAAGAGCAAAAGATCTCCCTCGGCATCCGCCAGCTCGAATCCAACCCGTGGGACAATGCCGAGGCGAAATACAAGGTCGGCGCCCAGGTCAAGGGCAAGGTGCGCAATCTCACCAGCTACGGCGCCTTTGTGGAGCTGGAAGAGGGCATCGACGGCATGATTCACGTGTCCGACGTGTCGTGGACCCGCAAGATCAATCACCCGTCCGAAATCCTCAAGAAGGGCGACGAGGTCGAGGCGGTGGTGCTCGAAGTGGACCGACCGAACCAGCGCATCGCGCTTGGCATCAAGCAGCTCTCGCAGGATCCGTGGGCCAACATCGACCAGCTCTACAAGGTGGGCGACGTGGTCAGCGGCAAGGTCACGAAGCTCGCGAGCTTCGGCGCCTTCATCGGCCTGCAACATGACATCGACGGCCTCGTGCACATCTCGCAGGTCAGCGAAGAGCGCGTGGACAAGATCAAGAACGTGCTCAAGGCCGGCCAGGATGTGACCGCCCGCGTCATCAAGATCGACAAGGGCGAACGCCGCATCGGCCTGTCCATCAAGGCCGCCAGCTACACCGACGAGCAGCTCAAGGAAGAGCAGAAGATATTTGATGCGCTCAAACCCGGTGAAGACCTCGTGGCGCTGCAACACGCCTTCGACGCTGCCGACGAAGCTCGCGCGGACGACGAGAAATCGGAGTAACCTCCGGTCAGATCCAATTCAGCGACAGGCGGACCGGAAACGGTCCGCCTGTTTTGTTGTTGGAGTTCAAGCTTCATCCTGTCCCGTACAAACTTGAGGCTGAAACCGGGGCAAGCTGAAGTTTGAACTCCAGCGAAACATCCGCCAGCTGCGACCGCCAGGCGGTGCGAGGCTTATGCAACCAGGCGGCGGTGCCGGTAATGCAGGATTTTAAATTCCGGCGTATCCTGGATTTCCTCGGCCAGTTCAAATTTGTCCTCGAACGGGGGGAAAAAGGCGTCGCCCGCCACCTCCCGTTTTACCAGCGTCAGGTAAAGGTCGGAACAAAGCGGCAGCGCCTGTTCATAGATCTGCGCGCCGCCGGCGACGAAAAATTCCAGCGGCGAACTGGCCGGATCGAGTTTCAGGAAATCCTTGACGATGCGCAAATCCACCGTGGTGGCGTCACCAACCCTGGGCAGTTCAAACTGGTGCGGCTGGTCGGGGAGATGCGTCTTGCCGCGGCCCACCCACGCGTCGCCGAAGATTTCCGGAAAGTCCCGCTGCAACCGTCCCGGATGCTGGCTCAGGACGATGTTGATGCGGTTGGGCAGCGGCTTGCCGAGGCTCTCGAACGTCTTGCGCCCCATGATCACGACGTTGCCCGAGGTCATTTTTTTGAACCATTTGAAATCTTCGGGCAGGTGCCAGGGGATTTTGCCCTCCGCGCCAATCACCCGGTTCAGCGACATGGCGGCAATGGCTTTGAAATGTTTCATGCGTCAGATTAATTCGTTCCGCTGCCCGGAGGGCAGCAACCTGGGTAGCCGTGGGTGCAACCCACGGTTGAGTTCAGAAATAAATCCCGACCCCGCCGGGGTCGAACAAAACCGTCGTCAAACCGTGGTTTAAAGCAGATATTTTTCATCAATTTCAATTCCCGCGTCGCGCAACAGTTTGCGGTATTCATCCCAAAAGTCCACCCGCCGATGATGTTCCTCCTGGTTCTTGATGTATTCAATCAACGCCGCTTTTTCCCGTATTGAATGGGTAAAGGCTCCATAACCCTCCTGCCAATGGTCGAAATGCGGGAAAACGCCGTTTTCCTTGATCCACTTGGCGCTGCCGGTCTTGATGTCCTTTACCAGATCCGCAAGGCAAACGCTTGGATGCAATGAGGTCAGGATGTGAACGTGATCTTCAACCCCGTTGAGACGGAACGCATGACCTTCGTGGTTCTTGATGATGCCCCAAATGTAGCGGAACAAGTCCTCCCGACGCGGTTTGTCCAGGACCCGCTCGCGATTTTTTGTCGCAAAGACGATGTGATAAATGATCTGTGTGTAGGTGGCCACGGTAATCCGTGCGTTCCAGTTCGACCCCTTCAGGGTCGATATTCTCTATCGCCTGAACCGCAGGTTGCACCTGCGGCTATCCATGTTTCGGCCCTTGCGGGCCTTCAAATCTCAAACCGCAATCGGCGCCTTGATGCCCGGATGCGGGTCGTAGCCAATCAGCTCAAAATCCTCGAACTTGAAGTCGTGAATGTCTTTCACCGCCGGATTCAATTTCATCTGCGGCAGCGGCCGCGGTTCGCGAGACAGCTGCAGCTTCGCCTGTTCGAGATGGTTCTGATAAAGATGCAGGTCGCCGAACGTGTGGATGAAATCGCCCGGCTTCAGGCCGCAGACCTGCGCCACCATGAGCGTGAGCAATGCGTAGCTGGCAATGTTGAAGGGCACGCCGAGGAAGAGGTCTGCGCTGCGCTGATAAAGCTGGCAGCTCAATTCGCCGTCCAGCACGTAAAACTGGAACAGCGCGTGGCACGGCGCCAGCGCCATCTGGCCAAGCTCGCCCGCGTTCCACGCGCTGACGATGTGCCGCCGGCTGTCGGGGTTCTTTTTGATCTGCCCGATCACCTGGTCGATCTGATTGATGGCACGGCCATCCACGGTGCGCCAATCGCACCATTGCGCGCCGTAGACCCGGCCCAGGCTGCCGTCCTGGTCCGCCCATTCGTTCCAGATGGTCACGCCGTGTTCGTTGAGATACTTGATGTTCGTGTCACCGCGCAAGAACCAGAGCAGCTCGTAAATGATGGACTTGGTGTGGACCTTCTTGGTGGTGAGCAGCGGGAAATGGCTTCGCAAATCGAACCGCGCCTGGGCGCCGAACACGGAATACGTGCCCGTGCCCGTGCGGTCAGCTTTAAGCTTTCCCTGGTCGAGGACATGCCTCAGCAAGTCGAGGTATTGAATCATTGCGGGGAAAATTTAAGCACGAAACGAATGAGAGAAAAGACATTTAGCCGGCGGATATTCCTGTCTGCCCGCCGGTAGAGGGCAACCGCCGCCGCCCGCCGGCCAAGGCCATCCCTGAGGCTGGATTTTCATCCGGCCTCTTGCTTTTTGGCAGAATCCGCACATAAATATCGCGGCATCAGCCGCCATGGTTGGCGGCGTATCGTTGCCACGGAAAGCAGGCTCGTGATGGATGATAAATCAGCGCAAGGTTATCGCCGGATATTGCTGGCAATACTCCTGTTGTCTTTCCTGCTGCGAGTGGTTCTGGTTTTTTCCGGCGGCCAGTACTTCTTTCCAGATGAGGCCCGTTACGACAAGTCTCGCGCGGCGGCGGCGGCCCTGTGGGGCGGAGACATCCACGGTTGCCTGCATGCCTTGCACAGCGCCGACCATTTTCTGTTCAAGGTGATCGGCGTGGTTCCGGCGACGTTGCAGATGCTGCTTGGGCCCAGCCCGAAGATCCCGGCACTTTTCTTTTCCCTGTTTTCGGTTGCCGGCTTATGGCTCATGTGGAGAATCCTGCGCCGAGCCGGAGAAAGCGAGCGGGCGGCTCTTTTTGCTGTCGGCTTGCTGGCCCTGTGCTCGACCTTCCTGTATTATTCCCGTCACCTGCTGCCCTACGACACGTCCCTGTTTTTTGGCCTCCTGGCTCTTTTGGTTGGTCGAAATAATCCATGCCGCACCGTTGATTCCGTCCTGTGCGGGCTCTTTTCGGTGTGCGCCTTCCTCACTTACAACGGGTACTGGGTTCTCGCTGCTTTTGCCATGTTGGCGCACACGCTGCGCCGGCCCCTGGCCTTCCGCCCATGTCTGAGGCGCGCTTTCATCTCCGGACTATCCTTTGCCGTCCCGCTGGCCACCCTGCTGGCCGTCAGCGCTGCGATCGCATCAGCCGACGGAAATCTCACGCAACAGTTTCTGGCTTTTTCCCGCACGGTGACACAGGGCAGTTACGCCGAGGGATGGAGTCTTCCCTTTGAATTCCTGTGGAGTTCGGAACATTTTCTGGTTCTGCTTGGGGCCGTCGCCCTGATATTTTGTCTGAAGGAATTTGTCCAGGGGAACCGGAAAGAGGCGCTGATGCTGGGCTTGTCAGGGGTCTTTTTTATTTATGGGACGCTCGTGGTTTTCTCGGTCGTCCTGGAGAAGTTCGTGGTGTATGGGAGGCTGGTCAGGCAGCTTCTGCCATTCTGCAGCATCCTGGCGGCGCTCTTCCTGGAGGGGCTATGGACTTCCACGCCAAAAGGAAAGTTCCTGGCTGTCGCGGTTATGGGGATGGTCGTCGTTCAGGCCGCCCTGAACTTCCAGCAACCGATTACCCAGGTGTTCCCCGCGGAATTCCTTCGTCTCGCCGCTGGAGTTCCAAAACCGGCCCGGACAGATGAATACGAACTGCTCTTCGTCTATTACATCTATCCAGAACCTCTGCCGGTGCCGGTGATGGAGGGCGCCAGGACAATCATCCAGGAACGACATCCGCTTCAATTCCTGCCGTATCAATACGAAGGCTTTACGCCGGACCAGCGCGCCAAACTCCGAACCACGGACATCCGGATGAAGCTGGTTCTTGCCATTAAGCAATAGGCGCTGTCCTGGGTGATACGTGTGCGTTCCGTCGGGCGGATGGCCGGAATGCGATGGAAATCAGCTGGCCACGCCAGGTATTTCTTGTGAAAGTGTGGGGGCATGCGAATTCTCGGCCTGGATCACGGAACCAAACGCATCGGCGTTGCGGTGAGCGATGAAACCAAAACCATCGCGCAGCCGCTGGAATACATTCCCGCCGAGCCGTTCGCGGATTTCCTGGCCCGCCTCCGGCAATTGATCCTCGAAAAGGAGATCGACCTGATCCTCATTGGCCTGCCGCGCAACATGGACGGCAGCTACGGCCCGGCGACGGAAAAGGTGCGGACTTTCGTCGCTGTGCTGGGCAGCGCCATCACCGTTCCGATCAAGACCTGGGACGAGCGGCTGACCTCGGCGCAGGCGAACCGGGTTTTGATCCAGGGCGGTGCGCGCCGCGCCAAACGCAAAGAGAAGGTGGACCAGACGGCGGCGGCGATTTTACTGCAAAGCTACCTGGATGGCATGGCGCAATGATTTTTCAACCACGGATGGACACGGATAAACACGGATTGGGCAGACGACAAAGATTTGGACTGCGCTGGCAGAGCATAGCGACGACACCGCGTTTCGTTCGGCCAGCTGCTGCCGAAAGCGGCGTGGCTCCCGCAGCGGCGGGATTCCCGCCGCAGTCCAAAAGATGTGTTTGCGGCGCAGACTGCGTTGGATTTTTCCGTGTCCATCCGTGTTTATCCGTGATTAATTTTTTGTGGAAAAACGGAAATTCAAACTGACCATTGCCTACGACGGCACGGGGTACGAAGGCTGGCAGGTGCAGAAAATCGGCACGGGCGTGCAGGAAAAAGTCGAGACGGCGCTGGCCAAACTGTTTCCCAGCAAGCCGCGGCTCCACAGCGCCAGCCGCACGGACGCCGGCGTTCATGCGCTCGGCATGGTTGCGCATTTTGAAATTCCCGCCGCTGAATTCAAGATGTCCACCTTCAAACTCGTGCTGGCGCTCAACGCCTGGCTGCCCGAGGACATCCGCGTGCTGTCGGCTTCACGCGCGCCAAAAAAATTCCATGCCCGGTTCAACGCGACGGGCAAGCAGTACCGCTATTGGGTTTGGAACCATAAGGCGGCAAATCCGCTGCTCCGGCATAGTACCTGGCATGTGCCGCGGCCGCTCGATTTGAAGGCCATGCGCGCCGCCGCACCGCTGTTTGTGGGCAAACGCGATTTCAAATCGTTCACCGCCACCCGGAGTTATGAGATGGAGTCCACCGTGCGCCAGCTGACCCGCTGCGACATCAAGAAGAACGGGCCATTGCTGATTTTTTTCATCGAAGGCGACGGGTTTCTTTACAAAATGTGCCGGGGCATCGTCGGCACCCTGGTGCAGATCGGCGAGGGCAAATTTCCAGCCGACGAAATCAAGCGGATGCTGGCAAAGAAGGACCGGCGGATGGCCGGCATGACGGCGCCGGCGCACGGGCTGGTGCTGTGGAAGGTCTATTACAGAAAGTAGTAGTTCGTAGTCAGTAGTCGGTAGAACCGATGGCGATGACTACGGACTACTGACAACTGACTGCTGACTTATATGCACATTGTGTTGGTTGAACCGGAAATTCCGCCGAACACGGGCAACGTGGCGCGGCTGTGCGCCGCCACGAAGACGGCGCTGCACCTCGTCGAGCCGTTTGGCTTCAAGCTTGATGACGCGCAGCTCAAGCGCGCGGGCATGGACTACTGGCAGCACGTCGAATGGCATCGCTGGCCGTCCTGGAAGACATTTCAGGAAAAACTTCCGGTAAAAGCGCAGCTCTGGTTTGTGGAATCGGGCGGGCCGAAGATTTACAGCGACGCGACATTTTCCGCGGGCGATTATCTGGTATTCGGCCGCGAGACGGCCGGTCTGCCGAAGGCGCTGTTGGAACAAAACCGTGACCGCTGGCTGCGGATTCCGATGTTCAATCCAAAATCACGCTCATTGAACCTGTCGAACTGCGTGGCGCTGGTTTTGTTTGAGGCCCTCAGGCAACAGGGATTCCAAGGCGAGATTTGAAAGGCAAAAGCGCACCATCGGGTCGCCGATGATGCGCTTTGCTGCGAGCCAGGAATGCTTCTTACTTTGTTTCAACCGGCCCTTCGTCACGGCCGATAGGCCGAGCGATAGTACCGGTTCGGATAATTCGTCGCCTGGTCGTCGGTGAACTGCCACAGGCCGTTAATGTCTGCCGTGTTGGTGCTGATCGTCGTCCAAACCACCGGCGGCGTCAGGTCCATCGTCACGTCCAGCTGATACGTGTAGCCCGGGACACCCACAAAATTCAGGGTGGCTGTGCCATTGCCGTTGACGACCGTGCCGGCGATCGAATTGGTCGGCGGCGCCCCGACGAGGACGTTGATCATCCCGGCGGTGGTCCCGCCAAAGCCGTCACCCACCGTGTAATCAATTTGGTCGGCCACGTCGTTGGCGTTGGTGTAATAGACCGACGTGCTGTCGTGGCTCACCGTCGCCCCGTTGGTGCTGCTGATGCCGCCGGTCAGGGCCAGCGGATCACTGTCGGCATCGCTCCAATACGTCGCCAGGTTGCCAGTGATGGGGATGACCAGCGGGTAACCCGCCGGACGTGAATAGGTCGAGGGATTGGCCACCGGAGCCGTGTTGTTGTAGGTCAACGTGGCCACCACGCTGGTCACGCTGCCGGAACCGTTGCTCGCGACCACCGTGTAATTGCCCGCATCGCTGCGTTCGGCGCTGGCGATGGTCAACGTGGCACTCGTACCGCCCGGCACGTTCGTCCCGGCGTGCTGCCACTGGTAGGTTGGGTCCGGCAGGCCGGTGGCCGTCACCGTGAAGCTGGCGGATTGGCCGTGCGTGACATTTTGATTACCGGTCAATCCCGTGATGTTTGGGGCCAAGGCCGGCGTCCAGCCGTAGAACCAGGTGGCGGCGCTTTGGATGGCGATGACATACGGATCGCTGCTGGTGGCATGCGTTGAAAACGCCAGGACCTTCGGCACCGTGGCGGTCAAGTTGCTGCAGGCGTAATCGGCCATGTTCGTGCCGGCGTCGCTGGCATAGCCGGTGACGACGTCATCCATCAGGCAGTTGGCAAACAGCACTTCCGACGGCGAATCGGGGGTGCCGATGGTGCGGCCCAGATCAAAAGTGGCCGCACCGGAATATCCCTTGGTGATGCGGCAGTTGATAAAGCCAAACCCATTGGTCCCTTGAGGAGAACGGGGCTGCGTTACGTGGCCGCCGGAAACCAGACAGCGGATTTCGCAGTTGGTGTAATACACCGTGCCATAGCCCCAGTTGAAATCCGTTTGGCCCTGCACCAGGCAATTCCCGAAATAAACCAGCTTGTTGGCCGAATGGACGAGGAACGTGTCCTGATAGCTGTCCAACTCCATGTTGTAGAAAATGGCCCGCGTCCCTTCCACGTCAATGGCCTCCGCCTGCGAACCTCCAGCCGGCGTTGTATTGGTCAGCGTCAGGTTTTCAATTGAACAGTCGTTGCCGTTCAGCACAAACATCGCCCGCTGCGGCGCGCCGGGGTTGAGGTTGTTGTTGTTCGGATAACCGATGAACGTGCCGGTCCGGGTTTGGCCGCGGAAGTCCAGGTTGTGCTTCGATTTCACATCCACAATTTCCTGATAAAAGCCGGTGCGGAGGCTGATCACGGTCGGCGTCGTGTTGTTGGCCGGCACGGCATCCACCGCGCCTTGCACGGTCAGGAAATCACCGCTGCCGTCGGCCGCCACCACCAGGCTCGTCAGATTGGCGGGTCCGCCAGCCTTGGTGCTGAACTGCCAGGCCGTATTCGACGTGATGCCGGCGAAATAGGCGCCACTGGCGTCTGCAAACACACCGTCGTCAATCGTCACATAATAGGTTTGGTTTGATTTCATCACGCCGGAGTGAGGATAAATCGCCGCCGTGCTGCCGGTGATGATGACGGGATAGGAAGTGAACGTGTCACCCCCGATGCTCCGCGGTTGCGCCGAACCAAGTGACAGGTCAATCGTATCCACCGGAGTAGCGGTGTTGGTGGCATTGTAAATCTTGATGGCTCCGACTCCTGCCCCGGCTCGGAGCGTCGGCGCGGTGCTGAACGTGGCGTAAAGCGGAGTGTCGTAGCAAACCCCGGCCTGGCCGTTGCTGGGCGTCGTTGCCGTGATGGACATGGTTGAATTCACGGTCAGCGTCACGCTGACGGTGTTGGTGCTGCCGGCAGGATTGGAGATGGTGCAGAAATAGTTCGCGGTGTCAGCTGACGTGGCGCTGGCGATCATGAACGTCGCATTCGCGGCCGTGTTGTTGACGCCGACGGAAATCGGCGTGCCATTCTTGCTCCATTGATAGGTCGGAGCCGGCACTCCGCCGGCCACGACGGTGAACGAAGCCGTTTGGGTATTCGTAACCACCACGCTCACCGGTTGATTGGTGATTGCCGGCGGGACGATGACCGTCAACACGATGTTGTTAGTCGCCATTCCGGCGCTATTGCTGGCAATCAACGAATACGTTCCCTGATCGCCGGGATACTGCGGGTGGCTGATGGTCAACGTGGTGGTGGTGCTGCCGGAAATGGTGGAACCGCCGCTCGGCCCGGAGCCATCGGCAAGATCAACCCCGTTGAACTGCCAATAAACCACCGGCACCGGGGAACCGGACGCCGAGTTGGCGATCACCGTTGTGACGCCGTTGGTCGCCGTCTGGCTGGCGGGGCCGGTTATGCCCGGAGGAATCGCTGCCGCGCTGATGGTCAGCAGCACTTGGCTGCTGGTGTTCGTGCCAAAAGCGTTGGTGACCACCACAAAGTAACCGCCGCTGTCGCCGGGTTGGGCATTGGCAACCTGAAGATTCGCTGAGGTCGCACCGGAAAGGGCGGAGAGACCGCTGGGCCCAGGGCCGTTGGAAAGCAGATTCGTTGAAACTCCATTGGTGTAATACCATTGATAACCCAGCGGCGTAATGCTCGCGGGGGCGATGGTCACCGCGAAGCTTGTCGTTACATTGTCGCCGGGATTGCCACTGTACGGAGTGGGCTGGGCGGTGATGACCGGGCGCGGATCGGACGGAAGCGACAAATCCAGCGAGCTGTTCGGGCCGTTGCTCACCAAAGTGGCACCCGCCGCCCAGGCAGGAGGATTGGTCAGGCCAAAGTTGTTGGTGCCCGTCCACGCAGTGTATTTGATGAGCGGAAACTGCTGGGGATAGGAACCGAAAAACACGGGCGTGGCATCCAGCAGGATCAAGTTGGTGGCGCCGCTCGTGATCAGGTTCTTCACCAGGCCGCGCAACGAACCATTGGCCGGCACCGTGAGCCCCAGCGTCGCATTGGTCAGCGCCAGCGTATAGAGGCCGGTGGAGTTGGTGGCGATCGTGCTGCTCACGATCAGCTTTCCGGAGTTCAGGGTGATGGAATTGTTGTTCGTGCTCGCTGCGCCCACGCTGATGCGGCTGGCCAGCACCGTGCCGCCGTTGCGGATGTTCAGGATGCCATAAGTTTTCGCCGCGTTTGTGCCGCTGACGCCGGGAACGAAGGCGACGGTGGTGTGGCCGAGTTCGAGTGTGTTGTTGACGACGAGCTTTGCCGCCGGGCCGTTGGCGTTCACAATACCCAAGTTACCCGCGATGCTCGTGTTCGGACCGAGCGCCTGGTTGCCCACGACAAGACTGTTCACGTCAATCGTCCCTGCCGTGAACGTCAGCACGCCGATGTTGAAACCGCCCGCCGTGTGCTGCGGCAAGCAGTCGCGACCCAGCGACATCGTCTCCACCAGCGCGTCCACCGTGCCGAGGCTGAAATCGTTCGTGCCCACCGACTGCTGGGCGGACGACGCACTGTCCCCCATGTCCCCGATGGACCACCAGGTCACCCGGCTGGAGGACCCGTTCACGCCGCGAAAATATGCCGAGGGACTTGCAAACGCCGGATTGAACTGCAGCGTCGCCGCCGAACCGGCGGACGCCTTGGATTTTCCGATGCCGAGGCTGTCCGCGAAAATCGAGTTGGTCTGGCCGAGGTAGATGAAGCTCAAGGCGGTGGCATTGTTGCCGGCCCCGACATAAGCCATTTCAATGGCATTGGTCATTGCGGCGAGCGTGGAATAATTGGCCAATGTATTGGTCAGATTCAGCGTAAGGTTGTTCGTGCGGGCGAGAAAAAGAATCCCGGAATTACGCTGCGCCACGGCGTTTTTGAAATGAACGCTGCCGATGCCGATGGCGAAGATGTTCGCCGTGAAGTTATCAAGGCCGGACAAATCGAGCACCGCGCGCGAGCCGTTGGCCGCGTTCTGTCCCTGGTTGAGCACGAGGTTCGCGGCGGCATTGCTGACGTTCAGCGTTGCGCCGGCACCCGTGATGGAGTTGGTCAACACCCGCGCGGCGCCCACATCGCCCGAGGTGCCAACGAAAAGGCCGCCGCTATTGGTGATGTTCAACGTCTGTCCGGCGCTGATCTGGATGGTATGCATGCCATTGCTCTGACCCAGCTGCAACGAACCGACGTATCCGGCGAATCCTGCGTCCACCAGGTTGTTGGGCAGGCCGACGGTGAGGTTTGTGCCCGTGTCAAAAAACTTCACGTCATCGCCGCCGCCCGGCGCGACGCCGCCAAACCAGTTGTTGGCGTTAGACCAATTGGTGTCCGTTCCGCTGGCGCCGCTCCAAATTACCGTGCCGGCCCGCATCTGCGGCACCACAAACAACAGCAGAATGATCAGCCAAGGGGAAATGATTGACATTGATGAACGCAGATACGGTTTCATAATAATTATTTCTAAATTGAATTATCCTTTAATTCGACTGTCGACTCGTTACTGTAAGTTTATGGGTTGCAACGCCATTTTTACCATTTCGTCCGGGTTTTATCATTGTTGAATTCTGCAACAATGCTTGAATTTTCTGCGAAGGAGAGTCTTGTCCTCCGGAGCTTCACCATTAGAACCTCGCCAAAGGCTCATATCCACAGGTTGTTTGAGCTGTCCACGAGTCAAGATCATTGGTTTGCCGGAGCCGGGTTGCCGAAGCCTGTCGGACGCAAACAGCTTGAAAAGGAACGGTGACAGCCTCAGAGTCGCGAACACCCATGCGAACAAAATCGCCGCGCGTTTTGCTGGTGCTGGGCTGGTATGATTACCGGCTGCATCGCGGCATTGAAAAATATGCCCAGGAGCACGGCTGGCGGCTCTCCGAGGATCTGGCCCGGGAGAAGGTCATCCCGTGGGGCTGGGACGGCGACGGAATTCTGGCCTGGCTGGGCGCCGGTGATGACTTGGCGGATTTTGTCCTGCATGCCGGAAAGCCAACCATTGACTTTAGTTTCCGCCGGCCGCAATTGAAATTTGCCCGCGTTCTGGAAAACACCACCGAGACGGCTCAGCTTGTGATGAATCATTTTCTGTCCCGTGGTTTTCGAAACTTTTTGTTTTACAGCGACGCGCCGAATTGGGTTTACGATGAGCGGGGGCAGGCCTTCATGAAATCGCTGGAACAGGCTGGCCGGAACGCTCAATGGTTTCGGTGGCACGAATCCCCGGTTTTCTGCACCGACCGCAAAGCCTGGCGGCGGAAGCGGGCATGGCTGGCCGGGGAAATGAAACGAATCCCCAAACCGGTGGGAGTTTTCGCCGCCAGCGACGGGCTGGCCCTCGAAGTATTGGAGACTTGCGAGGTGGCTGAAATCAGGGTGCCTGAGGACGTGGCCATCGTGGGAGCCGGCAACTCATTGCTGGCGGTCGATGCCATGCACACGCCGATCTCGAGCGTGGACGTCAACATGGAGGCGGTGGGGTATCGTGGCGCGGCTTTGCTGGATGAACTGCTCCGCCAGGAGCCGGCGCCAATGCAGCCAGTACGCGTGCCGCCTTTCCGGTTGATTGCGCGCAAAAGCAGTGATTTGGTGGCGGTCAATCATCCTGGCGTAGCCCGAAGCCTGCGGTTCATGTGGGAACATTGTCACGAACCGATTGGAGTGGACGATCTGGCCCAGGCCGCTTCGATGTCCGTGCGCAGCTTCCACCAGGCGTTTGTCAATCATCTCGGGCGCTCGCCCGGCAATGAGTTGCATCGGATCCGGATCGAACGGGCCAAAAGATTACTGGCGGATTCGGAAGAGAAAATGGATGTGATCGCTGAAATGTGCGGCTACCAAAGCGGCAACAGCTTCTGGGTGGCGTTTAAACAGGCGACGGGGATGTCGCCCAAGCAATACCGCGGAAAATTGACGGGCGCCTCCCGCTCCTTGGATCCGGCTGCCCGCTGAAGCCTGGAACGCTTTTCTTGGATTCGGCCGCCGCGCCTGAATCGCCCGGGCGGTCTGCCGCAGAAAGTTCACAATGGTTTGTCGGGCCGCCGAATATGGCAGCAAAACGCTCAGTGGTTCAACCATCAATCTCGCGAATCGTTCCTCGTGGGTTGTGCGGCTGACGTCGTCGCAGGCCGCGACCTATTCCCGGAGCAACGTTCTTGGCGGCTGGGCTCCACCGCTGTAAATCCGCAATCTGCGAACCGGTCTCCGTCCCATGGAGGCTGGCACGCTCAGCCAATCCCGCGTTTGATCCTGGATAGTTCACCGCCGAAGAATCGTGATGGCTGGAGACTGGGCTGGTTATTTGTTGGCAAGCTGGTAAGTGTTTGCCCATGCGCGCGGTTCTGAAATTCACCCTGTTGTTGCTGGCATTCAGCGTGCGGACCATTTTCGCGTCTGAGCCCCAGCCCGCCAATCCCGGTCTTAATCCCCGGTTCACCGGCGAAGCGCCGCCACCGCAAGAACCATTGATGCTGTGGTACCGTTTGCCGGCGGCGACCCTGACCAATTGGACGGAAGCGCTGCCCGTCGGCAACGGGCGCCTTGGGGCGATGGTCTTCGGCGGCGTCGAACGGGAGCGGCTGCAATTGAATGAAGACACGCTCTGGGCTGGCGGGCCGTATGACCCGGCCAACACCAATGCGCTCGCCGCGTTGCCGGAAGTTCGCCGGTTGATTTTCGCCGGGCAATATACCAATGCCCAAGAACTCGCCGGCGAAAAAATGATGGGCAACCCGATGCGGCAGATGCCGTATGAAACGGTCGGCGATTTGCGGCTGGCTTTTCCGACCAATGGGACCATTGAGAATTACCGCCGTGATTTGAACCTCGACACGGCCGTCGCCAGCGTCAGCTACACCGCCAGCGGCATTCATTTCAAACGCGAAGTGTTTTGCAGCCCGGTGGATCAGGTGATCGTGATGCGATTGACGGCCGACCAGCCCGGGTCGGTTTCCTTCAACGTCGGTTTGGACACCCCCCAGATGGCAACCGTTAAAACGGCAGGCGCCAATGAACTGGTGATGGACGGCGTCAACCGTCCGGCGAACAACGTTGCTGGCGCACTAAAATTTCAGGTCCGTGTGCGCGTGCTGACCCAAGGCGGGAAACTCTTTGCCGATAAGGATGAGATATCGGTGGCTCAGGCTGATGCCGCCACGCTGCTCATCGCCGCCGCCACGAGTTACAAGAATTATCATGATGTCAGCGGCCGGCCTGAAGCTATCGTCCGAAAGCAGATCGTTGACGCCGGGTCGAAATCGTTTGACCGTTTGCTCGAAGCGCAGGTGGCCGAGCATCAACGGTTATTTCGTCGTGTCGCGCTGGATCTCGGGGAGACCGAGGCGATGAAATTGCCCACGGACGAACGCATCGCGCATTTCGCCGGCGGCAATGACCCGCAGCTGGCGGCGCTGTATTTTCAATTCGCGCGTTATCTTTTGATCTGCAGTTCGCGTCCCGGCGGCCAGCCCGCGAACCTGCAGGGCCTCTGGAATGAATCCATGAATCCGCCGTGGGGCAGCAAATACACCATCAATATCAATACCGAGATGAATTACTGGCCCGCCGAACCGGGCAATCTGGGCGAGTGCGTCGAGCCGCTCACGGGCCTGGTGATGGATCTGGCCCAGACCGGCGCCCGCACCGCCCGAGTGATGTACGGCGCCCGCGGCTGGGTCGCTCATCACAATTCTGATTTGTGGCGCGCCACTGCGCCGATTGACGGTCCGCAATACGGCCTTTGGCCGATGGGCGGCGCTTGGCTCCTCCAGAACCTCTGGGAGCACTACCAGTTCACCGGCGACAAAAAATATCTGAAGGAAATCTATCCGGCCCTGGAGGGCTCGGCCCGGTTCTTCCTCGACACGCTCGTCGAAGAACCGACGCATCGCTGGCTCGTGACCTGTCCGTCGCTGTCGCCGGAAAACAAGCATCCCGGCGGCGCGAGCGTCTGTGCCGGGCCGACCATGGACTTGGAGATCGTGCGCGACCTGTTCTCGAATTGCATTCAGGCGTCAGAGATTCTCGGCCGGGACAAAAAGTTCCGCCAGCAGCTGGCTGCCGCGAGTACCCGGCTGGCGCCGCTGCAAATCGGCGGGGCGGGGCAGTTGCAGGAATGGCTGGAGGACTGGGATACCAACGCCCCGGATATTCATCACCGCCATGTTTCGCATCTCTACGGGCTTTTCCCGAGCAGCCAGATTGATGTGCGGGCGACACCGGAGCTTGCGGCGGCGGCGAAAAGATCCCTCGAGATCCGAGGCGACAAGGCCACCGGCTGGGCGACGGCCTGGCGGCTGAATCTTTGGGCGCGCCTGCACGACGGCGAGCACGCCTACGGCATCCTGGAATTTTTATTGAGTCCGGCCCGGACCTATCCCGACCTGTTTGACGCGCACCCGCCGTTCCAGATTGACGGCAACTTCGGCGGGGCCTCCGGCATTGCCGAGATGCTGCTGCAAAGCCAGAACGGCGAGATTGAATTTCTGCCCGCGCTGCCCGGGGCATGGCCGAATGGCAATGTGAAGGGATTGCGTGCTCGCGGCGGTTTCGAGGTGGATGTCGGGTGGAAAGACGGCCGGCTAGTTTCTGCAACCATTCAATCATTGGCGGGAAACCGCTGTCGATTGCGCTACGGCAACGTCACCCGTGCCGTGGAAATCAAAAAGGGCTCGATACTGCGGCTGAATGGCCAGCTTCAATAAACCGGCCGGCCTTCCCGCCGGGGGGCTGCCGCACTTTTTTCAATGTTTCTTGCAGAAACCCGCTATGTTGCCGCCGGCATTTAACCCTTATGCTGTCTGGCTCATGATAAAGCAGACACCAGCGCGTCGGGGGCCCGGGATTCTGGCTTTCTGCCTGGGGATCTTTTGTTTTTGCGCTGTTGGTGCGGAGCCGGAGCCGGAAGCCTGGCAACAGGTGCCGGCGATCCTGAAACGCATTGTGCCGCCGATTTTTCCCAACCGGGAATTTGTCATCACGAATTTCGGCGCCGTCGGTGACGGTCTGGCCGATTGCACCCGGGCCTTCGCCGGCGCCATTGATGCCTGTCATCAGGCCGGGGGCGGCCGGGTGGTGGTGCCGGCCGGGACCTTTTTAAGCGGGGCGATCCATCTCAAGAGCAACGTCAACCTGCATCTCGCCCGGGAGGCGACGATCAAATTCAGCACCGATCCCAAACTGTTTTTACCCGTGGTTTTCTCGCGCGATGTGGCCGAAATGATGAATTATTCACCGTTCATTTACGCGTTTGAACAGGAAAACATCGCGGTCACCGGGGAGGGCACCCTCGATGGGCAGGCTTCGCAATCCGTCTGGCCCGCCTGGGCGAAGCAAGCCGCGCCGGATGCGGACAAACTGACCGAAATGGGCGACCGGGAAATTCCGGTGGCGCAACGCGTCATGGGCGAGGGCCATTTCATCCGGCCGAATTTTGTCGAACCGGTCCGCTGCCGCAATGTGCTCATCGAAGGCGTTCACCTTGTGGATTCGCCGATGTGGGAGCTGCATCCGCTGTACTGCACGAACGTTACCGTGCGCGGCGTGAGCATTTCGTCGCATGGCAAAAACAACGACGGCTGCGATCCGGATTCCTGCACGGACGTGCTGATCAAGGACTGCGTCTTTGACACCGGCGACGACTGCATCGCCGTCAAGGCGGGACGCGATCACGATGGCCGCCGGGTGAACCTTCCCTGCCAGAATGTTGTGATCCAACACTGCGTCTTCAAGGATGGCCATGGCGGCGTCACGCTGGGGAGCGAAACCGCCGGCGGCTTGCGCCAGGTGTTCGCCGAGGATTGCGAGTTCGACAGCCCGAATCTTGACCAGGCGATGCGGTTCAAGACCAATCCCGCGCGCGGCGGTTTCATCAAGGACATTTACATTCGCCATTGCCGGGTGAACAAGGCAAGATTCGGCATCTACATGACCATGCGTTACGCCAGCAGCGGTACGAAGGATGGCGATGCGATCCCCGTCGTGTGCGACATTGACATCCGCGATTGCAGCTTTGCCACGCTCACCCGGCAACCGGTGGTCATCGAAGGCTGGTCACCCACGGCGCAGATCACGGATGTGACGATTGCGAACTGCCAGTTTCCCGCCGATGCGGCCGCCAACACCATCACCAACGCCGCGCGCATTCATATCGTGGGCGGCGAAACGGACGGCGCGAAATGAGGCCAACGCGCGCCACCGAATCCAAGCCCGGCGCCGGAAATTTCCGCTGGGTCATTTGTGCGCTGCTTTTTTTCTCGGTCGCCATCAATTACATTGACCGGCTGGTCATCGGCATCCTGAAGAAGCCGCTCAGCGAACAACTGGGCTGGAACGACAGCGATTACGGCAACATTGCGGCGGCCTTCTCGTTTGCCTACGCGTTTGGTTACTTGATCGGCGGCCGGTTGACGGACCGTCTGGGCGTGAAACGCGGGCTGTCGCTGTTCGTGCTGTGTTGGAGCGCGGCGGCAATGGCGCACGGCTTTTGCGGGCTGATTGGGGTTACGGACCATTTCCGGATGCAGTATCCCTGGTTTTCATGGACGGAAAAGGGGATTGTCTGGATGACGCTGGCGATGCCGATGACCGCGGCCGGTTTCATGCTGGCGCGCATCGTGCTGGGTCTTTCGCAGGGTGGAAACTTTCCCGCCGCGATCAAAGCCGTGGCGGAGTGGTACCCGGTAAAGGAGCGCGCCCTGGCCACCGGCTGGTTCAACACCGGAACGAATGTCGGCGCCATCCTCTGCCCGATTGCGGTGGCGTGGATGTTTCAGCGCATTGGCTGGGAGGCCACTTTTTATGTGACGGGCGCAACGGGTTTTGTGTGGGTGATTGCCTGGTGGATGGTTTACGATTCGCCGGAAAAACACCGGCGGCTTTCGGCTTCGGAACTGGAGTACATCCGAAGCGGCCAGCCGGCGGTGGAGGTAATGCCGGTGAAGGTACCCTGGTTGTCGCTGTTTGGCTACCGGGCGGTTTGGGCCTATGTGCTGGCGGGCATTCTGGCCGCACCCGCCTGGGGCTTCTATCAATTCTTCATACCTGATTTTTTGACCAAGAGTTTCCATCTCGATCTCCAGACTACGGCCAACTGGACCGGGGTGTTTTTCGCGATCGCCATTGCCGGTGGCGTGGCGGGCGGTTGGCTGGCAAAAAAGCTGCTCAATCGCGGCTGGAGCCTCAATGCCGCGCGCAAGTTCTCGATGCTCATGTGCGCGCTGGCCGTGGTGCCGGTGTTCTTTGCGCCATACGCCAGGAGCGTCTGGCTGGCGGTGCTGATCGTCGGCATCGCCGGCTCGGCCCATCAGGGCTGGTCAGCCAACCTGTTCAGCCTGGTCTCGGACACCATGCCGAAAGAGACGATCAGCTCGGTGGTGGGATTGGGGGGCTTTGTCGCTTACTTTGCCGGCGGATTTGTCAACAAAATGACCGGCGACGTCTTGCAGAAGACTGGAAGTTACGTGTTGGTTTTCGCCTATTTCTCGGGCATGTATGTTCTTTCATTAATTGCCATCCAATTGCTTGTGCCTAAAATCAAACCATCAGCCTGACGGACAATGTCATCTGCACTTACAATTTCGATCGCCCCGGCCGCAGCCGGCCGCACCAACGGCAGCTATCCCTGGATTCCCGACCAGGGCGACAATACGTTTCGCAATCCGATTCTCCTGGCTGATTATTCCGACCCGGATGCCATTCGCGTGGGCGAGGATTTTTACCTGATCGCCTCCAGTTTCAACTGCACGCCCGGCCTGCCGATTCTGCATTCAAAGGATCTGGTGAACTGGACGATCATTAATCACGCGCTCAAAAACCTGCCGCATCCGCGCTATGCCGAGGTGCAGCCGGGTTGCGGCATCTGGGCGCCGGCGATACGGTTTCACGCCGGGAAATTCTGGATTTTTTTTCCAACGCCGGACGAGGGCATTTATCTCATCACGGCGGATGACCCGGCCGGCGAATGGTCCGAGCCGCATCTGGTGCAGGCCGGGAAGGGGCTGATTGATCCCTGCCCATTGTGGGACGACGACGGCAAGGCGTATCTGGTTTACGCCTACGCCAATTCCCGCTCCGGCATCAAGCACCAGTTGCGCGTCCGGCCGATGACTCCCGATGGCTTGCGGTTGCTGGACGAAGGCCGGATCGTTTTCAATGATCCGAAACGGCAACCCACCCTGGAGGGGCCAAAATTTCTAAAAAAGGACGGGTGGTATTATTTGCTGGCGCCCGCCGGCGGCGTGGAAACCGGCTGGCAGGTGGTGCTGCGTTCGCGAAGCATTTACGGTCCGTACGAGGACAAGATCGTGCTGGAACAAGGCCGCACCGCCATCAACGGCCCGCATCAGGGGGCGCTGGTGGACACGGCGAACGGCGAATGGTGGTTCCTGCATTTTCAGGACGCCGGCGTGTATGGCCGGCTCATGCACCTGCAGCCGGTGCGTTGGCAGGACGGCTGGCCCCTGATGGGCGCGGATCAGGATGGCAATGGCATCGGAGAACCCGTGCTGCAGCATGCCAAACCTTCCGGCTGTCCCAAGGGCCGCAGTGCCATTCCCCAAACCAATGATGAATTCGATTCTCCCCGGCTTGGTTTGCAGTGGCAATGGCAGGCCAACCACCAGGAGCATTGGTATAAACTGGACGCCCCGAGAAGCCGGCTGCGATTGTATCCCCAATTGGTTTCCGGGGATGACCTGACGCGCGTGCCGGGGTTGTTATTGCAGAAGTTTCCGGCGCGTTCCTTCAATTTTGAAACGTTGCTGGATTTTTCACCCGGCCAAACAGGGGAGGAGGCGGGTTTGGTGGTGACGGGCCAGTCCTGCGCCGCCCTGGCGCTGCGGCACACCGAGACGGGCCGTCAGCTGGTTCTGCACGTGGATGGCGTTGAAAAGTTCACCCGCAATGGCGTGCCCGACGTGGTTCCTTTGCGGGTGGAAATCCGGGAAGGCGGCGTCTGCACCTTCCTTTTTTCCCTGGACGGGCGGTGGGTGGAAATTCCCCACGTCTTTCAGGCGCGCCAAGGAACGTGGATGGGGGCCAAAGTGGGGGTGTATGCGCTCAGGCGGCAACCAGCGGCGTCGGCCGGATATGCGGACTTTGATTATTGCCGGTTCTCATGAATCGCGCGCCGGGTTGTCCGGATCCAGAAACCGGACCGCCCGTCAGCTCATTTTTCCTTCCAACCGCCTGACTTCTTCCTTGATCATTTCCGTCGTCCGGTGTTTGGCCAGATAAACCTGGTCCACGGAAATGCTGAAGGTGACTGCCACTTTTTCCGGCGGCCAGTTCTTGTTCACATATAAATCAAAGATTTGATATTTTTGCGGGTCCAGTCGGCGTTTGACCTTGGCCATGGCCGCTTCGAGCAGGTTCTTTTCCCATTCCGCGTTCCAGATCGCGTCCAAATTCAGGCTTGCCGGGTCGGCAACCTTCTCCATCGTTTGGGTGCCGGTCCTGGTGTCTTCGGCGGAAGCCGGGCCGGCGGCGAACGGCCCGCGTTTGCGAAGCTGGTCCGTGATGCGCCAGCGGGTCATGTTCAGGAGCCAGGTTTTAAAGGAGCCAATCGCCGGGTCATATTCGAAGGTCGGCATGTGCTTGGCGACCGAGATCATCGTTTCCTGCACCACGTCCTGCGCTTCCGCCTGGGTCAGACCGCCCTTGATCGCGACGCCATAGATGAGCTTCCAGTACGTGTCGAAAAAATCCTGCCAGCTGGACTGATCCTGCCAGTCTTTGAGGCGTTGAATCAGCGTCGCCCGCGTTGGAATCAGCTCATCCAGTGGCTCTGCCATTTGACAAGTAATGTGGACTTGAACGGCAAATGGCAATAAAATACAACCTCCTCCCGAATAATGTTGAAGAAACGGGTGTTATATGGTTGTTTTATCATTGTTCACCAGTCGGATCGGCAAATAAGTAAAACGCTTGAACTTTTTTCCCAAAGCTTGGGGCGGGCTTTTGATGGCCGCAGTTTTTGGAGGTTTCTTGACCTGTGTCGGGATCACCCGGGGACAGCTGGCGACGCCCCGCGGGGCCACGAACGAAATCCGGATTGTGGAACTTCAAGGCACGGCGGCGGTCTCTTCCGACGCCGCAACGACCTGGAATCCGGCGCCAAATGGCCAGGTCCTGCACCCGCATGACCGGTTGCGCACCGGGGCCAACAGCCGGATTGCCCTGCTCTGGTCGGATCGGAGCGTGGTGTCTTTTGGTGCTTTGACGGAACTCGAGATAGCCCCTCCGGATTCCTCCGACGCACAATGCGGATTGCATCTGTTTCGGGGCATTATCTCGTTCTTCCATCGTGACCAGCCGGGGCGCATCCGGGTCATTACTCGCGGCGCGGTTGCCGGCGTGGAGGGCACGGAATTCGTCCTGGCGGCCGATCCGGGAACGGACACGGAACGGGCGACCATGTCGGTGATTGACGGCCAGGTCCGATTTGGCAACGAGCAGGCCTCCCTGCTGCTGACCAATGGCCAGCAAGCCATCGTCGAGCCGGGTCGGGCGCCGGTTCGCACCGCCGGCTTCATCGCCAACAATCTCCTCCAGTGGTGCTTTTACTATCCGGCGGTGATCGATCCGGTCGATCTGTCATTCACACCGGAAGAGCAACAGGCGCTTGGTGAATCCCTCCGTGCGTATCGCTCGGGCGATCTGCTGGTGGCGTTGGCCAGATATCCGGCCGGCCGGCCGGCCGGCTCCGACGCCGAGCGGGTCTATTACGCCGGGCTGTTGCTGGGAGTCGGACAGGTTGAGCCCGCCGAAACGATTCTGTCCTCTTTGTCCGCCGCGGATGCCTCCAGTCGCCCGCAACGGGTCGCCCTGGCTTTGCGTGAACTCATCGCGGCGGTAAAGCGCCAGCCGGTTCCAGTGGCCATCCATCCCGAACTGGCCACGGAATTCCTGGCGAACTCCTACTACGAGCAATCACGAGCCCTTTCCGGAATTTCCTTGCCGGCCGCGCTGGATTCCGCCCGGCAGGCGGCCACCAGCTCACCGGACTTTGGCTTTGCCTGGGAGCGGGTGGCGGAGTTGGAATTCAGTTTCGGTCATACCGGTCGCGCGCTTGAGGCTCTGGATAAAAGCCTGGCACTGGCTCCGCGCAATGACCAGGCGCTCGCGTTGAAAGGATTCCTGCTCGCGGCCCAAAACAACAGTGGCGAAGCCATCGGCTGGTTTGACCGGGCGATAGCCGTCGACTCCGCCCTCGGCAATGCGTGGCTGGGTCGCGGGCTTTGCCGCATCCACCGGGGCAATATCAAAGGCGGGCGTGAAGACCTGCTGGTGGCCGCCGCGCTTGAGCCGCAGCGGGCCGGATTGCGGAGTTACCTGGGCAAGGCTTATGCGACAGCGGGCGATTCTCCGCGCGCCGCCAAGGAGCTTCAACTTGCGAAAAAACTGGATCCCAAGGATCCGACCCCGTGGCTATATTCCGCCCTGCTCAACCAGCAGGACAACCGGATCAACGACGCGATTCGGGACCTGGAAAAATCGCAGGAATTGAACGACAACCGGAGCGTCTATCGGTCGCAGTTGCTGCTGGACCAGGACCAGGCGGTGCGCAGCGCGAATCTGGCGGCGATGTATCAGGATAATGGCATGGAAGACGTGGCGGTGCGCGAGGCGGCCCGGGCGGTGAATTACGATTATGCGAATTACTCTGCGCATCTCTTTCTGGCGAACAGCTACAGCGGACTTCAGGACCCCAACCTGATCAATCTTCGGTACGAAACTCCCGCGGAGAATGAATATCTGCTGGCGAATCTGCTGTCCCCAGTGAGCGCCGGTACAATGTCGCCCATTATTTCCCAACAGGAATACTCCCCACTGTTCCAGCGCGACCGGCTAGGAGTCGTTTCGAGCACAGAATATCTAAGCCGCGGGGCCTGGACGGAATCGGGCGCCCAGTTCGGCACCTACGAAAACTTCGGTTATGACGTGGAAGGATACTACCGCACCGATCCCGGCCAGCAGGTGAACAATGATGTCGAACAGCGCCAATTGTCCGCGGCGCTCAAATACCAGTTCACACCGCAGGACACCGTTTACTTGCAGGTGAAACAGTACCATGCGACCAGCGGAGACTTGGCCCAATATTACAATCCGACCAACGCAAATCCAGCCGCGCGCGTGAGTGAAGATCAAAACCCGATTGTGGGACTGGGCTATCACCACGATTGGAGCCCCGGTGTTCACACGCTGTTTTTCGCGGCCCGGCTGGAAGACTCGCTGGCCGTAACCAACCCG
>Ga0265338_10002615_pt1 | contig 26586 bp, 21 predicted proteins | sample 42126metaG_FD_193579 | JGI IMG/M metagenome (GOLD analysis project Ga0265338, IMG submission 193579) | Rhizosphere microbial communities from Carex aquatilis grown in University of Washington, Seatle, WA, United States - 4-21-26 metaG | ecosystem: Host-associated > Plants > Roots > Rhizosphere...
TGCTCATACCGTTACCCCCGTGCGTGCATCCGCGAACAGGTCGGTTGGCCAGTCGAGCGTTGGGAGACGCGTCATCACCGTCATCTCAAGCCCAACTGCTATCAGGCGACGAGGCTGGAACAAGTCATTCTCTTCCTGGTCTCGACTGTTCTCCGGTTGCCGTTGACGGCACTCGCGAAAGGGTACCGCTTCAAGTGCAAGCATTGAATTTCTCCCGTGCAATCCGACGAAAATCGTCAACGCCGGCGCGTGTTGTGATGCATGACTCACCCGGCGGCCGGCGTATTTTGCGATCGCATCTCCGATTCCTGCGGCGCACGATCGTTCCAGGAACACCAATAGGGAGTGAACCAAGTTCACATCCTGTCCGTGCGTCTTGAAATGACCTGAATTCCAAGGATCACGGAATTGCGCTCACATAGACTAAGCTGTGGGTCCTCCACAGACCCCTGAACTCTCAATCGATAGCCAGATTTGACCGCAGAGGGGTCAAGCTCTTCCCGCCATTATCGTATAGAACTGGGCTGCGAGGCCGGCTGCCGATCGCGGCGTAGCATTAATCCTGCTACCGGGCGCCAGGAATGGCATGCTTCCTATTGTTAGTCTGGATCGCCCTGCGGGAGGCCGATTCCGGACGCCGGATTGGATCTAACCTCCACGGCAAGACGGAGCCGGCATTCCGGCAATATCGTCAGTACACACGCGGCTTCGGCGGTATCGATGACACCTCGTTCGAAAGTGGCTGCAAATGCACCGGTCGATAATCGAGCCGGACGCGGCCGTTGTCGTCGAGCCACGCCAGAGTATGTTTCAGCCAATGATCGTCATCTCGCTGCGGAAAGTCTTCCCGCGCGTGTGCACCGCGACTTTCCGTCCGCCCGATCGCGGAATGCAGACTGACGTTCGCCTGCGCCAACATATTATCGAGTTCGAGCGCTTCAGCGAGATCCGCGTTGAAGATCATCGAGCGGTCGATGACACCAAGATCATCACGCATCATCGCGATAACGTCATCGAGCGTACTCGAACCCTCCTGCAGCAACGGGCCGTCACGGAACACGGCGCAATGACGCTGCATGGTCCGCTGCATGGCCAGACGTATCGCCCCCGGACGCGCGTCACCTTTCGACCATCTGATCTGGTCCAGCCGGGCAATCGCCCGGTCGCTCGCGGTTTGTGGGACGAGAGCGAGGCTCTCGCCCGGACGCACGGTTTCCACCACCCGGCGCGCAGCGGCGCGGCCAAATACGATGATGTCCAGCAGCGAATTGGAACCGAGCCGGTTGGCCCCGTGCACCGAGACGCAGGCGCCTTCGCCGATCGCCATCAATCCGGGGACGATGGCTTCAGGATTTCCACCGCGCACCGTCACGGCCTCGCCGTGCAGATTCGTCGGTACGCCGCCCATGTTATAGTGGACCGTCGGCAGCACCGGGATCGGTTCACGCGTCACGTCGACACCGGCGAAGATCTTCGCGGTCTCACTGATGCCGGGCAATCGCTCATGCAAAAGTTCGGCGCCGAGGTGCTCCAGGTGGAGCAGAATGTGATCCTTGTGCGGACCGCAACCACGACCCTGGTTGATTTCGATCGTCATCGAGCGGCACACGACGTCTCGTCCGGCCAGGTCCTTGGCATTGGGCGCGTAGCGTTGCATGAACCGCTCACCTTCGGAATTGGTGAGATAGCCACCCTCACCGCGTGCACCTTCCGTAATGAGGCAGCCGGAACCATAGATGCCGGTGGGGTGAAATTGAGTGAACTCCATGTCCTGTAACGGTAGCCCGGAGCGTAACGCCATGGCATTGCCATCGCCGGTGCAGGTATGGGCGGCAGTACAGGAGAAGTACACCCGGCCGTAGCCGCCGGTTGCCAATACCGTGCGGTGGGCGCGAAACCGATGCAGCGTCCCGTCCTCCAGGTTCCAGGCAAGCATGCCACGGCACGCGGCGTCCTCGTCCATCAGCAGGTCAAGCGCCAGATATTCGACAAAGAACTCGGTGTTATGCTGCAGGCATTGCTGATAGAGCGCGTGCAATATGGCGTGACCGGTCCGGTCGGCCGCAGCGCACGTGCGCCGCGCCATCGCTTTTCCGTAGTTGATGGTCTGACCGCCAAAAGGCCGCTGATAGATGCGGCCGGCGTCGGTGCGCGAAAACGGCACGCCATACTGCTCCAGTTCCAGCACCGCGGGAGCCGCCTCCCGGCACATGTATTCAATGGCATCCTGGTCACCCAGCCAGTCAGAACCCTTGACCGTGTCATACATGTGGAATCGCCAGTCATCTCCGTCGCCCATATTGCCGAGGGCAGCCGCCATGCCGCCTTGCGCAGCCACAGTATGACTGCGCGTCGGGAAGACCTTGGTGACGCAAGCCGTCTTTAAACCGGACAACGCCATGCCCAGCGCGGCTCGTAGTCCGGCGCCACCGGCCCCGACGATCACCACGTCATGATTGTGCTCAATGATTTCGTAAGCCCGCGTCATCGATCTGTTACCACCTCGGCAGGGTGTCAGTGGCCGGCATTTTGGCCGCCATCAACGTGCAGAATCTCGCCGGTCACGAAGTTCGCCGACTCCAAATAGAGAATCGCTGCGACGATGTCGGAGATTTCGCCCATGTGACCGAGCGGGTGAAGCGCATCGAGCGCCGCATGAGTCTCGCCGGGATGCATCGGCGTCCTGATGACACCAGGTGCCACCGCGTTCACGCGAATACCACGCCCGGCATATTCGATAGCCAGAGACCTGGTCGCCGCGTTAAGGCCGCCTTTTGTGAGCGACGCGAGTACGGAGGGTACGGCGGAATTCGCATGATCGACAAGACTCGTGGTGATCTGGACGACATGGCCGCTGTCCTGCTTCTCCATCTGGGCAATAGCCAGTTGCGTACAATAGAAGAAGCCGGCGCTATTGACGCCCGTAATGGCGGCGTAATCGGCATCGCTGTACTCAGTGAAGGGTTTGCTGATGAAAATGCCCGCGTTGTTGATGAGGGAATCGATACGCCCGAACCGCTTGATGCCTTCGGAAATAACACGCTCCGCCGTCGCACGGTCGGCGATGTCACCGGGAATGGCCAGGACATCGGCGTCGCTCGATGGCCGGATGGACCGCGCCGTCGCGACCACATAGTAATCACGTTCGCGGAACGCTTTGACCAGAGCGGCACCGATACCTTGCGATGCGCCGGTGACGACCGCGACTTTGCGTTTGATCTTCATGACGGCTCTTCTCCTTGCCTAGTGGCGTTGGGAGCCTTCGTTACGTCGGCTGCCTCAATGCGTTGGTGTCAATCGGCATTTTGCGCAGCCGCTTTCCGGTCGCTGCGAAGATGGCGTTGCCGATTGCGGGAACAATGGCCGAAGTGCCCGGCTCACCAATTCCGCCGGGTGGCTCCTGGCTCGAGACAATGTGGACCTCGACGGCAGGCGCCTCATTCATGCGCAGAATCCGATACGAATCGAAATTAGCCTGCTGGACACGACCATCCTTTATGCTGATTTCCCCATACAGTGCCGCTGTGACACCAAACATGATCGCACCCTGGATCTGCGCCTCGACCGTGTCGGGATTGATGACCGTTCCACAGTCGACCGCGCAAACGACGCGCCGGACACGCACCGTTCCATCGCTCGCGACGTCGACTTCTGCGACCTGCGCCATATACGTTCCAAAGACAAACTGCAGCGACACGCCGCGGCCGGCCCTCGGTGGCAATTGCCGTCCCCAGCCGGATTTCCGGGCCACAAGGTCGAGAACAGCCTTGGCGCGAGGCGCCTTATCCAGCAGAACGCGCCGGAACACCACCGGGTCCTGTTGCACCGCCGCCGCCAGTTCATCGACAAAGCTCTCGACCACAAAGACAGTGTGCGAAGGACCAACGCTGCGCCAGAAGGCAGTCGGGATTCCCGGCGGCTCAACCCGCGAGTACTCGACGCGCAGGTTCGCAAAATCATACACCAGATCGATTGCTCCATTGGTGCTGTCGGGATCGAACCCCTTGTTGAACGCCACCGGAAGAAATCTCGCGATGACGGAGGAGCCCGCGAAGTGGTGGGTCCAGGCGATCGGCGTTCCCTTCCCGTCGAGACCGGCCGACAACCTATCGCACCAACTGGGCCTATACATGTCGTGCTGAATATCTTCCTCGCGCGTCCAAACGACCTTTACCAGGCCCTGCACATGTCGTGCGATCTGCACTGCGCGAGTGACACCATCAACCTCCAGCCGCCTGCCAAATCCACCCCCAAGCAGATGGTTGTGCACCACGACCTTGTCCAACGGCAGGCCAGTGACCCTCGCAGCCGCGGCCTGGGTGCGCTCGGCCACCTGGCTGCCGATCCAGACTTCACAACTGTCCTCGCGGACATGGACCGTGCAGTTCATCGGTTCCATTGTCGCGTGCGCGAGGAACGGAAGCTGATAGGTCGCGTCGACTCTGGTGACGGCGCCCGCCATGGCTGTGTCGCAATCGCCGATATTTTGAGCGACTTCTCCAGAGCCGAGCATTGCCCTCGCGAGATCGTCAACGATATCTTGTGTGCTGAGCTTCGCGTTGGGACCGTCGTTCCATTCAATGGCGAGGGCTGCCAGGCCTTTCCGCGCAGCGCCCATATGATCGGCCACGACCGCAACGGCGTCATCAAGCTGTACGATCTGACGCACGCCGTTGACCGCGCTGGCCGCTGTGGCATTCACGCTCTTCAATCGACCACCGAACACCGGCGACTGTGCGAGTGTTGCGACTTTCACGCCCGGCGGCCGCGCATCGATACCGAAGACGGCCGTGCCGTTGACCTTGGCCGGGGCATCCAGCCGCTTCGCCTGGAGGCCGATGAGTCGAAAATCTTTGGGTTGTTTGAGCGCCACGCTGTCGGGCATCGGTATAAGTGCCGCGTCAGCGGCGATTTCACCGTAGCCAACACTGCGTCCCGAGGATGCATGAACAACTTCGCCGTTGCGCGCGAGGCACGAGGCGGGATCGACATTCCAGCGTTTCGCCGCCGCCGATACGAGCATGGTGCGTGCGGTCGCACCGGCTTCGCGCATCGACGTCCAGGTAGCGCGCATGGCGGTCGAGCCGCCGGTCGCCTGCTCGCCAGCCAGAAAGGGATTGCCAAAGAGCTTCTTGTTGGGTGGGGCAGGTTCCAAACGCACCTGCGCCAGATTGACCTCCAGCTCTTCGGCAATCAGCATCGAGATCGAGGTATAAGTACCTTGTCCCATCTCGACATAAGGCATCGTCAGTACGATTTGTCCATCGTTGCCTATGCGGACGAACGCACTGGGTGCGAATTCAACGGTACCAGCCGGTGCAGCGGCGCCACGTCGCAGCGGCAGGCTCACACTTAGCAGCAGGCCGCCGCCTGTTGCCGCCACGGTCTGTAGGAACCCGCGCCGAGACAGGCCATTTGCTGATGGCGAACCGCCAGCGCAGGGGACCGGGGAAGTCTTGCGATCTTGGATCATCATCAGTCCTCCCCGGAACTTGATTGAGCTGCGTGCTTGATTGCCTCCCGAATGCGGAGATAAGTCCCACAACGGCAGATGTTGCCGGACATCGCATCGTCGATATCACTATCGGTTGGTGTCGGATTGCTCGAGAGCAGCGCGGACGCAGACATGATCTGACCCGATTGACAGTAGCCACATTGCACGACCTCACGGTCGAGCCAAGCTTGCTGGACTCTGGCGCCGGCCGATGTCGTGCCAATCGCTTCGATCGTCGTGATCTTGGAGTCGGCTATGCTGTCGATGGAGGTGATGCAGGAACGAGCGGCGACCCCATCCAGATGCACGGTGCAGGCACCGCAGAGCGCCATGCCGCAGCCAAACTTTGTCCCGGTCATCCCCAAAACGTCGCGTAAGACCCAAAGGAGCGGTGTGTCTCCGTCGACATCGACCTGGTGGACGGCTCCGTTGACTTTGATTGCGAAGGTCATGACCATCACCTTGAGTTATGCACTTGCGGGAGAGACAGATCGCGAGTTCAGCATGGCGTTTCCGCCGGGTGACGAAACACCAATGTTCGGGCGGTCATAAGAACGATAGGCCGGCGCAGGTTGGGGCGATCGAGCATGATGTTTTTGATCCCGAGATTGATATTTTGAAGTCGCATGAGTAACATGCAGCGGCCACCGTGTATTTCGAGAGGTTTGTGGATTTACGAAAATGAACGCTCGACTGAGCGATGTTGGATGGTCATTGTTCGACACTCCAGCGGCCTCGGTGTCGCTGACAATGGCCAGCATATCTGTGCGATCCCGATTTCGATCAGCTCCATCGATTCAGCGGTGAGCTGCCAACACCGAAGGTGACCGAACATGCGAGAAGTCCGGAGCGAGTCCGGTAACACACAGCCTCGCCTGATCGATACAAGGTCAAAGTGGAGCCCGCGACCGGTGGTTCGTCTGCCGCCGGTCGGGGCACCAAAGTGATCGCTACCGGCTCTTGGTCTGAGTTGGGCCAGTCTGCTCGGCCAGACCCGCCGTGCTTGACGGCACCAGGCTCAGCGAACTGCCCTGGGTATACTGGCCGGGCCGGCTCTCGTTCGCGCGGGCGGGGCCTATCGTACTGTCGTTATATACATCCGGTGGTGCCTTGACGCCCTGGGTGTACTGGCTGGACGCGCTCTGGTCCGAACTCGCAGGGCCAATTGTACTGTTGTTATAGACGTCCGGCGGTGGCTTGAAGGTCGGGTTGTACCCACCGCCCGGGGTGATCGTAGTCTGGGGGTACGCCGCGACTGTACCCAATGCAAGGGCCGCTACCGCCACGCCGCTGATGATACTGAACTTCATGTCAACTTCTCCAGTTTGAGTTTCGCCAAGCTTCTCATTGGGACCAGGAATAGTTCTGGCCACCCGCCGGCCACCTACGTGCTAGACCTTTTAGATGAGGGGTCGGACATCGACCCGTTAGCAGTCATCGTGTCCACAGCATGCAGTTCCGGTTGGGTTGGGAGTACCGAACACACATGGTTCGGGTTGCCGCACGGCACGTTTCGCTATCGCGGCCCGGCCGCAAAGGCATCACGCAGCAAGGTGGAACCGCTCGGTTTGGCCACCGTGGTGAGCAACGCCGTGACATCGACACGGCCGACGTACAAAGTGATCCACCGCGTGCGAGCCGCACTGCGCACCAGCAACGCGACCACGGCGGCGGCCGCGCTATCGCTGTAACGTAACTGGGCCGCCAGTTGCTCGGGCCGCGGCGCCGGATGGTCATTCACCTGCACGATCACGTCGCCTGGTTTCAGACCTGCCTCGTCCGCCTGTGATCCGGGGGTCACCTGGTCGACCAACACACCCCCGTCGTCTGACAAGGCCAAGCTCTTGCGATCCGCTTCGGTAGTCGCGGTGAGGTGAAGACCGATCCCTTCCTCCGCCACGCGCGCTACGTCGGCGAGGCTGGCCAGGACGTCGCTACGCAGCGCCATGATGTGAGGCCATGACTGTGTCCGCAGGGTAACTTCCGACATGTGATCGCGACGCCATACGGCGAACGCGATTGGCGCGCCCAATGGCTGTGCGAGGACGAACCGCAGAACCGCACGAGCGTCGGGCAATTCGTGTCCATCGGCGCCCGTGATGACGTCGCCCGCCAACAGCGACGCATTCGCAGCCGGGCCATCCGGATCAGTATTCGTAACGATGGCCCCACTGATGTGGGGATACCCGAACGCCGCCGCCAGTTGCGCTGTGAGATCCTGCAAATGCAGTCCGACCCAGTTTGGCACGGCGGTCTGCGGATCGCGCAGCTTCCGTGCGACGAATAGAACGTCGTTGGATGGCAGTGAAAAGCCAAGCCCGATCGAACCAAGTACCTTGCTATTCGAAACCAATGCGGAGTTGACCCCGACGATCTCACCTGCACAGTTGAGCAATGGACCTCCGGAATTGCCCGGATTGATTGACGCGTCGGTCTGGATAAAATCGTCGAACGGCGATCGCATGAGGTCGCGGTCTAGCCCGCTAATGACACCGGTGCTGACCGAGGTCCCGAGTCCCAGGGGATTGCCGACCGCAATCACCGGCTGACCCAACCTCAGCGCGTCGCTGTCGCCAAATTGCAGGAACGGCAGCGGCTCCGGGACATCAACCTTGAGCAAGGCCAGATCAATAAGAGCGCCGGCCCCGATCAATTGTGCCCTAACCTGCGTCTTGTCGTTGAAGGTGACCTGGATCATTACTGCGTCCTGAATAACATGCTTGTTGGTGATGATGACGCCAGAGGAATCGATAATGCTTCCGGAGCCAACGGCAACCTCGATATTCCCATCGGCAGACTTTCCGGCGATGGCCTTATTCGCATGAACCACCCTGATGACCCTGATGTTAACGATCGCCGGCACCCCCTGCATAACGATGCCGGGAGTGTTGCAGCTGTCGGTGGCTGCCGCCGAGGCCGATGTGCCGATGCCCATCACCAAAAATCCCACGGCAACGGCGATGGGCGAAGCGATACGGAATGCGTCGGTGCAAGTGCCGCTGACCATCGGACTTCCGCGAATGGCGCCGACATCCGTGATGCGGATGTGAGAGGGCGTCGGTCTCAATGCGCGCCGCAACGTCGAGCCAAAAGATGTGGTCTTCCACATTGTACCAGACCTTACGCAGTGAATGATCGTCACTCCCCCGGCCGGTTAAGCCCTGGACCGTGAGGGGATCCCAGCGAAGACGTGCTGCAATTTGAATGAAAGCAGGTCGCCATTCTTTTCAAAAGTCGCGGCCATTTGTCAAAACGCACTGACAGGATGGATTCTGACGTCAACGGGGACCAGATGGCATCCGCGGTCGTCAATTGACAATTTGGCCTCGAGTCCGAGGCACCTGCTTGCTGCGTTGCAGGTCTGGCTCATTCAAGCCCGGGCGGAATGCCATAGCCGCCTCCGGTCCACACCGACACATTCGGGGTTGAATGCGAGTTCGAGGACACCAACCTCGAAACGGTTCACGGACGCGAAACCGCCGACATCGAACGGATGGGTTACACCCCAGTGCCCTGTTGTCATTTTGGCGGCGTGGCTTGCGCCATAAGCGTGCCGCGCACGCAACTGGGTTCGCGAGGCCTCGGGTCAGTTAAACCCATCGTCACATAGGTACGGATTGCATACCACATGCCGGTATCGGTCGGCATTGATCGGATGCCGGCGGATGCCACATCGGTCGCGCGAATCACCGCCACCGGCCGCCGGCTAGACTCATAGACCAGCCTCCGGTCCTGTTGGGACACGGTTCCCCCGATTCAGGAAATTTCAGACTTGCCCGGAATCTGGTCTGTGAGGTGGGATTCCGCAACGCGGTTAGCCTCCGTTGCGCCGGTGGGCCGATTGTGGCTGTGACCTGAGACGGATCGAGGGCCGCCCTGGATGCCGCGGGTCCGCGGCAGCGCAACTGCATCGCCCGTGTTCACTGGACGGCGCAGGTCGTGGGTGTTCTGGACGGCATGCCGTTCAGCCTGATCGGACGCTTGCAGACCATGCCAACCCACACCGGTCGCAGGAGCAGCCCGTGCACGCGATCCCTGGATCTGCCAAGCAACCCGAACTCTTATCGCCCTGACTGATTGGTGTGCCGCTGCCGCCGAGACCGACGGCGTCTACAGGTTGTGCTGGCAGATCGAGCACGCAATCAAACAAGCGATCGATAGAACACGGAGCAGTTGTTCGCAAACTCCAGGAGGTCTTCACAATATTGTGACAATTGGTCTCCGTTAGAGCCGTCTTCCGAGCAAGTGAGGTCTCGACGATGCCCATCCGTGTGTGGGCGTGCCAGCAGACGGGTTCGCCGGTCCAGATCCACTGGGCTGGCATGGCACCATGGTCCCGCACCGCCGGTTTGACCCAGGCGCCCAGGGTGGCTCCTTAAATGACAAACGCAAGTCTTTAGGAATTTTCAGCAGTACCCCAAGGAACCCGGCGTCGTCGGAGGCTAATTGGACGGTACGGGGAACCACAATCCCGCCTGGGAAGGAGCCATTCACATGCTGACGCAGGTAGCAGTAGCCGATGGGTGTCCAACAAACCAATTTGGTCACCTCATTCATCGCGAGAGGCAATGGTTCGATGTATTCGGTGGCTGTGCCGCCGACGTTCCTCAACCGCGGATTTCGGCATCACGGTGGATCGGGCATGCGGACGACCGGCGCGAGCATGACTCAGAGATCGCACCGGATTGCCATGTTATCGGCATCACACTTCGACCGACGGAGGATGTGACTGTCTTCGCCGCGCGAAAGCTAATTCAGACCGGGCCACTGCCGGCAGGCAGCGTGCGAGTGAACGAGCCGGGACTATCGCTGCGAGGGATCTTCCGGGGATCATACGACGTGCTGCACCTACGCGTACCGAATACGATGATAGCCGAAAGTGCCGCCGTATCCGCCGATGCGGGATGCGGCCAAATGCGCCCTGCCCCACTGATCTCCGACCGCCCGATCGTGGACCCGGTTATCGAGCGGTTGGCACGTGCCCTGAACCATGCCGAAGAGTTGGGTGGCGCATTCGGCCAGAGCTACGCAGACGGTATCAGCCTCGCGATCATCGCCAAGTTGCTTGGCAGGACTCCCGACGGTGTCGCGACACATCGCCCGCGGGTGTCAGGACTCGCCAAATGGCGCATGAAACGAGCGACCGAGTATATGGCAGCCCATCTCGCCGAGTCGATCAGCCTGGCTGACATTGCGGCTACCACTGGACTATCGCGCATGCATTTCGCGACACAGTTCAGGGCAGCCACCGGCCAACGGCCGCACGAATACCTGCTCCAACGGCGGATCGAACGTGCTCAGGATCTGCTTGTAGCCTCGCGTCTGCCGCTGGCGGAGATCGCATTTGACGTCGGCTTCAAGACTCAGGCTCATTTCACGACAGTCTTCGCCAGGTTCGTCGGGGAAACGCCGAATGTATGGCGGCAGCGCAACCACAGGGGCTTCTAACCGATGTGGCAAAACGCCGCCGTTTGCAGCACTTCGACGGAGACCTTTTTGCATCAGCTCTGCGAGGCAAATAACTGGCACCAAGCATCCGAGCTGATATTGTCTCGGACGAACATGTTCGCGTTCGGTTGCTGGAAGTTACCGCAACGCCGCAGCGTTGGTCACCCTTCGGCGTGGGCCGAGAGCTAACAGCCGCCTGGGTGATCTGCTCCTGCGCGGAGGCTCGCGAAATTGCTGCGGCGGCCGCGGCTGTGCGAATCGCAAGTGCCATGCCGGTGAACACCATGCGCCGCGAAATGTCCTGACAGTCGATTCCAGTGTCATTCATGACTGGCTCCCATTAGGCTGCATGCGGCCAGTCATCACGTCCCATATGATGTGAAAACGTGATCCTTTGACTGCACGATCGTATGGCACGCAAAGTCGCAGTTGCGGCCGCATCCCATGGGCGCAAACGAGATCAACGCGGCGCTATAGTTGAACTGGGTCGACCGTCGTCCACGAGTCCTTCCTGACGAGGACCACCGGCCCGCAAGGGGCCTGAGTTTCGGTGTGCATCGGGTTATTGATATTCCTTCGATTGCGAGCACGCACCCAGTGGCCACCGGAGCTATCTCGGAGCCGGATCTGGTGCGCCGTGCCACGGTTCCAGCGGGAAAGCTCTGATTCGACCCCTTGCCATTTTCGAGTGCGAATTCGAACTGCACCGCTCAATCTGAAAATACACCGACGTCGGTCCACACGCAGGATCGACCGCATGATCGCAACAGAACAGGTCAATTGGGAGTCCGCCATGCCGATCCGAATCCTGTATCCTCAAGGGACAATCGCTGCTGCTCCGCACGGCCTCCAGACTGCGCACGACGCTGGTAACGGATCGCACGGGCAATGACGGAACTATCAACCCGCCGCGAAGCGACGCATCGAGACATCGCAGCAACCGTGGCGGTGCGGCTCGACAACGCGAGGATCGCACTGAGCACGGATCGCGCGGCGGCCGAATCTTGGATCGTCCGCGCCTCAACAATGGTTCGGGCTGAAGCAACCGGTCAGAACATTGACGACCAAGGACGCGAATCTCCGGCTCGCGGCGGTCTCGCACCGTGGCAGCTCCGTCGGGTAATGGCTCATATCGATGCCTGCCTCGCAATGTCCATCCGGGTTCGGGATTTCAACCAGATCACCAGTCTCAGCACCTCCCATTTCGCGCGCGCTTTCAAGAGCAGCGTCGGGGAAGCAGTGCATGCCTACATCATACGGCGTCGCATTGAGCACGCACGCGAACTGATGCTCGCAACTAACCATCCTCTTGCGCAAATCGCGTTGGAGTGTGGTCTGTCGGATCAGGCCCATTTGTCACGGCTGTTCCGGCGCATCGTTGGCGTCAGCCCATTCGTCTGGCGTCGACAGCGGCGAGGCGACGGCGGCGTGACACACGATCGCCTGGCCGAGGCACCCACCGATCTGCGCAGCCGCTCCGTGGCAAATAATAATTAAATAGCGAAGTGCAAATCCGAATAACCCGGCGAAGTGGAAGGATCAACCTGCCCTGGCGCGCTAACTACGATCGACCGACACCGTTTCTGACGAGAACCCAACAGCGAATGCCGGGAGTGCATCGAGCGCTGCTGAATCTGATGCAGTTGGCGTGTTTGTATCGATGACAGAGCAAGGAGACTACCGTAATTATCGATGCCCTCAGGCTTGGTCGCATGTAGCTGTTACATCCTGCGAGGGGCGACATGATTCCGCATGCAATTCGCTGGCTCAACACGGCGTCGACGGAATGGTTTTGCTAATCTGGCGCGAAAGAACGAAAGGACACAAGGATGGAATACCAGGACATCATCGCCGAAAAGATCGGGCCGGTTGCCCGCCTATGGCACAATCGGCCAAAGGTGCGGAATGCTGAGAATACTCAGTTGCTCGATGAGTTCATGGCAGCCTTGGCAGGGGCCGAGGCCGATAGTGAAACTCGAGTCATTGTGTTCGCCGGGAAGGGTGGGCACTTCTCGGCAGGACACGATCTGAAGGAAGGTCGGGCACTTCGGGCGGATTTGACCCTTGAGGAGCGCTGGTCCTACGAAGAGAAGCACTACTTCAATTATTGCCTCAACATTCTCAACTGCTCCAAACCAACAATCGCGCAGGTCGACGGAGCGTGCATCTCCGGCGGCTTTATGCTAGCGAATATGTGTGATCTCATGATCGCGTCGGAGGACGCGTTTTTCGCTGACCCCGTCGTGCACACGATGGCTGTCGCAGCGGTGGAAGTGCTCGTTCATCCGTGGGTGCTCGGCGCACGGAAGGCGAAGGAATTGTTGTTCACTGGCCAACGTCTCTCGGCCGCCGATGCTTACGCCGCCGGCATGGTCAATCGCGTCGTTCCGGCAGCAGAACTCGACAAGACAGTGCTTGATCTGGCCAACCGGATTGCGCAAGCGCCTCCCTTCGCGTTGAAGGTGCTCAAGAAGTCCATCAACCGGACTTTCGATATCATGGGCCGGGAGACGGCGCTCCGTGCGCATTTCGACTCCCACGTGGCGACCCACTACAGCGAGGAAGCTGTCGCGTTGAGGTCTACCGGCGAAAGTGAAACGATCAGACGAGACGCGACCGGGCGATCCGCGAACTTTTGGGCACCGGCACCGTAAGCACGGAGCGTCCGCGGTAGGATCTGCTCGAGAACGCGGCGGGATCGCCGGTGGAAGGTATCGATAAGCGGGGGTTCGCCCTCGCCAGCCCTCACTCGCAACGAAGGATTTGCACGTGGAAAATCTTGAAGATCTTGACTTGACCACCGATCAGCGGTCGGTCACGAGGCACCAATTGGGTCATGTGCTACTGATTGGCCTGAACAGGGTGTCGAAACGCAACGCCTTTAACATCGACATGCGAGAGCAGCTTGCGCTTGCTTACGGCGAGATGGAGCGAAATAACGACGTCTGGTGCGGGGTTCTCTATGCGCATGGCGACCACTTCACCGGCGGGCTGGACCTCGCGGAAGTAAGCGACGCACTCCAGGACGGCAAAGGAGGCATCCCTGAAGGCGGCGTCGATTGGCGGGGTTTCTTCACCGCCCCGCGCACCAAGCCGGTTGTCTGTGCCCTGCAAGGTTGGTGTCTGACGATGGGTATCGAGGCCGCATTGGCCACGGATGTGCGCGTCGCCGCCGACGATACTCGGTTCTCGCAGATGGAGGTGAGCCGCGGGATCTATCCGTTCGGGGGCGCAACCATTCGGTTTCCGCGCGAGTGTGGCTGGGGGAACGCCATGCGCTGGGTCCTCACTGGCGAGGCCTTTGACGTGCAAGAGGCACTGCGGATCGGCCTGGTTCAAGAGGTGGTTCCCAAGGGTAGCCAATTGCGCCGAGCAGTTGAGATAGCCCGATCGATCTCAGCGCAGGCGCCCCTCGGAGTGCAGACGGCCCTCCGGTCGGCCATGCTGACGGTGCGCGAAGGCGAGGTCATGGCTGCCAAGAATCTGGTTCCCGATCTGGTGGCCTTGCTTGGTACCGAGGACGGAGCTGAGGGCCGCCAGTCATTCATCGAGCGGCGTCCGGCGATTTTCATCGGACGATGACGCAATCCGGCATCGCGACCGCGTCGGCCCAGGGCGTGAACCATGATTGCAAGGAAGCGATGAGCTTCGGGCGCACGGTGCTCGTCTACTGACGCGGTCATTCGCCCGAAACAAGCGGTCAATTACTGAAACACGATGAAGACGGAGTGCGAGCATGGATATCACCGCGGCCTACGCGGCCAAGCTGACGACACCAACTGACGCGGTGGCGTCAATACGCTCCGGATCCAAGCTTTCGACGGGCATGTATGCGGCCGAACCGGCGGCGCTGTTGCAAGCGCTGGCAGACCGTGCGGCCGTGGGCGCGGTCGAGGACATCAGATTCTATTACTACAACACCTCGCGCACCGCCGCCGATACGGTATTGCGTTATGAGCTTAACGACCGCATTCGTCCGTACAGCATGTTTGTCTCGGCGGCCGACCGTGCGCTCATGAAACGAGGTCTGGAGGAGGGCCGCCGAGGCCTGGTGACCTTTTTGCCGAACAACTTCCATGAGGCACCCCGGATACTGGTGGAAGGAATTGGCATCGGCACTTTTCTCCATACGGTTTCACCAATGGATCGTCATGGGTACTTCAGCTTCGGCACGGGAAACGACTACTCCACCAAAGTCGCCAGGGCGGCCAAACGGCTCATTGTCGAGGTCAATCAGAACATGCTGCGCGTTCTTGGTGACGGTACGGAACTGCACATCTCAGAGGTCGATGCCATAGTCGAACATCATGCGCCGCTGATCGGATTACCCTCCCGGGGTCCCGCGCCTGAAGACGAGGTGATCAGCCAAATAATCGCGGACCTTGTTCCGGACGGCGCCTGTCTGCAAATGGGTGTCGGCGCACTGCCAAACCTTGTGTGTAGCGCTCTCGCCGAGCGTAATGACCTGGGCATCCACACGGAGGCCTTGAACATGGGGCTGATCGACCTCGCCCGCGCTGGCGTGGTGACGAACCGGTGCAAGGCGATCGATCGCGGCAAGTCCGTGTTCACCGTCGCCAGGGGCGAAAAGGCGATGTACGATTACCTCAACGATAACCCGTCAATCGCGAGCCGGCCGGTCGACTACGTCAACGACCCGCGTGTCATCGCACGGAACGATAACGCCGTATCGATCAACGCGACGATTGAAGTCGACCTGACCGGCGCGTGCAACTCGGAATACATGCTTGGGCATCAGTACAGCGGCTCCGGAGGTCAACTTGACTTCGTGCGCGGCGCTTATGCGTCGAAGGGCGGCAAGTCGATTATCACGACCCGGTCGACGGCGGCCCAAGGCACAATTTCGCGTATCGTCCCACGCCTCGAAGGGCCGATCACGACGCCACGTATCGACACGCACTATATCGCTACGGAGTTCGGAGCAGTAAACCTTAAGGGTCTGTCTACAACTGAACGCGCCCGTGCGCTGATCGGCCTCGTCCATCCGAAGTTTCGCGACGAACTGACCGAGGCCGCAAGGCAACTACACTTCATCTGAACAGGTGTGCAGTGCCGGTGTGCCCGGGATTCAAGGCGTGCCCTTGATCGTGACGTGAAACCCGAGAAGTTCCCCCTCCGGGAATGACGGCTACGACACTCAGCGGGCGGGCGGGTCATTCAGGAGACAGCGCAACGATCCCGGGCGAGTATGAGGTTCACGTCTGGCACCATGCAAAGGTTATCGCCGTAACCCAGCAAACGGACACGGAAGTGCAACTTATGCTGCAAACACTGACAACACCGATGGTAGAAGGCCCTACCGGCTACGAGTTGCTGCGCAATCCGCGGCTTAACATCGGGACAGCATTCACGGAGTCGCAGCGCCGCAACTTGGGCCTCGAGGGTTTGCTACCGCCGACGGTGCTCTCGCTTGAGCTCCAGGTCGCGCGCCGACACGACGAGATCGCCAGGCTCGACGACGATCTGCAGAAGTATCTTGTGCTTTCGGATCTGCAATCGCGTAATGAGACGCTGTACTATGCCGTCCTGATGTCGGATCCGGCGACCTATATGCCGATTGTGTATACGCCTACGGTCGGCGAGGCGTGCCAGAAATTCGCTCATATCTTCCGCCAGCCGCGCGGCATCTTTCTGCCGATCAGCGCGCGCGGCCGCGTGACGGAGCTGCTCTCCAATTGGCCAGACGATGACGTGCGCTTTATCGTCGTGACCGACGGCGAGCGTATTCTCGGGTTGGGGGATCTCGGCGCCGGCGGCATGGGCATCCCAATTGGGAAACTCGCTCTGTGCACGGCCTGCGCCGGCGTGCCGCCGCAATACTGCCTGCCGGTTGTTCTCGATGTCGGCACGAACAACCAGGCTCTGCTTGACGATCCGCTCTACTTCGGCCTGAGACAGGAACGAGTACGCGGCGCCGAATACATGGACTTCATCGACAAGTTCGCAGCTGCGGTGCAACAGCTCTATCCGAAATGTTGCATCCAGTGGGAGGATTTCGCGAACCTGAACGCCGTGCCGATCCTTGAGCGATACCGCAACGAGATTTGTACATTCAATGACGACATCCAAGGCACCGCGGGTGTCGCCCTTGCCGGAATTCTCGCCTCGTTGGGTATCACAGGACAAAAGATCACGGACCAGCGGTTCCTGTTTCTTGGAGCCGGCTCGGCGGGGACCGGGATTGCAGAGCTGATCAGCCAAGCGATGGCCGGCGCTGGCATGGATATACACGAAGCACGACGTCGCAATGCCCTCGTCGATGTGAATGGCTTGCTCGTCACATCTCGCACGGATCTTGCCGAATTCCAGCAGCCATATGCGCAGGACCACGCGCCGATTCCAAGTTTCGTCGAGGCTGTGAAGGCGCTCAGGCCTACCGGAATTATTGGCGTCAGCGGAATTCCAAAACTGTTCAACCGCGAGGTAATTGAAACTATGGCCGAGATCAATCGACGGCCGATCATTTTCGCCTACTCCAACCCGACCTCGCGTTCCGAATGCTCGGCCGAGGAGGCCTATCGCTGGTCCGACGGTCGCGCCATTTTTGCCAGTGGCAGCCCTTTTCCACCGGTCGAGATCGGCGGCCGGAGATTGATCCCGAACCAGGGAAATAACGTCTATATCTTTCCGGCCATGGCCATGGCCCTGTTCGCAACGGAGGCCACGCGGGTCACCAACGATATGTTCCTCGCCGCCGCTCACGCCATCGCGGAGCAAGTCGGCGAGCAAAGCCTGTCGGCCGGGCTCATCTACCCGCCGCGAGAGCGCATCTTCAACGCTTCACTCCATGTGGCCGAGCGGGTCGCCACCCGCATATTCGACCTCGGACTGGCCCGCGTGCCGCGCCCTGACGACGTCAGCGCGCTGATTCGTGCTCGCGCTTTCCGACCGGTCTACCCGGAGTAAACGAAATGGTGGATCTCCTGGCCCGACAAGGCGGGATCGTGGCGCACCCTGATCCGAACCCTGCAACAATGTTATTTGAATCCGACAGCCTCGGCCAGGTCGAAGTTCCCGCCTTGGCGCTATGGGGGGTCCAGACCCAGCGTTCGCTTGAACATTTCAGCATCGGTCACGACCTGATCCCGCGTGAGATGATCAGCGCCTACGCGATGTTGAAGAGGGCGGCAGCGGTCGCCAATCACGCTGGGAGACGGCTTGATGACGAGCGCTATGAACTCACAGTCCGCGTATGCGACGGAATCCTCGCGGGTCAGCAGCACAACGTGTTCCCATTCCATGTTTGGATGATCGGCAGCACGAGTTTGGCCAGGCGGTTCACAAAGGGCGGCTGACACATCATTGTGAGTATCTTCGACGATCTTGACGTGTTCGGCGCCTAGGTCACTTCGACACCATAGTATTGTTTGCAACGGCGATGGTTGGGGGTAATCGGGAGATTTGAAAAATCACGGTGCGGAGCCGAAAGACGTCCAACAGCGTCACTGCCAGACTGCTTGGTAGCGCTCCGCACCAGCGGTGCCACAGCGGAAGTTGGTCATGTGCCCCATCGCGAACCGTTCCAAGAAATCGCGCGCCAGATTGCCTTACGCGCTCAGTAGCGCTCGCTGAGGAATACCGTGGACCGTATCGATGCAATGAGAGTCTTCGTCACGGCGCTTGACCAGGGCAGCCTGACCGGCGCCGGTCGCAAACTCGGCCGTTCGCCCGCCACGATCAGCCGCGCCATTGCTTTCCTCGAGGCGCGCGTCGGTGCCGAGTTGCTGCATCGGACGACGCGGTCGATCAAGACGAGCTACGCGGGCGAGCATTATGCGGCTGCCTGCCGTCGGGTTCTAACAGATTTGGACGAGGCCGAAATGATGGCCGCCGGTGAGCGGTCAGCACCGCGTGGCATAATCACGCTGACTGCTCCGGAGATCCCCGGAGAAACGGTGTTGCGACCAATCCTGGACGCCTTCATGGATGCGTATCCGGCGGTGTCCGCGCGGCTTCATCTGGTCGACAGAGCAGTGAAACTGATCGATGAGGGCGTCGACGTCGCGCTCCACATCGGACACCTTCCCGACTCGGCATCGATCGCGATCCGGGTCGGCGAAGTTCGCCGCGTGGTGGCGGCCACGCCCGGTTACCTGTCGCGACATCCGCGCATCGCGCAGCCGGGGGACCTGGTCAAACACCAGATTATCACAATGGCCCATTTTGGCCTCGACTCCTGGAGCTTTGCGCCTTTGCCAGGCTCCGCCGTGCCACGAGCGGTCCAGTTCACCCCCCGGCTGGTGGTCAATAGCGTCCGCAGCGCGATCGCTTCGGCCATCGAAGGTCGCGGCGTGACACGCGTGTTCTCGTGTCAGATCGCCGAGCACGTGCGCGAAGGAGAACTTGAAATCGTGCTCGCCGATGACGAGGATGCCCCGATACCCGTGCACGTGCTTACTCCAACCGGTCGTCTCTCGGTGCCGAAAGTGCGTACATTCGTGGACTTCGCGGTGACACGGCTACGGAGCCACTTCACGCATTCGGCGGCGCGAACGACGTAGCGTCGGCCGAAATTACAGTCGGTCTTTGAAGTCTCACCGCCATTACAATCTCGCCGTGTCGATTGTTCAGGCGTCGAAGTACGCCTTGATGCCTGACAACCCGAGACACCTTATCTGCAACATACGGTATGGGAAGCGACCTCGATCACTCTCGATGTGATCGCCCCGGCGTCGCCCGTGTTGTTGCCCCCGGGGATGCTGACGTCGGCCACCCTGCCGCCCCCATAGGTCTTGTCATGACGCGCACGCAGGACGTGCTCAATCCTCTCGGGACGCGAAATATGTTCGGTGGCGCGAGCAATCCATGGTGCGAATTACCGAGATGCCGACATCGGCCAGCGTCCTCTCGAGTTCTCATGTCGTTCAAACCGACTTGTCGCGCGGTTCGCCGCAGGGGGGACGCAGCGCGTCGCCTCACCCATCGATGACTGACGCCGTCACCGGCCTCAAGCGGGAGACTGGAGAAACTCAAGCATGTCGTGATTGACTTCGTCCTTCCGGGTGATGGTTAACCCGTGTGGTGCCCCGGGATAGACCTTCAGGTGCGCGTTCCTGACAATCCTCGCGGAGGCGAGGCCTGCGGCGCCGATCGGCACGACCTGGTCGTCGTCGCCATGGATGACAAGCGTCGGCACGTCGAACTTCTTCAGATCTGCGGTGAAGTCTGTCTCGGAGAATGCCTTTACGCAGTCTATCGTGCCTTTGATGGACGCCTGCATCGCCATGAACCAGAACCAGTCGAGCGTTCCCTGCGATACCTTGACTCCCGGACGGTTCGCACCGAAGAAAGCGTGGCGGAGGTCCTGGAAGCATTGCGCGCGGTCGGCGCGCACCGCGGCGCGAATGTCATCGAAGACCTGGAGCGGCGTACCGGCGGGGTTAGCGTCCGTGCGCAACATCAGCGGTGGCACGGCGGAAATGAGACCGGCCTTCGACAACCTGGAGGTGCCGTGCCGGCCGATATAGTGTGCCACTTCGCCGCCGCCCATCGAGAATCCGAACAACGCGACACCCGTGAGATCGAGGGCCGTGAATAACGCCGCCAGGTCATCCGCGAAGGTGTCGTAATCATACCCGCCCCAGGGCTGGGTTGAGCGGCCGAAGCCCCGGCGGTCATGGACTATGACCCGATAGCCATGTTCCGCGAGGAACAGTGCCTGATCTTCCCAACTGTCAGCATTCAACGGCCAGCCGTGTGAAAGCACGACAACCGGCCCTTCACCCCAATCCTTGTAGTAGATTTGGGTGCCATCGTTGGTGGTAACGGTGCTCATGCCAGGGGCCTCCGGTTTGTGGATATAGCGCGATACTCGAAATTTCTCCGCACGCCGTGACCGTTGCGAGGGGCGATCGGACGAACCGACAGGCTCAGCCGTCAACGCGGCAATTGCGTCAATTCTCCGTCCGTCGCTCATTTCGGTTCCGAGCGCTTGATAGGCGTTGTTACTCAGCCTGGTCCTGGATCCCGAAAGACCGCGGAATAACCGTGACCACTGGTCTCGTACCGATATCGGAATGCCCTAACGGGAAATCGGCCGCCCGTGGTCTTTTTCTTGCAGCCTACCAAACGCGGGTGGAGCGATCGTGCAAGAGGATCCGGGTCTTCAGACAGGCATTCAGTGCCGAATAAGTGCCAGGTCGGGTCCGTGGTGTATTTCGTCAATGCCGAGAATTTATAGTATTGCACGGTCGTTCGCGTGATGCTGATCAAATGACCCGGCAATCCAGAGCAAGGCGTCTTCTGGCTTGTCGCCGGTGCAGGCGCGAAGGGTTGCAGAAGCAATGCGCTCCGAGCGTGACATCACACCGGTCCAGCCGCTTCTCGTGGCGGTACCGGTACGGTCCAAAATACGAAGCTTGTTTCCATTGTTCTCGACGCCGACGGCGTCGTGCGAATCAGCAACATCTGTCCGATCGCGAAAGAGCTTCCCGTTGAGAAGCCTGTAGCCTCGATCGCACGCCGCACCGGCGCCGGGCCGCGCACGAAGGAGGAAATCGCATGACACTGACAATAGCCGATCAGGTCGCGGAGACACTTGCCGCCGCGGGCGTCAAGCGAATTTACGGAATTGTCGGCGATAGCCTGAATGGCCTGACTGACTCAATTCGCCGGCAGGGCAAGATTGAATGGATTCATGTCCGGCATGAGGAAGTCGGCGCTTTCGCCGCGGGCGCCGAAGCCCATCTGACGGGTGAACTCGCGGTATGTGCGGGAAGTTGCGGGCCAGGAAATCTTCACCTGATCAACGGTCTGTTCGACTGCCACCGGTCCCGCGTCCCGGTGCTCGCGATCGCGGCACAAATCCCGTCGCCTGAGATCGGCTCCGGCTACTTTCAGGAGACGCATCCGGAGTCGCTGTTCAGGGAATGCAGCCACTATAGCGAATGTGTGTCGAGCGCCAGGCAGATGCCACGTGTCCTTGAGATCGCCATTCGCGAGGCGGTTGGTAAACGTGGCGTATCGGTGATTGTCATGCCGGGTGACGTGGCGTTGCAGCACGCCATCGATGCACCGCTGCCGACCTCCATCAGTCTGGTTCCTGCGCGCCCTGTCATCGTGCCGCAGACTGCCGACCTGCATGCCCTGGCGGATCTCGTTAACGACGCGGAGCGCATCACGCTGCTCTGCGGGTCGGGATGTGCCGGTGCACATGATCAGCTTATTGCTCTCGGCGGTAAACTCAAGAGCCCGATGGTCCACGCGCTCAGAGGCAAAGAACACGTAGAATGGGATAATCCCTACGACGTCGGCATGACCGGCCTGATCGGGCTTTCGTCCGGCTATTACGCCATGAACGAGTGCGATCTGTTGCTGATTCTGGGTTCTGACTTTCCCTATCGCCAGTTCTACCCGCGAGGTTCTGCGCTGGTGGCGCAGATCGATATCCGCCCGGAACAACTCGGCCGGCGGGTGCCGATTACCCAGGGTCTTGTCGGTGATATCGCGGCGACTCTCACGCAATTACTGCCGCTCCTGCGTGAGAAACCGGATCGGCGGTTTCTCGACAAGGCCATCGCGGACTATCACAAGGCGCGCGAGAGCCTTAATGAACTGGCGATCGGATCTCCCGGCAAGAAGCTTATCCATCCGCAGCAAGTCGTGAAGGCGCTGAGCGACTTCGCGACGGAGGACGCCGTATTCACGTGTGATGTCGGTCTGCCGACGGCCTGGGCCGCGCGTTATCTCACGATGAACGGCAAGCGCAGACTGATCGGATCGTTCTGGCATGGCTCGATGGCGAACGCGATGGCGCAGGCGATCGGTGCCCAGGCGGCACTGCCGACGCGACAGGTGATTTCGCTCTCCGGAGACGGGGGCTTCACGATGTTGATGGGCGATTTCCTGAGTCTTGCCCAACTCGGCCTACCGGTGAAGGTCGTGGTATTTAACAACGGTGCACTCGGTTTCGTCGAGATGGAGCAGAAGGCGACGGGCTTTTTGGACTTCGGCACCGGTTTCAAGGCGCCGAACTTCGCGGCCATGGCGGAATCGGTTGGCATTCGCGGCATCCGTCTTGAGGACGCGGCAGACGTGGAACCAGGCATTCTGGAAGCCCTCGCCCATGATGGTCCGGTCCTCGTAGATGCGGTGGTCAATCGGCAGGAACTCGTCATCCCGCCGAGGATCACCACCGAGATGGCGGCGGGGTTCACGCTGTTCATGGCCAAGGCGGTGATGAACGGCCGTGCCGACGAGGTGCTCGACCTTGCCCGCAGCAATATCTGGCGATGATACCAGCCATATGAGCTTATCGGCGGGGTTCTGGCCGAAGCGAATCTCCTTGGTCTCGACGCGGACCAATTCGCGCTCGGCGAGAAGCCGGAAGAGATGGCCACTCTTAGAGTCTGTCCGGGAAGAAGGCCGGGATTCGACAAAGAGTTCGCAGTGATGCGTAGAGATTGCAGAGAAGAATTCTCTGCGTACCCTGCGTACCGCTGCACTGCTAATCTGTCGAATTCTCACGTGCCGCGGTGATTCCAGAACTCACGCGGCACGCCGGAGCGGCCGGCACCAAAGCAAGTAAGACCCAACGCAAATCAGCAGCAGATGGCGCTGATGCACGCGGATCGGCCGCAGGCAGCCATGAAGGTCCCCGGGTCAAACCGAAAGCCGAGTTTCGCTGCGCTGCCGCGGCACCCACGGTCCATCCGCGTGCATCCGCGCCATCTGCGGCTGATTTACGTTGAGTCTTGCTTGCTTTGGCGCGTGACGCACGATTGCGCCTGAGCGAAGCAAGATGCGTCACGAGCGCAGGTGTGATGACAGCCGGCTATGCGCCAACATCGTTGGTTGCGACCAACGGTTGCGCTGCTAACTCCGTGTTGAACCGGGGATCTCCTTCCGGACAGACACTTATGCGCGGCTTGGTTGATCGGACCGGTGGAGGCCGGTTGCCCGATTGGACAATGCCGGTCGGTGTGCATGCTTTCTTATAAATTCCGACACCTCACGAAATACACCGCGGTCGCGGCGTGGCATTTCGGTCGCGCCGCTCGATCCAAAGATACACAGCATCGACGTCGATGCCAAAGCGTCGGCCAGCACCAGTGGTTGCAAGTCGCTCGTCAACGAGGAGAAGAGGTCATGTCTGCTACAACGTTATCGCTCCACCGGCGCGACTTTCTCGCCAACTCGGCGGTGTTGGTAGCCGCAAGCCTCGTTCCAGCCGCAGCGCGCGCGGCCACTCAGGATGGTGCGATCCGTCCGTTCCATATCGCCGTTCCCGAGACCGCACTTGTCGACCTGCGGCGTCGCGTCCTCGCGACGCGCTGGCCCGACCGCGAGACGGTCAGCGATCGATCGCAGGGCGTGCAACTCGTGAAGATCGAGGAACTCGTCCGCTATTGGGGAACGGACTACGACTGGCGGAAGGTGGAAGCCAGGCTCAATTCCTATCCGCAATTCATGACGAACATTGACACGGTCGACATTCATTTCGTCCACGTCCGGTCGCGTCACAAGAATGCGCTTCCGCTGATTATCACGCACGGCTGGCCGGGCTCGGTGATTGAACTGATCAGCGTCATCGACCCGCTGACCAATCCAACTGCGCATGGCGGCAACGCCGCGGATGCTTTCGACGTCGTGATCCCGTCCATGCCGGGATATGGCTTCTCCGGCAAGCCAACGGAGCCGGGTTGGGGACCGGATCACATCGCGAAGGTCTGGGTCGAGCTGATGCGACGGCTTGGGTACACGCGCTATGTCGCCCAGGGTGGCGACTGGGGCGCGCCGGTCACCACCGCGATGGCGCGCCAGCAGCCAGCGGGCCTGATTGGCGTCCACGTCAACTTGCCGGCGACCATACCGCCCGAGGTGGGCGCGGCGCTAGCCAGCGGTGGGCCCGCGCCGGCGGGACTTTCCGAGAAGGAACGCGCGGCGTTCGGAGCACTCGACACATTTGCCAAGAGGAACCGCGCCTATTCCGTGATGATGAACACACGGCCGCAGACGATCGGCTACGCTCTGACGGATTCTCCGGTGGGGCTCGCAGCTTTTATGTATGATTACAACGTTGGCGAGCCCCAGCGCTCACTCACCAAAGACGAGTTCCTGGACGACGTCACACTGTATTGGCTGACCAACACCGCCGCCTCGTCGGCGCGGCTGTATTGGGAGAACAACAGTAACATCCTGTCTGCGTCCGCGCAGAAGACCGCCGAGATCTCGATTCCGGTGGCTATCAGCGTATTTCCCGAGGAAATCTATCGCGCCCCGGAGACCTGGGCACGACGGGCGTTTCGCAACCTCGTTTACTTCCACGAGGTCGACAAGGGAGGCCACTTCGCGGCCTGGGAACAACCTGAGCTCTTCAGCGCGGAACTCCGCGCCGCGTTCGGGCCATTGCGCCAGGCGGCCTGAGAAAAGCACCCGCCTTGCACGCGTCAATCGGCGCGGCCGCCTAAAATCTGGTTTAGCCAGACGGAATTCGTTTCCGCCATGGGTTCGCTAATCTCGTGACGTATGTACGGAGTGAGCATGAAACGGAGGTCGATCTGCATATTCGTGGCGACCATGACGGTAGCCGTTGGTGGGGCGATGACATTCTCGGCTGCGGACGCCGATGGCGAAAGCTCCCCGATCTTTGGAGGTAGAATTCCCCCAGGGTACCGCGACTGGAGGTTGATCGCCGTGGCCCACGAAGCAGGCAGCCTCAACGATCTGCGCGCCGTTCTCGGCAACGACGTGGCGATGGAGGCTTTCCGGAGCGGGCAGCGTCCGTTTCCGGACGGCACGATCATTGCCCGCATCGCCTGGAGTTACGACAGCCTGGCGGAAAGCGTCAAAGCCTTTGGTCAGCCTCAGGCTTTCGTCTCCGGGTCACCGAAGAATGGCGTTCAGTTCATGGTCAAGGATGCGAAGAAGTACGCTTCGACCGGCGGCTGGGGCTACGCTCAGTTCAACGACGGCAAACCCGCGGTTGAGGCGGTGCAAAACACCTGCTTCGGGTGCCACCAGATCGCCCAATCCCGCGACTTCGTGTTCAACCGTTACTCACCTTGAACAGCAGACGCGGCAAGCGATGACCAGACGAAATCGTGCCCTCGCCCTCGCTATCGTTCAACCAGCGTTCTCGGATCAGCATTGGAGACATCATGACCGAACTTTGGCGGCTGTCCGCGACCGCGCTTTCCCGCCTTATCCGCACACGCGAAGTCTCCGCGCGGGAGGCAGCGGAGGCCGCGCTGCAACGGCTCGATGCCGTCAATCCGCAGATCAACGCGATCGTCGCGCACCGGCCGGACCTGGTGCGCGAACAGGCGGACGCAGTGGACCGGATGATCGCCCGCGGCGAGGATCCGGGCCCGCTGGCGGGCGTTCCGGTGACGGTCAAGATCAATACGGATCAGGCGGGCTTCGCCACGACCAATGGGACGCGGTTGCAGAAAGACCTGATAGCCCACACGAACAGCCCGGCCGTTGATAACCTGGTACGCGCCGGCGCGGTGCTTCTGGGCCGCACCAACGCGCCGGCCTTCGCGCTGCGCTGGTTCACCAGCAATTCACTTCACGGTGCCACTTACAATCCGCGCGATCCATCGCTCACTCCCGGCGGCTCATCTGGAGGGGAGGCCGCGGCGGTGGCTGCCGGCATTGGGCATCTGGCACTTGGCAGCGAT
>Ga0265338_10002616_pt1 | contig 26585 bp, 28 predicted proteins | sample 42126metaG_FD_193579 | JGI IMG/M metagenome (GOLD analysis project Ga0265338, IMG submission 193579) | Rhizosphere microbial communities from Carex aquatilis grown in University of Washington, Seatle, WA, United States - 4-21-26 metaG | ecosystem: Host-associated > Plants > Roots > Rhizosphere...
ACGCGCACCGCCGCTGGGCCCACCCCCACGGCGCCGCGGGCCGGCCCGTCCTCGCCCGCGCCGACCCGGGCCGCCAAGAAGGCCGCGGTGGCCGAAGCCCCCGGGCACCCGGTCTACTACCTGGACGACGGTCCCAAGGTCATCGCGCTGACCATCGACGACGGCCCTCACCCGGTCTACACCCCGCAGGTACTCCGCATCCTGGAGAAGCACCACGTCCGGGCGACGTTCTCGATGGTCGGCGAGAACGTCAGCTACTACCCGGCGATCGCCAGGGAGGTGGCCGCCGCCGGGCACACGATCATCAATCACACCTGGAATCACGCCAACCTGACGTCGCTGAGCGCGTCCCGGCAGCGGCAGGAGATCACCCGGGCGGCCGAGGCGATCGAGTCGGCGGCCGGGGTCCGGCCGCGGATGTTCCGCGCCCCGTACGGCGCCTGGACGCCGCAGGCGCTCGCCTACTGCGCCAGCGAACGGCTCACCGCGCTGGACTGGTCGGTCGATCCCCGCGACTGGTCACGACCGGGAGTCAACGAGATCGTCAGCACCATCATGCGGACCACCAAGAGCGGCTCGATCATCCTCGAGCACGACGGCGGCGGCAACCGGGCGCAGACCGTGGCCGCGCTCAAGGTGGTCATCCCCCGGCTGCTCGATAAGGGGTTCCGCTTCGCGGTTCCCGCCTGAGCAGCCGGGTGACCCGCGCCGTGCGCGGGTCACCCGGCCCGGCCCGGCCCGGCCCGGCTAGTCCGGCCCGGCTAGTCCAGCCCGGCCTGGGTGCGCAGCTGGTCCGCCTTGTCGGTGCGCTCCCAGCTGAAGCCGTCGCGGCCGAAGTGACCGTAGGCGGCGGTCGGCTGGTAGACCGGGCGGCGCAGCTCGAGGTCACGCAGGATGGCACCCGGCCGCAGGTCGAAGTTCTCGTTGACCAGCTCGACGATCGCCTTGCGGGAGATCTTCTCGGTGCCGAACGTCTCCACCAGCAGCGACAGCGGGCGGGCGACGCCGATCGCGTAGGCGACCTGGACCTCAGCCCGGTCGGCCAGGCCGGCCGCGACGATGTTCTTGGCCACGTAGCGGGCGGCGTAGGCGGCCGAGCGGTCCACCTTGGACGGGTCCTTGCCGGAGAAGGCGCCGCCGCCGTGCCTGGCGAAGCCGCCGTAGGTGTCGACGATGATCTTCCGGCCGGTGAGGCCGGTGTCGCCGACCGGGCCGCCGATGACGAACCGGCCGGTCGGGTTGCAGTAGAACTCGTCCTTGAGGCGGTTCGGGTCGTACAGGTCCTCGGGCAGCACCTGGGTGACGACCTCCTCCCACAGCGCCTCGGGGAGCTTGGACTCCACGCCGTCCTGGTGCTGGGTGGAGATCAGCACCTTCTCGATCTCGACCGGCTTGCCCGCCTCGTCGTAGCGGACCGTCACCTGGGTCTTGCCGTCCGGCCGGAGATAGGGCAGCAGGCCGGAGTGGCGCACGTCCGACAGCCGCTTGGACAGCTTGTGCGCGAGGATGATCGGGGTCGGCATCAGCTCGGGCGTCTCGTTGGTGGCGTAGCCGAACATCATGCCCTGGTCGCCCGCGCCGACCTTGTCCAGCGGGTCCTCCGAGCCGCCGACCCGGCCCTCGTGGGCCACGTCAACGCCCTGGGCGATGTCCGGCGACTGGCGGTCCATGGCGACGATCACGCCGACCGCGTTGCCGTCGAAGTAGTACTCGCCGTTGTCGTAGCCGATCTCGTTGACCACCCGGCGCGCGACGGCGGCGTAGTCGATCGTCGAGGACGTGGTGATCTCCCCCGCCACCACGATCAGGCCGGTGGTGAGCAGCGTCTCGCAGGCCACCCGGGACAGCGGATCTCCGGCCAGCGCCGCGTCGACGATGGCGTCGGAGATCTGGTCGGCGATCTTGTCCGGGTGCCCCTCCGTCACCGACTCGGAAGTGAAGAGGAATCCGCTATCCATGGCTGTCTCCTGATGTCTGGGAGTCGCGCTCTCCCGAGGCGGGAGAAGGGTTGGCTGTTCATCTACTTACTAGTGACCGGGCTAATGCCGCGCCAGATACCATAGCGCGAAGTTTGTTGACTGCCACCTCGGCCGCGGGAAGAGGCGGCGCGGTGCGACGGGTAACCCTACTCCCTGCTGGACGGCGCGGGGGCCCGCGTGGGGGTGGATGAGCCAGGCGCACTCGTTCGGGATATTCCTGAGATGGGGGGGACGTGAACGAGCGGGGCCGCGGTGCGGCGTTTCTCCGGTCGCTGGCCGCCGACCCGGCCCACGGGCCGCCGCGCGGGCTGCTGCTGGCGGCGGCCGCCTGGTCAGTCGCGGCGACCAGGCGCGCGGCCACCTGGCGGCCGTCCCCGCCGCCAGCGCGGGCGACGGGCTAACGACCGGGGACGGTACCGGCTCAGCTGTAGCGGTAGTCGCCCTGGTGCAGCTGCACCACCTGGTGCTGGCTGGAGTGCCTGCTCAGCTCCTTGCGCAGCCGCCACACGCCGGTCATCACGGCGGTCAGCACACCCGCCGCGGCCGCCAGGATGGAGCCGCCGAACAGCGCAAGGCCGCCGATGACGTGCCCCAACAGCATCAAGATGATGCCCGCGAACAGCGCCGCGGGCACGGCCGCCACCAGCAGCACGGCCAGCACCACGGCGGCGATCACCGCCCGCGTCGACCAGCCCGCCCGCCGCGCGATCTCCCAAGCCGTCATGTCGTCCGCCCTTCCCGCACCCAGCGCTTAATTCACGATATGTCGTGTCAACGAGGAGGGCAACACCGGCTATTCCGCGGGGCGGGGCTTGCCCGGGGCGACGGTGCGGGCCAGGATGCCGAGCGTCGCCCGCAGGGCGCTCTCCGGGATCACCGGGAAGATGGCCTTCATCTTCTCGTCCACCGCGGACCAGTCGTAGTACGCGGTCGCCAGCGTGCCCGCGTCGATCGGCTCCAGCCGGTAGCCGTACACGTGGTTCAGGTTGAACTGGCCCTTAACGGTCCAGGCGATCTCGCGGCCCGGCTCGAACGCGACGATCTCGATGGTCACGTCGTACAAGCCGAGTTCCGGGTAGTCGTTGAGCGCCGCCCGGTCCATGTGCACCGTGAAGGTGTCACCGACCTTGGCGACCGGGTCGCCGCTGGCCGCCATGAGCATGCCCGAACTGTCGATGGCGACGTGCCCCCCGGGGTCGGTGAGGACGGCGAAGATCTCGGCCGGGGTGGCGGCTATCGCCCGCTGCACTTCGAACCGTTGCGGCATGACGCCGATTCTCGCACGCGCGGGCGCTACAGCCCGAACGCGTGTCCCTCCGCCAAGATGATCAGGCCGAGTGCGATCAGCACCAGCGGGTACAGGACGTGGCCCCAGCGGCCGAGGAAGCCGGCCACCGCCGGGCGGGTGGCGAAAAGCCAGCCGGCCGCGCACCAGACGCCGACCAGGACGAGGAAGACCGCCGCGTAGACGCCAATGCCGGCGGCTCCGGTCCTGGCGAAGACCGGCAGGTAGAGGCCGATGTTGTCACTGCCGTTGGCAAAGGCGACGGCGGCGACCGGCAGTACCCGCTGGCCGCCCTGGTCGCCGGTCTCCCCCCGCTCGGCCTCCTTGTCCCCGGCCCGGTCGCCGGCCCGGCGGTCGCGCCACGGCTGCCAGGCTGCCCGCAGCCCGAGCAGCAGCGGCAGCAGCCCCAGGTAGGCGATGGCGGCGGCGGGAAGGAAAGCCGCGCCGAGGCCAGCGGCGGCGGCGACCGCGAGCAGCGCGCTGAAGCCGAGGTACTGCCCGGCCACGATGCGCCTGGCCGCACCCGGCTGCCCGGCGGCGCGGCCGAAGAACAGCGAGAGCACCACGATGTCGTCGACGTTGCTGACGGCGAACAGCCCCGCCGCCTGCGCGACGATGGCGCCGTTCACGTGTCGCGCTGTCCCCCGGTCGAGTGCACCTGGCCAGGATACGCAGTCACGCTCCGCACTGGCGGGCGCCCGCCACCGCGCCCGGGACGGGCCGCGGGCGGACGGTGACCTTCGCCCCTGGCTGCCCAGGGTGCTACGGCGGAAGGCTTGATAGCGGGTGACCGGACCGGCGAGAGAGGCAACATGACAGCCGAGGAAAGCCTGATGGCGGCGCGCGGGGAGGATGCCTCGTCGCGGATTGTAGTAGGCGTGCACGGCACGGCGGCCTCCGCCGCGGCGGTCGAGTGGGGCGCGCGCGAGGCCCGGCTGCGCGGCGCGCGGTTGCAGCTGGTGCTCGCCCGCGATCCGACCGCGGCCTGCCGGGCCGGGTACGCGCGGGGGCCCGCCGCGGCGCCCGGCACCGCTGGCGGCGACTGGCTGAGCCAGACGGCCGCCTGGGCGGCGCGAATGCTCGCGCCGGAGCAGGTGACCGCCGAGACGGCGGACGGGCTGCCCGCCCGGGTGCTGATGGACCGCGCGATCGGCGCCTGCCTGCTGGTCCTCGGCGCTGCCCGGACCGGCGACTTCATCGGTCCGGTGGCCCGCGCCTGCCTGCGGCAGGCGCCGTGCCCCGTCGTCATCATCGCGGCCGACCACTGGCGGTCGGCCGAGGTCCCCGCCCCCCGCCCGGTGGCCGCCCCCGTCGCCAGCATGACCGGACTAACGCCGAGGTGAGTCACCATGCCGTGGTACCTGAAGGAATATCTGCCGCGTCTGCAGGACGCGGTGGACCATGCCCCGTCAGTCTTCAACCAGTGTCCGTGGGAGCTGCGGCCGGCCGCCGATGACCGGGTCGAGCTGTGCTGCGTCCCGGGCGACGCCCTGACCGCAGCGGGGCTGGTGCGGGAGGCCGTGATCAGCTGCGGCGCCGCCCTGTACAACCTGCGGCTGGCCATCAAGGTGGCCGGCCGGCGGCCGAACGTCTGGCTGTTCCCCGGCCTGGACGGCGACAGCGGGTTGCTGCGCACGGTGACCGGGGAGCGGACCGTGGTCGCCTCGGTCGAGGTAATGCCCGGTCGCGCATCCGCGCCGACCAACGCCGAGCAGGAGCTGTACGAGGCGATGTGGCTACGCCGCACGGACCGCTGGCCCTACCAGTACCGGCCGGTGCCGCCGCCGATCCTGGTCGAGATGGAGATCGCCGCCGCGCACGAGCACGGCTGGCTCCGCACCCTGTCGCCGCCCGAAGCCAGGCGGGTACAGCGGGCGAACGTCAAAGCCAGCAAGGAACTCGGCTCGACGCTGTCGGCGCTGCTCGAGGCGGTACCACCGGACGCGTACGGCCCGGCCCCCGACGACGAGAACGAGGCGCTGACCCGCCCCGACTTCTGGCTGCCAGGCAGAGCCGAGCGGTTCGAACGGCATCCGGTGCTGATGGCGCTGTCCACCGACGACGACCGGCCACTGGACTGGATGCGGGCCGGCCAGGCACTGCAGCACGCCCTGCTGGCCGGCACCCGTTTCTCGATGTCGGCCCCGGGCGGCCGCAGCACCCCGTACCGGCAGCAGCTCGACTACGGGCCGCTCGACCCGCACCGCATCCACCCGCGTCCCGCCGTCCCGGCCGGCTACGCGGTCGAGGCGTCCTTCCTCACCCAGTCGCTCGAGCTGGCCGACATGCGACGGCAGGTCCGGTCATGGCCGTGGCGGACCGCCTACAACGAAGTACCGCAGGTGCTGATCCGCGTCGGCTACGCCCCGGTCGAGCGCACCGCCCCCCATGCCACGGTGCCGCCGCCCAGGCGCGGGGCCGCAGAGAGGTAGAAGTTGGGGCCGTGGGCCGCCTCAACCTGGCCGCCTGACCCGAGGAACGGTCGCCCGCGGCGTCCGGCGTCACCGTGACGGGCTCGGCGTGGCGGGGGTGGCGGAGGTCGGCGCCGGGGCCAGCGGCTGCTGCGACCGCAGCGGCGTCAGGCATCCCGCGACCGCCAGCACCGCGGCGGCGACCAACCCCGCCACCGCGGCCAGCCGGATCATGGCCCGCCGGCGGGCGGCCCGGAGGCGGCGAACCGCCTGCCGGGCTGCCTCGGTCGCGATGACGCGCTGCCGGGCCAGGCGGCGGCCGCCACGCGCCGCTAGCTGGCGGCCGCCGCGCTCGGTCAGTTCACGGCCGGTCATCGCGAGCTCTCCCTGCTGCCGACGGCTTAGAAGAAGCCGAGCGGGTTCTCGTCGTAGCTGACGAGAAGGTTCTTCGTCTGGCTGTAGTGATCGAGCATCATCTGGTGCGTCTCCCGCCCGATGCCCGACATCTTGTAGCCGCCGAAGGCCGCGCCCGCCGGGTACTGGTGGTAGCAGTTGACCCACACGCGCCCGGCCTTGATGCCGCGGCCGACCCGGAACGCCCGGTTGCCGTCGCGGGACCACACGCCGCCGCCTAGCCCGTACAGGGTGTCGTTGGCGATCTCCAGGGCCTCCGCCTCGTCCTTGAAGGTGGTGACCGCGAGGACCGGGCCGAAGATCTCCTCCTGGAACACGCGCATCTTGTTGTGGCCGCCAAGCACGGTCGGCTCGAAGAAGTAACCGTCAGCGAACTCGCCGCCGACAGTGGCGCGGTGACCGCCGGCCAGCACCCTGGCACCCTCGGCGCGACCGATGTCCACGTACGAGCTGATCTTGGCGAGCTGCTGGGCCGAGTTCTGCGGGCCCATCATGGTCGCGGTGTCGAGCGGGTCGCCCACCTTGATCTTGGCCACGCGGGCCAGCGCGCGCTCCATGAACGCGTCGTAGATGTTCTCCTGGATCAGCGCCCGCGACGGGCAGGTGCACACCTCGCCCTTGTTGAACGCGTAAAGCACCAGGCCCTCGATCGCCTTGTCGAGGAAGGTGTCGTCGGCCGCCATCACGTCGGAGAAGAAGATGTTCGGCGACTTGCCGCCCAGCTCAAGGGTGACCGGGATGAGGTTCCGCGCGGCGTACTGCATGATCAGCCGCCCGGTGACGGTCTCGCCGGTGAACGCCACCTTCGCGATCCGCGGGTTGGCCGCCAGGGCCTTGCCGATCTCGCCGCCGGGGCCGGTGACGATGTTGAGCACGCCCGGCGGGAGAAGGTGCCCGATGACCTCGGCGAGCTTCAGGATCGACCATGGGGTCGCCGACGCGGGCTTGATGACCGTGCAGTTGCCCGCCGCCAGCGCCGGCGCGATCTTCCACGCCGCCATCAGGATCGGGAAGTTGAACGGGATAATCTGCCCGACGACGCCGAGCGGCTCGTGGAAGTGGTAGGCGATCGTCTTCTCGTCGATCTCGGTGATCTTGGTCTGCTCGGCCCTGATAGCCGCCGCGAAGTACCGGAAATGGTCGGCCGCCAGCGGAATGTCGGCCGCCAGGGTCTCCCGCACCGGCTTGCCGTTCTCCCAGCTCTCGGCGACCGCCAGCATCTCCCGGTGCGCGTCGATCGCGTCCGCGATCGCGTTGAGCACCTTGGCCCGCTGGGCCGGCGAGGTACGGCCCCAGTCCTCCCGGGCGTGGTGGGCGGCGTCGAGCGCCGTCTCCACGTCTTCCGGGGTGGACCTGGCTACCTCACAGATGGGCCTGGCGGTGGCGGGCGCGAGGTTCTCCATGTACTGCGACTTGGCCGGGGCCACCCACTTGCCGTCGATGAAGTTCTCGTACCGCGGCGAGACGTGGACGATGGAGTCGGGCTGACCGGGCTGTGCGTACCTCATCTGGATCCTCCTGTGATCTGCTCCTTTCCTCCACTGCTAGTCGGTCGGATCGCCCGGGGGTAGAGCCGCAGGTCTCGTTGGGGAAGGACGGAGGGCAGTCAGGCGGTGCCCCGGCCCGCCGCCTTGGTGCCGCGCAGCGCTGCCCAGTTCCGCGCCGCTCGCTCAAGCCGCACCCGCAGCCGGTCACCGGCGAGGTCAACGGCCGCGCGCATAGTCACCCCGGTCGCATGGGCGCGGATCAGGCGGCCGTTGAGGTCAACGGTCACCGCGGCGCTGGCCGGCTGCGGCATGGCCGGGTCGGAGCTCATGGCCAGCTCGATCCGGGCGTAAAGCACTGGTTCGGACGCCACTCGCAGCAGTGAGTGGAGCCGTTGCACCGCGAGCCTGACCTCAGCTCCGGGCACCGCCCCGCGCGTCTCGGTCTGCACCTGGATCGTCAGCGGTTCTGTCATGGCGGCTACGCCTTCCTTCCCGCGCCTGCGGCGGGGCCGTTAGGCCCCTCTTACGTGTCCTGCTTACCGCGCAGCGGTCCAGCGCCCCAGAGGCGAACGTCCTCGCCCTAGCCGCCGGTAGCACGGTCCGGTCCCGGGTGATATCGAGCCGGCTTCCTGGCGCCAGGGACGTGCGCCCCTACCGGGTGCGCGCCGCCGCTGCGAGGCTGGGGGCAACGGCGCAATCCTTGCGCCGACGGCTGATCGAGGCGGCCCGCGCATGGCTGCCGGGGGGAGGTACCAGTGCTGTGAAGCTGATCACCGCTATCGTCCGGGCGGGCGAACTTGATGTCGTGACGCGCGCTGTCATCGATGCGGGGGCACGGGGCATGACCGTAGCCGAGGTACGCGGCTTCGGCCAGCAGTTCGGCCATGACCCGGGTGCTCACCTGGCCGCGGCCAGGGCGCTGCTGCTGCCCAAGCTCCGCGTCGACCTACTCGTCCGCGACGAGCAGGTCGCGACGGTAGTGGAGGCGATCGCCAAGTCCGTGCGGACCGGCGTCATCGGAGACGGCAAGATCTGGGTGTCCCCGGTCGACGACACCCTGCGGATCCGTACCGGTCAACGGGGCAGCCACGCCGTGTGAGCCGGGCGACAGTGCCACCTAAAGACAGCGCCGCATAGGTCACCCCTACCAGGAAAGGAAACGGGACCGTGAAGCTGGGAATCGTATGCGGCGGGGGACCTGCACCGGGAATGAACTCCGTCATCTCCGCCGCCACCATCGAGGCACGGAAAACCGGCTGGGACGTGATCGGGATCATGGACGGCTTCGAGCACCTGATCTCGGGCCAGACCAGCGAGGTACGGCCGCTGTCGATTAACGACGTGTCGCGCATCCACGTCCAGGGCGGATCGGTGATCCGGACCTCCCGGGCCAACCCGACCATGCGGGACCTGGGGGCCGCCGACCCGGACTGGCGGCTGAACGCCTGCCTGGAGTCGCTGCGCCGCCTGGAGATCGGTGCGCTGGTAACCATCGGCGGCGACGACACCGCGTTCTCGGCGTCCCGGCTGGCCGAGGCGGCCTGCGGCCGCCTGCGGGTGGCCCACGTGCCGAAAACCATCGACAACGACCTGCCGCTGCCCGGCGGGACACCGACCTTCGGCTTCGAGACCGCCCGCAGTGTCGGGGTCGAACTGGTCAACAACCTGATCACCGACGCCATGACCACCCGGCGCTGGTACCTGGTGGTCGCCATGGGGCGGTCGGCCGGCCATCTCGCCGTGGGCATCGGCAAGGCGGCCGGCGCCACCCTGACGCTGATCGCGGAGGAGTTTCCCCGCGATGAGCCGATCCGGCTAGCGCACCTGGTCGACATCATCGAGACGGCGATGCTCAAGCGGAGCGCCGACGGCCGCCCCTTCGGGGTGGTGGTGCTGGCCGAGGGCATCGGGCTGCGGTTGCCCGAAGACGAGCTGCGGCACGCCATGCCGGACATCGAGCGGGACGAGCACGGCAACCTCCGGCTGGCCGAGCTCGAACTTGACCGGGTGCTGGCCAAGCAGGTGCGGGAGCGCTTCCGCGCGCGGGGGGACAAGGTCACGGTCGAGGGCAAGAACATCGGTTACGAGCTGCGGTGCGCGGCCCCGATCCCGTTCGACATCGAGTACACCCGCGACCTCGGCTACGGCGCCGTCCGCTACCTGAACCAGCTCTTGCAGAACGGCGAGTCCGGCGGCATGATCACAATCCAGGACGGGCACCTGGTGCCGCTGCCGTTCGGGTCGTTCACCGACCCGGCGACCGGCCGCGTGCGGATCCGGACGGTGAACATCGAGTCCAACTCCTACCGGGTGGCCAGGGAGTACATGATCCGGCTGGACGCCGAGGATGTCACCGACCCGGACCGGCTCGCGCCAATCGCGAAGGCCGCGGGGATGAGCCCCGAGGACTTTCGGCGCCGCTACGGCTACCTCGCCGGGCTTGCTCACTGACCGGCGGCGAGCCGCCCGCGGCCTCGGGAAAGTAGTCCGGGCCTAACGTCACCGGATGCGCTGCGGCTCCGGGCCGCGCTGACGGACCCTAGTCCAGGCCTGCCGCGGAAGGACGCCCCTGGCGGGGGCAGGTCCCGCGGGCAAGGCTGGGGCCATGGTCGATGTGGAGTCCCGGCCTCTGCTCCGGGGCTGGATACACGCCGCCGCGGTGCCGGCCGTAGTGGCCGCTGTGGTGCTGCTGGCCTTGCGGGCGCGCAGCCCGGAAGCCGTCGCTTCGGCCGCGGTGTTCGCGGTCTCGGCGGTCACGCTGTTCACCGTCAGCGCGGTCTACCACCTGGGCCGGTGGTCACCGCCGGTGCGGCTGGTCCTGCGCAGCGTCGACCACGCTGACATCCTGTTCCTCATCGCCGGAACCTACACGCCGTTCGCCGTGCTCGCGCTGCGCGGCAGTGCCTGCCTGGCGGTGCTTGGCCTGGTCTGGGCGGCGGCCGCGCTCGGCGCGGTGTTCCGCATCGCCTGGACCAGCCTGCCTCGCTGGGTGTACGTGCCGTTGTACGCGGGAGTCGGCTGGACCGCGGTGTTCGTGTTCCGTGAGCTCCTGGACGGCGCTGGAGTGGCCGCGGTGTGCCTGGTAGTCGCGGGCGGCGCCGTCTACACGGCGGGCGCCGTCGCGTACGGGGTGCGTCGCCCCAACCCGTGGCCCGGCGTGTTCGGCTTTCACGAGGTGTTCCACGCTTGCACGGTGGTCGCGTTCGCCTGTCAGTACGCCGCGGTCTTGATCCTCATCGGGCGGTCCTAGCGGCGCCCGGCGGCGCTACGGCGCGGGCCGGAACCGGAGCCGGGCGACGACCGGCGCCGTCCCGCCGCGCAGCGCGGTCACCGTCCCCCCGTCGCAGACGGTCCTGCGGGCCATCTCGTCCAGCAGGTCCGGAAGCGGCTGGCCGTGCCCGCCGCAGGCCGGGCAGGCCGCCGCCACGCTGAGCTGCCCGCACCGCGGGCAGGCGTGCCCGGGAACGAGCCCGTCACCGGGCAGCACCAGCTCTGTCACGGCGCGCCTGCCGACCGCGGCCAGGCAGGCCGGCAGCCCGACCGCGGCGGGACCGCCGGGCGGTGTCCCCAGGATCGCGGAGGAACGCCCGCGGGCGGTCCTGTCGGCCCACCGCTCGACGACCGGCTGCGCCAGGGCACGGACGCGGGCGGGGGTGACCGCGTGCGGGTCGACCGCGAAGCTTCCGGCGAAGTCCTTCCTGACGTCGCTGTGCAGGAAGGAGTAGAACGCGCTGATCTGTTCCTCGTGGCCGGCGATGACCAGCGGCTGCGGTCCGCTGTCGCGCACGGCCTGCTCGAGGAGGGCAGCAGTGTCCTGGTAGTGCCGCCGGTCGAACTGGATCACCCGGTGGTGGACGCGGCGGGTCTCCAGCCCGTACCAGCCGCCGAACTCCGTGCTCGGCATCCTTACGCCGTCGGGCGCGGCCGTCGTCGTGACGTCGTCTCCGGCCACCGCGAACAGCCACGCGTGCCTGGAGTCGACCACCGCGATCCGGTAATCCGGGCACCACTGGCGGGCTGCCAGCAGTGGCCTGATGTGCGGCCGGTCCGCCAGCACGGCTCGTTCCGGCACTGGTGTCCGCAGGCCCGCGACCTCGAACAGGCCGAGGTCGGCGCAGGTGAAGACTGCCATCGTGCGGCCGAGCCAGTCGCGGCCGTCCTTGACGGCGGCGACGTGGATCGCCCGGCGGTCTTTTTCTGCGAGCCGCCCGGGGCCGGCCGTCCGCGGGCCGCCGGCGGCGGCGGACATCAACTCGTCGATGCGCGTCGGGAGCCCGCGTAGCTGGGCCGGGTCGAGCGGTACGGTCACGAACAGCGACAGCACGGTCGGTCCGGCCGCGCGCAGCCGGCTGAGCCGGACCAGTTCTCCCGCTTCCCGCGGCTGAGCGTGCGTGCTTGTCATCGGCCTGACCCCCTTCTGGCGGCGGCGGGCGGCCAGCCCCGCCGAGCGCTGCGGCCGGCCCCGCCAGGCCGGCCGCGGCGGGTTACTTCTTGTCCGAGGTGACCTCGATCTTCTTCATGGCCTGGTGCTGCTCGCCCTTGACGCCGACCTTGACGGTCAGCACGCCGTTGGCGTACTCGGCGGTGACGTCCTCGGCATCGGCGCCGGCGGGGAGTTCAACCGTGCGGCTGAACGACCCGTACCGGAATTCCGACCGGTGCTGAGTTTCGGTCCGGCTGGAGCGGACCGCGTGGATCGTGAGGTAGCCGCCGCCGACCGCGACCTCGAGCCCCTTCTCCGGGTCCACCCCGGCGATCTCAGCCCGGACCACGTAGTGCCCGTCCTCGGTGTAGTCCTCGATCCTGATGGCCTGCCCCAGGTAGGGCTTGAGCGTCAGGAACGGCTCCTCGAACCAGTCCACCAGGTCAGGGATGACAGTCTTGGGGTTCCTGCGCGCGGCGATGTTCATCTGCCCGGCCTCCCTTGCTACGGCCCGGCCCGTTGCCCGGCCCCTTACTCTCATCCCAGCCACCCAGCGGCGCGCGCGCACAGGGCCAACAGGCTGCCTTAACGGGGACCTTCGCCTTGCTCGGCGCGGGTAGGCCACGGGTAAACCGAAAAAACCAGGCTGGCCGCCGGCTCCTGCCGGCCGATCGCGTTCTGCACCGTCCAGACGGCCGCAGTCAGGGAATCGAAATGCTGCATGTGGGCCCGGAGACCGCGAAGGTTGCCGTTGCGCGCCGCGTCGACCGCCTGGTCGGCCGCGTGCGCCAGCCGGGCGACCCGCACCCACAGGAAGGTCTCCCTGCCTGGTTCGCGCGGACCAGACGCGAGCACGGCGCGGCTGATGGCTTCGACCTCGGCGATCACGGCGTTGGTGCCGTCACGCACCTCCGCCGCCAGGGTCCGCGCGGACGGCGGGCGGTCCTCCCCCGCGATCAGCAGGCGCAACCCGGACAACTGCCGCTGGCACTGCGAACGGCGGCGAAGCAGCTGATCGGAAGAAGTCATGACCGGCATCCCCCTCAAGTGCTGGACTTTCATCCGATATCAGACCCCATTGAAATCACCAGCGGCCAGGGCCCAAGGTCCCGTCGAACGGCCCGGGGGCAACGGCCGGAGGTCAGCCGTGACCAGTCTGTCCGGCCCATGCGAAATCGGCGCCGCCGCCGCATATTGAAGAGAAGGGCCGCTTTTAGAGATAGCGGCCCGGCTGCACCGGAAGCCGGTGAGGGCGTTGGCTAAGCTCCTGGTGGTATTGCTGGTTGTACCGCTGCTCATTGTCCTGGCGACCCGGGACCCGCAGGGCATGGCGCACCTGGTCGAGCTGATCTTCACCGTGGGGGCCAAACTGCTCAACGCAACCGCCTCCTTCTTGAGCACTTTGCTCGGCGGCCACTGACCACCCCCGCAACCTGATGGGGCCGGCCGGTCATGACCGGGGCGGCCCTCAGGTGAGCCCGAGGGCCGCGGTCACGCTGCGCGCCGCCGCTCCGCCCGCCTCGATGGCCACGTCGACCGCCGCGGTGACGTTGAGGTCGGTGGCCAGCAGCTGGCCGATCTCGGGGACCGCGGCCGGAGAGGCCTGGGCGCGCCCGGCCGCACGGAAAAGCGCTTCCAGGCGTTCCTCCGCCCGGTCGAGCAAGGCGGGAGCGTAGTCCCAGTCCTGCCCCAACGGCCGGTCCAGGATCATCAGCCGGACCGCTGCCGCCGAGCGGGCGTCAACCAGGTCACGGACCAGCACCAGGTTCCCGGCCGACTTGGCCATCTTCGCTCCCCCGACCCGAACCGTGCCGGCGTGCAGCCACGCCCGCGCGTAGGGGCGGACGCCGGTGAATGCCTCAGCCATCGCCGCGTGGTAGGCGTGATGCGGGAACCGCAGGTCGGCACCGCCCGCGTGGACATCCACCCCGCAGCCGAAGACCGAAAGCGCCATCGCCGCGCATTCCGCGTGCCACCCCGGGCGGCCGGGCCCCCAGGGGGAGTCCCAGGCCGGATGCCCGAGCTCAGCCGCCTGCCAGACGGCCACGTCGAGCGGGTCATCCTTGGCCGCGTCGTCCGGCCGGCCGCCGTACTCCGCCGACAGTCGCAGCGCCGTGGCGCGGTCTAGCCCCGACCGGGCGACGGCGGGCTCTGCGCGGAAGTACACGCTGCCGTGCCGCAGGTAGGCGGCGCCCTCGCCCAGCAGCCCAGTCGCCAGGCGGATAACCTGACCGACATAGCGGTGGGCACGGGGCTCGTGGGCGACCGCGTGCACGTTGAGCGCGTCCATGTCCCGGTCGAAGTAGTACTGCTGAACGGCGGCGAACGCGTCGTACGGCTCCCCCGCGCGGCCGGCCGCATCGTCGAGTACGTCATCGACATCGGTCACGTTCCGGCAGATCTCAGGCTCCGCCCCGAGCAGCCGGATGACCCGGGCCAGGGTGTCGACCCAGACGAAGGCAGCCGCGTGACCCAGGTGGGTGACATCGTACGGGGTGATCCCGCACGCGTAGATCCGGGCCCGGTCCAGCAGCGCCACCCGCCGGCCACCCAGCTTCAGCGCGCTTAGCTCGGCGAACTCCGCGCCGGCCTGCATTGCGGTCATGGTCACAGTGTCGGCCCTTCTCTGGCCTGGCGTAACCCGCCGTTACTGCCCGGCGGGCGGCCGGGAGATGTGAACAACGTTAGCCTTCGCCAGGCGCGAGGTAACGGGGAGGGCCGCCAGAACCAGAATTCACTGACGATGGTCCTGACCGCGACCAGCGGGCCGGACGCGGGTCAGCCGCAGCCGGCGCTCCCGCCGATGCCGGGGTAGCTGAACGGGTTCTCTGGCGCGTTCTGGCCGGAAAACACCGGCGGCAGGCCGTCGGGCCAGGTGAAGGCGGCCTGGGTCCAGTACTCGCGGGTGGTGCCGCCGCAGCTGGCCTTGACCGGCCTGGAGAACGTCACCACGACCTTGACCGGGTGCAGCGTGCCGGCCGCGCAGTTGGGGCTGCAGTCGTCGAGCTTCTCGGTGCCGGCGCCGACCGCGTCGGTGCGGTTCCAGGTGGACCAGCTCATGTTCCACAGCGCGGTGGTGCCGTCGCCGGACAGCTCGCAGCCCGACCGGCAGCCCGGCTCGTACAGCACCGCCCCGTTCACCTGGCCGCTCTCGGCGAAGTAGACCGCTCCGGCCGGCGGCTGGGTGGCGCCAACCGGGCCGCCGGACGCGGGCCCGGGCGAGCTGTGCGCGGGCGGGGCGGTGGCGGCCGCGACGCCGACCGTGGACGAGGCGCTCGCGCAGCCGGGCAGCAGGGCAAGTGCGGCAAAGGGAAATGCCAACTTAATGGTGCGAGCGGGGGACATGGGGTCACCAACCTGAATCAGGGCCGAAGGTTGCCCTTTAGACGCCCGCATTCAGGCGGTGGTTGCGCCGTCAACCGTTAAGTTCTGGGCCAGGCGGTGATGTCGGCTGGGTCGAGGTGGACCGCGCAGCGGTCCCCCGGCGCTAGGTCGGGCAGCGCGGTGGTGCGGATCCGCAGTTCCGGCTCCCGCTGATGTCCGGTGCGCAGCCGCACGGTGACGGTGGTGAGCGTGCCGATGTCGGCGATGTCGTCCACCACCGCTGGGTAGACGTGGCCTGCGTCGCCGGCCGGTCCCGCCACCGCGGCGGTGTCTTCGCCGGGCGCGGCGGGCAGCACCGTGACGCGGTCGGGGCGGATGGTCCAGAGCACCGCCGCGCCGGCTGGCAGGTCGCCGGTGCGGGCCGTGATCCGCAGTCCCGCCGGGCCAGCTTCGCCTCCCGGGCCGTCGCCGGGACCGAGCATGAGGACGCCCGGCTCGGCCACCGTCGCATGGACGAGGTTGGGGATGCCGAGCAGCCGGGCGACGTGCGGGGAGGCGGGACGGGCGAAGACTTCGGCGCGGGGGCCCGCCTGGAGCAGCCTGCCGTCGTCGACGACGAGGATCTCGTCGGCCAGCAGCGCCGCTTCCTCCGGGTCGTGGGTGACCAGCACGGTGGACAGGCCCGCCTCGCGCTGCAGGCGGCGCAGCTCGCGCCGCAGCTCCTCGCGGACCGGGGCGTCGAGCGCGCTGAACGGCTCGTCGAGCAGCACCAGCCGGGGACCGAAGGACAGCGCGCGGGCGAGCGCGACCCGCTGCCGCTGCCCGCCCGACAGCTGCTGCGGCAGCCGGGCGGCGAGGCCGTCGAGGTGCAGCGTGCGCAGCCACCAGGCGGCCAGGGGCGCGTCCGCGCCCGCCGCGAACAGCACCTGCTGCCAGACGGTCCGGTCGGGGAACATGGCCAGGCCCTGCGGCACGTAGCCAATCCGGCGGTCCTCGACCCGGACCGCGCTCACCTCGTCCGCGTTGAACTGGACGGCGCCCGCCTGCGGGCCGAGGAACCCGGCGATGGCGCGGAGCGTGATCGACTTGCCCGCGCCGGACGGGCCGAGGATCGCGATCCGGTTGCTGACCGACTGGTGCGCCACCCGCAGCGCGAACGTACCGACGGCCAGGTCGAGGTCGAAGGACACCGCGACCGGCGCCACCGGGGGCGGCGGCTGCGGCGCGGGCAGCGCGGCCGGCCGGCCCAGTCGCGCGCGCAGCCGCGGGCCGAGGCGGATCTCGCTGATCAGCAGCACCACGACGGCGACCGCGAGCGCCAGCGCGGTCGGCGCCTGGGTGTCGGGGATACCAGTCGAGGAGAACTGCACGTAGACGAACACCGGCAGCGTGTAGGGGTGGTACGCGAGCAGCACGGTCGCGCCGTACTCGCCGATCGCCCGCAGCCAGGTCAGCAGCAGGCCGGTGCGGATACCGGGCATGGCGATCCGCAGCGACACGTGCCAGAAACGGCTGGCGGGCCGTCGGCCAAGGGAGGCGGCGAGGTCGTCGAGGGCCGGGTCGACGCCCGCGAAGGCGGTCCGCGCGGCGACGACCAGGAACGGCCCGGCCACGAACGTCTGCGCGATGACGATGCCGGTCACCGTGCCCGTCAGCCCGCCGTTGAACAGGTTCCCGAGCCAGGTGTAGGGGCCGACGATGTAGATGAGCAGCAGGCCGCTCATCACCGGCGGCAGGGCCAGCGGGAGCTGGACGATCAGCCCGACCAGCCAGGTGAGCCGCCCCCGCGACCGGGCCAGCCAGTACGACAGCGGGATGCCGAAGAAGGCGACGAGCGCCGTCGAGATCGTCGCGCTCTCGACCGAGACCCACAGCGCCGACCACAGCCCCGGGGTCCCGAAGCCGCGGTCGCCCGGCTGCGCCAGCCGGATGAGGAAGGCGGCCAGCGGCACCGTGAAGTAGAGCGCCAGCAGCCCGCCCAGGTAACTGAGCGGGCTGCGTGACGCACGGTATTTCACGGGAAGAACCTACCGAGTCCCGGGCACGGCCGGCTGGCGGCACGGCCGGGACGGCACGGCTAGGACAGGGCGCTGCGCACGGTCGACGGCACGCCGGTGCCGGTGACCTTCGGCGGGGCGATCAGGTCGAAGCCGTCCTGCTTGAGCACCGACTGCGCGCTCGCGGAGAGCAGGTAGGCGACGAACGCCTCGGCCCCGGCCTCGTTGGGCGCGCCCTTGAGGGTGGCGACGGTGTAGGTCGCCTTCAGGCCGGTCTCGCCGGTCAGCGGCACGGTCGGGATCTTGGCCGCCACCGCCTCGGCGGTGTAGAAGAATCCCGCGTCGAGCTGGCCCGACTGCAGCCGGGCAACCAGGGTCTCCTCCGGGTACACGTCCGACTTGTCGTTCTCGATGGCGGTCAGCGCGGGCAGCTTCTGCGCCTTAGCGGTACCGCTCAGCCCCTCCGCGACCAGCTTGCCCTTGGGGTCGGTGGCCGGGTCGGTGAAGCCGAGCCTGAGGCCGGGGGTGGTGATCGCCTTGTACCACGGCTCGGACTTGATCACGCTGGCGAATTTGCTGTTCGCGTTATACCCGAGCACCACGTTGGACGACGCGAAGCTGACGTAGTAGGTCACCCAGTCGCCGTTGGCCGAGCCCATCAGCGTGGCGGTGGCCTTGGGGCTGGCGCTGACGAACACGTCGCCCTTGTAGACCTTGCCCTTGATGTCGGTCACCAGGGCGGTCGACCCGGCCGACTCGCCGGTCACCGAGTAGCCCGACGCCTGCTGGAAGGCGGGGCCGATCTGCTTGGTCATCAGGTTCACCAGCGAGCCCGCGTACAGTACGTTCACCGCGCCGGACCCGGTCGGCCCGGCGGCGGCCGGCGATGACGTCGCGCCGCTGGCGGAGGGGGATCCGCTCGCCGCCGGCGAGCTGGACGAGCTGGACGAGCTGGACGAGGAGCTGCAGGCAGCGGCGGCGAGCCCCACGAACGCGAGGCCGGCCAGGGCGAGCCGGGCACGGGTAGACCTTCTTGGCATAACGCCGACCCTAGCTACTGCTCCTTGCGTGACGCAAGAAGACGCGACAGCGCTACTCCGTACCGTGACCTAACGCGGCGGGCCGAACCGCCGGCGGCGCCGCGCCACCGGGGCCGCCAGCTGGGTGGGCACGATCAGGCTGGCGCGCGGGTCGGCCAGGATCTGGTCCACCGTCTCCTCGGCCGTCTGGTCGGTCGAGTCGAGCCACAGGCCGATGTGCGCCGTCTCCAGGTGCAGCACGTCGCGCAGCTGCCGGGCGCTCCACTGCTCGCCGTAGGCGGTCTTGGTCCGCACCTCGTCCCGCTTGGCGACCGCCGCCGCGCTCGGGTCGAGGAAGATCATGTGCATCTCGTGGACCGGCACGTAGGCCAGGAAGTGCCGCACCACCTGCCCGATGATCACGTCCTCGACGACCACGTCGTACCCTTCGTTCAGGTAGACCGCCGCCACCGCCAGCGTCGCCTGGTAGCGCAGCTGCAGCTGGTGCAGCTGCGCGTCGCCCCCGTCGGCGGCCGCGTTGACCCGGCCGCTGATCACCATCGCCCGGATCGTGTCGCCGGGCACGTACACCGCCTGCTCGAGCCGGCGCGCGAGCAGCCGGGCGACAGTCGATTTGCCTGATGCCGGCACGCCGGAGATCACGTAGAGGGCCACGCTACGATTTTCCCACGATCCTCGCCGCCGTACGATGACCGCGTGCGAGCTATCGACTTCCATGTGCACCTGCCGACCCCGGACTGGCTTGACGGCTCCATGGCCGGCTACGTCGAGGTGGCCGAGGCGTACTTCCGCTCCCGGGTCGAGCGGCAGTCCCTGGACCAGCTGGCGGCGAAGTACCGGGCGCTCGACGCGATGGCGGTGCTGCTGGCCTGGGACGCGGAGACCGCCACGGGGCGGCCCCGGGTACCGAACGAGACGGTCGCCGTCGCGGTGCGCGAGCACCCGGACGTGTTCACCGGCATCGGCTCGGTCGATCCGCACAAGCCCGCGGCCGCCGACGAGGTCGCGCGGATCGCCGAGCTTGGGCTGCGCGGGGTCAAGTTTCACCCGTCGCTGCAGGCGTTCGCCCCCGACGACGAACGGTTCTGGCCGGTGTTCGCCGCCTGCGCCGAGCACCGGCTGCTGGCCCTGTTCCACACCGGGACCAGCGGCATCGGCGCCCGCCAGCCAGGCGGGCAGGGCATTCGGATCGATTACTCGCACCCGCTCAAGCTGGACCCGGTGGCGGCGGCGTTCCCCGAGCTGACGGTGGTGGCCGCGCACTTCGGCTGGCCGTGGCAGATGGACCTGATCGCGGTCGCGCTGCACAAGACGAACGTCTACATCGACGTGTCCGGCTGGCGGCCGAGGCTGATACCGCCCGAGGTGACCAGGGAGCTGTCCGGGCGGCTGGCGGAGCAGTTCGTCTGGGGCAGTGACTTCCCGTTCATCGCCCCCGACCGCTGCCTGGCCGAGCTTGACCAGCTCGGACTGGCCAGCCCGGCCCTGCTGCGTGACAACGCGGCCCGCATCCTCGGCCTCGGCGACTGAGCGTCAGTTCTTACTGAACTTCTGGTAGGCGTAGTCGGGAGCCGGCCGCGAGGTGGTGGCGCGCAGCATCGCGGTCTCGCGGACCAGCAGCGACCGCTCCAGCCGGAGCCGGTCGAGCGGGGTTGGCGCGGCCAGCAGCGACTGCCGCTCCGGCAGGTCGATGATCATCGCCGCCCCGACCACGTAGGACAGCAGGACCGCCTCATCCGGCAGGTCGGCGATGCTGATCACGCCGCCGCCCCGGTCGGCCAGCGCGTTCAGGTAGCTGCGGAACCCTTCCTGCACGCGGCGGGTGGCGAACGCCAGCTCGTCCGCACCCGGTGCCGCGTCCTCGTCCGCGAGCAGTTCCACCTCGCCCTGGAAGTAGGGCAGCGAGTCGTCCACCCGCAGCAGCCGGAACCGCTGCGTGCCCACCGTGCTGAGGTCGAACCGCCCGTCGGCGTGCTCCACCAGCTGCCGCACCGTGGTCACGCAGCCGACCTCGTGCAGCCCGGTGATGCCGTCGGCGCCGACCTCGCGGCCCTTGCGGATCGCGATCACCCCGAACCGGCGGCGCTGCTCCGGCTGTGCCAGCAGGTCGGCCGCGAGCGCCCGGTAGCGGTCCTCGAAAAGGTGCAGCGGCAAGCGCATGCCCGGGAAAAGCACCGTCGACAGCGGGAAGAGGGGCAGCAGCTCGCTCATATCGGGAAGTTACATCCATGGCCTGAGAGCGCGCCTTGCGCGCGGCACGGTAATTTGTTTGCCCAGCCCCCTAGACGCCGCCTACCCTACCGCAACGCGCCGACGGGAACGACCAGGCTCCCCCGGCCCGGTATGCGGAAAATGTGTCGCTTCGGCACGGGGCGCGAAGTAGGGTGACCAACCGTGACCGCAGCAGCACTTGCGCGACGGGTAACGACAGGCGGCCAGTTGAACGGGAGGCCGTCATGGCGGCTGCTGCGGGCATCGAGCAGGCGGCTCAGCATCGCGGTGCTCGCCTGGGCGGCGCTGGACATCGTCGACGGGCCGCTCGTCGCCTTCGCGTTCGGCTATGTCGTCGGCGCTGTTCCCGCCGCGGTGACGGACGGAATGTCGTCGGGGGCCGGGCACCGGCTGATCGTCGCGCTGGTGGCCGCGGCGCTGGTGTACACGTTCTCACTGGTCATCGCTCCGCTCGGTAACGCGCTCGGCACCGCGGTCAGGCAGCGGGTCACCGGGCAGCTTCAGGCGCGGCTGCTCAGCGCCGTTACCGCGCCGGCCACGGTCGCGCACCTGGAGGACCAGGACACGCTCGACCGGCTCGCGAACGCCGAAGGCTCGCTGAGCGGTTACTTTCCCGGCGACGCCCCGGTGACCTGGGTCCGCGCGGTGGCAGGGCGGCTGTCCGGCGTTCTCGGCTGCGTGGTGGTCGCGGCGTACTTCTGGTGGCTCGGACTGGTGCTGCTGGCCGTGTGGCTCACGGTGCGCCAGGTCATTCTCAAGTCGGTGCTGAAGCAGGCGGTCGGCCTGCGCACCCAGACGGCCGACATGCGGGCTGATGGGCGCGATCGCGTTCGTCGTCGTCCGCGCCTCCGATAGCAGTGGCGCCGTCTCGCTGGGCACGGTCCTGATGACCGTCTCGCTCATCCGCAACTCCCAGAGCACGCTGGCCAACGCCACCGCCGATTCGGGCGGCATGCTCGCCACCCTGACCACCGCCGACCGGCTGATGTGGCTGGAAGATCACCACGCGGCCGCCCTCGCGGCCGCGGGCCCCGAGCCCGCCCCGCCGTCGCTGCGGTCCGCGATCAGCCTCCGCGACCTGTCGTTCCAGTACCCCGGTACCGAACGGGTGGTGCTTTCCCACCTCGACCTCAACTTCCCCGCCGGGTCGACCGTCGCGATCGTGGGGGAAAACGGATCGGGTAAGACCACCCTGGTCAAGCTGCTGCTCGGCATGTACCGGCCGACCTCGGGGGCGATCGAGGTAGACGGGGTTCCGCTCGCCGCGATCGACTACGATGCCTGGCGGGCCCGCTGCACGGCCGGGTTCCAGGACTTCTCCCGCTTCAACCTGCCCGCGGTCGAGACGATCGGCGTAGCGGACCTGCCCGACCTGACGTCCGAGCCGCTGGCCCTGGCGGCCCTCGACCGGGCAGGCGCCCCCGAGCTGCCTGACCAGCTCCCCGACGGCCTGTCGACCTACGTCGGCAGCCCCTTCACCGGGGGCCGCAACCTGTCCGGCGGCCAGTGGCAGAAGCTCGCACTCGGCCGCGCCATGCGCAGCCCGCAGCCCCTGCTGATGGTCCTGGATGAGCCGACGGCATCCCTGGACGCGCACGCTGAGCACGCGCTGTTCGAGCGCTACGCCGCGGCGGCGGCGGGCTACGCGTCCGCCGCGGGCACGGTCACCATCCTGGTCTCGCACCGCTTCTCCACCGCCGCGATGGCCGACCTGATCGTCTACCTGGAAGACGGCCGCGTCATCGAGGCCGGCACCCACGACCAGCTGCTGTCCAGCTCCGGCCGCTACGCCGAGCTCTTCAACCTCCAAGCCCAGGGCTACCGCTAACCCAGCCTCACTCCGGGCCCCCGGTGCCGCCTCAGTCCCGGCCAGTATGCCCGCGGGCAGCGACTGGTGCCCGTGGTGGATCCCAGCCATTCTGATTCAGTGAGCGGACGCTGTCCCTGGCTTCTGGAGGTGAAGTGGACACCGGTGATCTCGAGCGTCGGCGCTGGGACGGAGCGATCATCGCCCTGGGCCCGGTCCTCGGCGCGGCGATCGGCGCCCTAACGAATGTCATCACCTCCTCCTGGAACTGGTGGCTGTTCCTGACACTGCTGGTCTTGATCTCATTGACCTCGGTTGCCGCTGTCCTGACTTCCTCCCGTCACCGGCGCGGCCATAAGGAAATCACCTCCCGTGCGAGCAACGGGTCAATATCAACGCTGCCACCGAGAAGCGCGATCTTCGTCGGACGGAAAACCGCTCTCCAGGCGCTTTCCAAGCGGATCAACCAGCCCCAGGGCAGGCCGGTCGTCCACATGATCACAGGCAGTCCCGGCAGCGGGAAGACAGAGCTTGCCCTGCAGGCGGGATACCGCCTGCAGGGCCGCTATCCTGACGGGCAGCTATTTATCGGCCTCCGCAGCCACTCAGGCCGGGGCGGACGACTCGACGTGCAAGATTCGCTTATCAATGCAATAAGTGCGTTCTCGCCCGACAGCGCTCACAACAAGCTGGATGTTGATCAGCTCAGCGCGCGCTGGCGTTCCGATACAAGCGGGAAGCGAGTTCTGATCGTGCTTGATGACGCCTCCGAGGCGTCTCAGGTGTGGCCTTTGATGCCCAACTCAAGCCAGAGCCTAGTGATCATTACCACTCGAAAGCTTATTTCAGGAATTGACCCAGACTCACTTATCGAATTGGAAACCCTGTCAATCGATGAAGCTCGGCAGATGATCACCGAAATTGCCCAGCGAGCTTCCCAGGCCCCCGACCCATCCGTTATGTTGCTGGTGGCGCAGGCGCGCGAAATGCCACTGACGCTTCGTCACATTGCCGATCAACTGGTAGCGAACTTTGAGGGAGGCCTGCTGACCCCGTTGCCCGATCCCGGCGAGCTTGGAGATCCGGCCAGCACGTTCCGGGCGGCAGTGCGCTCGCTGGGGGAAACGGAGCAGCTAGCGTTCCGGCGGGCGGGACTGTATCCCGGCCCCCACGCGACGGCCGAGATGCTCGGAGCCCTGGTCGGCCTGCCCGCGGCCGACACCGCTCGCATCCTCGAGGTGCTGCACCAGCGCGGGCTGGTCACCCGGCCCGATCCAGCCGGGTACGGGCTGCAAGACCTGGTGCGTTCGGTGGCGGCCGAGGAATCGCACGCGCACGATACGCCTGCCGAGCTGGCCGCCGCCCGTCAGCGGCTATTTGACCGCACCGCGGAGACCATCGCCTCCCTCAACGTCTTGATCACCGCCCCGCGGGCGAGCGACACCGTGCCGCGGGCCAGGGTGCCGGTTCACCCCGCCGACGAGTTCGGCGCCTACGAGTGGTTTGAGCGTTACTTCGAGGACTACCGTGCCATCGCCCGATTGGCGATCAGCGACGAGTGGCACAGCACCTGGCAACTGACAGACGCCCTTTCGTACTTCATGCGAGTCCGCCGTAACATCCCCCAAGCAATTACCTTGTCACAGGCCGCGCTCCAGATAGCAGAGACAGCCGGGGAAGACCACGGCACTGCGGTAACGAATCTTCAAATCGGAACGCTTGAACGGTCGCTGAGTAATTACGCCGCAGCGGAAGAGCATATTTATAAGGCCTTGCCGATCTTCAAGCGACGGAACGATATCCTTGGCCAGGCTAACTGCTTCACCGAACTAGGAATCATCAGCCATAACCTGACTCACTTCGCCGAAGCCCGCGATAACACGAGTCGTGCCCTAGAACTGTTCAACCAAGCTGGAGATATTCGCGGAATCGCGAATAGCGAAGGTAACCTTGGGATGACGAGCAGGGTGATGGGCGACTACAACATCGCGCGGGAACACCTCAGTCGGGCCCTCACCCTGTTCACCGAGTTGAGAAACGTTCGCAACGAAGGCTGGATACTGATCGAGCTAGGAACCGTAGACCGCCAGACCGGAGGCTACGTAAAGGCACGCGAGCGGTTTTCCACCGCTCGCGACGTCTTCGAGCAAGCGGGTGACCACAGCGGGGTTGCCTGGGCCAGGCGCGAGCTGGGGATCACCGACCGACTGACGGGGCAGCACGCCAGCGCACTGCAACTCCTCAGCGCCAGCCTGGAGACCTTCAACCGGATCGGTTCCAAGCGCAATGTAGCCGATGCCCACGTCGAGCTGGGTGCGCTGCACCGGGAAACCGGGTCCTACCAGGCCGCGCTGCGGGAGAGCGGGGAGGCACTGCACATCTACCGCGACATCGGAAACGCACGCGGTGCCGCCTGGGCTGACCTGCAAATCGGCACGATCGAGCGCTTGCAAGGTGACTCGCGCGCCGTCGAACGGTTCCGGGCAGCGATTAGCGCGTACAACCGCATCGATGACAAGTCCGGCCTCGCTCGCGCCCACCTTGAGTACGGCACCAGCACCAGGGCAACCGATCCCGGTCGGGCCCGGGAGCACCTGGGAGCGGCGCTGGCGCTCTATGAGCAAATGGGGGCACCGGAAACCGCCGAGGTACAACGGCAACTGGAAGGCCTCTAGGCCACCGTCACCGTCGGCTCGTGCCGCACCGGGAAGTTCACCGAGCTGGCGATGAAGCACTTGCGGTGCGCGTCCTCGTGCAGCAGCACCGCCGCCTCCGTCATCTCGGCGCTGGTGACCGTCACCAGCGGCCGCAGCACCACCTCGGTGAAGTACCCGCCGCCGTCGGTGGTCTCGGCCATGACGCCGTAGGGCGCGTCCTCGTAGGCGGTCACCACCACGCCCGCCGTCGTGCAGACGTGCAGGTAGGCCAGCAGGTGGCACTGCGCGAGGGCGGCGACCAGCTCAAGCTCGGGGTTCCACCGCGTCTTGTCGCCGCGGAAGGTCGGGTCGGAGCTGCCGTCGAGCAGCGGCCGCCCGTCGGCGGTCACCACGTGCTCGCGGCCGTAGTCGCGGTATCCGCTGGTGCCGCTGCCCCGGTCGCCGAGCCACGACACCATCACCTCATAGCGGTGCGTCCGCCGCACGTCCATGCTTGCCTCCGAGCCAACGGTGGTTTGATTACTCACCCTAGAACCTCCGCTGAGGAAAACCATGACCCGCTCCCGCGGGCAGCGGCGCCGTCAGCCGGGCCTGCTCCAGATGAGGGAGTAGCGGTACAGCAGGTGGCGGCGCCACCGGACGCCGGGCAGCACCTCGGCGGCTAGGCGCCGCATAGCGGGGAATCGCTCGGGGGGCGGCCAGACGACCGGGAACCTGGGCATGTCGCCGGCCCGCTTGGCACCAGGCCTGAGCCGGGCCGCCCCATAGGTCAGTGCGGCCAGCGGGACGTCTTTAGGCCAGTCGGCCCGGGCCATGCCGACGATGGCGAGGACCCCGCCCGGCGCCACCAGGTCCCGCAGCCGGGTCAGGCCGGCCCGGGCGTCCATGTGGTGCAGGCAGCCGATTGAGCCGACCAGGCCGAAACTGCCCGGCTCCAGCGGCGCGGTGAGCACGTCGGCCTCGACGAAGGTGATAGCGCCCGCCCCGGGATGGGCCCGGCACCACTCGATGCAGGCCCGGTCACGGTCGATGCCGGTGACCTCCGGGATGCCCCGATCGCGAAGGGCCCGCGTCAGGTAGCCATTGCCGCACCCGACGTCGAGTGCCCGGCTGCACCCGGCCGGGACGGCGTCGAGAACCAGCTGCTCATAATGCGGGTGAGCATTCACGCTCGCCCGAACGCTCCCGGCCAGCCGCACGTGGCGAGACATACCACATTCCCACCCCTGGAAAAGCTGGAAAGGGGGCGGCGGAAGGTCAGCCCGACCGGCGGGCACGGCCGATGACCGGCAGCAGCGGGCGGGCGGTGCGGCGGGCGAGGCAGCCCTGCCAGACGCCGAGGCTGTAGGCGGCGTCGTCGAGCAGCCGGGCGGCCACGTACCGGGCCGGGTCGAGCGGCGGCCTGCGGTCGGCCCAGTCGAGCAGCGGGGGGACCAGGATGAGGGCGGCGACCGGGAGGCGGAGCCTCGGCAGGGCGACGGCGGCCGGGACGGCCAGGGGCCACCAGGTGCGCGACAGCGCGCTGCCGA
>Ga0265338_10002618_pt1 | contig 26576 bp, 25 predicted proteins | sample 42126metaG_FD_193579 | JGI IMG/M metagenome (GOLD analysis project Ga0265338, IMG submission 193579) | Rhizosphere microbial communities from Carex aquatilis grown in University of Washington, Seatle, WA, United States - 4-21-26 metaG | ecosystem: Host-associated > Plants > Roots > Rhizosphere...
ACTCACTAACGCGTGGACAGCCAGGTCAGCGCAACCCGCCGCTCGCGCTGGCCTCGCCTTGCATATTTAATCCTGTAGAATGATGCGACTAGTGGGATTTATAGCTTTTACGTTCTTAAGTATCAGCGCGCACGCCGGTACGACGGGAGACTCCGACATGTCCGTGCCGGAGTTAAAACTCGCCGCCATTCGCCTGCCACACACCCAATGCTTGGTCGACACGGATTCCGGTGAGACACTTTACACATTTACAACTGAAAATGGTCTTCGCGCGTATCGCCAGAATGTAGTCGACAACGATGTTATCGAGCACTGGCCGCGCCTCCAATACCATAAATATAAACTGATCGTTTGCGATTAAGCTTTTTTCTTGCCCGTATCCGGAGCCACGAGCCCTGGATTCCATCCGCCCATCTTAGCAACCGGGCGACGATAACAAATAATCAACCATACGATCGCCGTTGCCAACAACGCGATACTGAGCCACTGTCCGCGGGTTAAGCCCCAGAGCTGAAAGCCGAGTTGAACGTCAGGCATGCGGTACTCTTCGCCGATGATGCGCGCGACGCAGTACCAAAATCCGAACCATCCCGCGACTACACCGGGCTTTTGTGGTTTACGCCAAATCCAGCACAGCGCCAAGAAGACAAGTCCCCCTTCGAGCACACTTTGATAGAGCTGCGAGGGATGGCGATTGGTCAGCACCGGGTACAGAGCCGCCACGACCGCTTCGTTGTGATGCTGAACGGCTTTGATCAGCGCTTCGATCGTCTCGTGCACGTGCTGGCTCGCAAACAGATCGTGGTGCGTGTACCCATCGAGCCACTGCGACCAAGTCTGGGCGGTCACCGTGACCTTCTCGCCGGTGTCAGTCGTGAATTCCTTCAACGCATCGACAGCCGGTCCAAGACCGGTGAGTTTGCCGAAATCCTTTTGCACCCACATGATCATCTCTGTGGGGAATTTCACCGCCCACCAGACACTGGGTCCCGCTTCGCGCCCGTAAAGTTCACCGTTAATAAAATTCGCGATGCGGCCAAAGAAAAAACCGACGCTTCCGCCGAAGACGACAATGTCCATGCAGTGAAGAACCGGCATCTTATTGGCGCGCGCATAGAGGTAGCACACCAGCATCACACCGAGGATTCCCCCGTGCGAGGCCATCCCGCCTTCATTGACTTTCAAAACGCCCCAGTAGGGAAAGTGATTATCGAAGGCAGTCCAAAGATCCGGCGAATAAAATAGGCAATAGCCCAAACGTCCGCCGACCAACACACCGATGGCGCAGTAAGTGGTGAAGTCCGCCATTTGCTCAATTTTGAAAAGCGATCCACCCCGCTTCGTCATCTTGAGGAGAAGCCAGTAACCCGAGATAAATCCCGACAGGTAGGCCAGACCATACCAACGAATGCCAAAATTCTCGGTGAACTGAATCGCGAAGGGGCTGAGATTATGCATGTAGATCATGACTCAAAATTCCCATGGGGCCGAGGGCGCGTCAAAAAGGAGTCACTTTTGACACGCTTGGCCTTTTTGATTACCCTTGGCAAATGCAGCTGATTTTGGCCAGCCAATCTCCGTACCGCAAAGCGCTCCTGGACAATTTCGGTCTGCGCTTCACGGCCATTTCGCCATTGGTGGACGAAGCGGAGCTCAAGACGAAGGGCCCTGCGGACCTTATTGAGCTGACACGTTTCCTGGCCTTCCATAAGGCTTCGAGTCTGCGTGAAAAATACCCTGACGCCGTCATTTTGGGTTCGGATCAACTGGCGGAAGTCGATGGCACTCGTCTCGACAAGCCGGGTTCGCATGCCAAGGCGCTCGCGCAGCTTAAAAAATTGCAGGGCCGCTCGCACCGTTTGATTACCGCGCTCACGGTCTTGGCGCCGCACGCGGCTTATACGTTTACCGATATTACATCGGTGCATCTGCGCCCGCTCGCGGACGATTTCCTTGAGGCGTATCTGCAGGTGGACAAACCTTATGATTGCGCCGGCTCCTATAAAATTGAAAAGGCTGGCATGTCGCTCATCGCGCGTTTGGAAACACAAGACCCAAGTGCGATTCAAGGATTGCCTTTATTAAGCCTGACCGAAGCCTTCAACAACCTGACTCTCAACTGGCAAGACCTGTGGAGGAAAGCGTGAATCCCATCGAACGTCCCCGCCGCCTCAGAAGAACCGCGGCCATTCGCGATTTGGTTCAAGAAGTACAACTCACCGCCGACGATTTAATTTGGCCGGTGTTTATCAAAGAGGGCAAAAATGTGCGCGAGGCAATCGCGGCTTTGCCCGGCTGCGCGCGCATGAGTTTAGATGTTTTGGAGAAAGAGATTTCTGCGCTGAAAGGCTTGAGAGGCGTGGCGCTTTTTCCCGCCATTGAAGACAACCTCAAAGACGCGAAGGCGACCGAAGCCGTGAATGCCGCAGGACTAGTCCCGCGCGCCGTGAAAGCTTTGAAGTCTAAGTTTCCCGATTTGCTTGTGATCACCGACGTCGCCTTGGATCCCTATTCATCTGAAGGTCATGATGGCCTTGTGAAGAACGGCGAGATCTTGAATGACGAATCGATTGTTGTTTTGGCGAAGCAAGCGCTCATGCACGCCGAAGCCGGCGCCGATTTTGTGGCCCCGTCGGATATGATGGACGGCCGCGTAGGCTGGATCCGCAAAACTTTGGATGACGCTGGATTTACGAATACCGGAATTATTTCGTACTGCACCAAGTACGCGTCGGGATTTTATGGACCGTTCCGCCACGCCTTGGAAAGCGCTCCCCGCTTCGGCGATAAGAAGACCTATCAGATGAATCCCGCTAATCGCCGCGAAGCCCTGCGCGAAGCGCGCCTAGATCAAGCGGAAGGCGCCGATGTATTGCTAGTCAAACCCGCACTACCTTACCTCGACATTTTGCAAACCGTCCGCGAAAACAGCGATCTTCCAATCGCCGCCTACAATGTGAGCGGCGAATACGCGATGGTAAAATTCGCCGCCGCAAACCAAGTGCTAGATGAAAAGACGGTAGTGATGGAAATTCTGACGTCAATTAAGCGCGCAGGCGCGGATATGATTTTCTCATACCACACACCCGACGTGTTGAAATGGCTGTGAAATTGCTGCGGCGTGACCCGGAAAAAGAACCAGGTACCTAAGCGGCTTTTATCAACCGGGCGACGACGACTTCTTCGCGTTCATCCTTCTGCGTAACCTTTTTGTATTCAGGCAGCAGCTTAAGAAACGCGTCCACAAGTTTCGTATCAAACTGCGTACCAGAATAATCCCGAATTTCCTGAAGGGCTTTTTCTTCAGGAAGTGGATTACGGTACGGACGCATGTTCGTCATCGCATCATAGGCGTCAACGACCGCGATTAAGCGCGCGAACAACGGGATATCGTCGCCATGAAGCGAATTGGGATACCCGTCGCCACTCACCTTTTCGTGGTGATATTTGATTCCGGGAAGCATAAAGCGGAAGAACGGCACATGATCCAAGTGCTGAATCATCTGCGCACTTAGGAGCGGATGCGATTTGATAATTTCAATTTCATTTTTATCGAGGCGGCCCGGCTTTACCAGGATGTCGAGAGGGATTTGCACTTTGCCGATGTCGTGAAACAAACCGGCGTATTCGACGATGGCCTGCTCGTACTCGTTCAAACCAATTGCTTTGGCGAGCTTGCGCGAACCGCGGCCGACGCGGCAACAGTGGTCGAACGTAAATTGATCTTTGTCTTTCACTTTATCGAGCAGATCTCTCGCCGTTGCGAGCGACCACTCCGGAATATCGTCCCACGCCATCCAATAACCTCTGCCTATATTATCGGTTCATTTTGGGAAGGGCTAAAGCGATTCTCAATCTGAGACGCCAGCTGGAAGTCCAGCCGTCAACTACACGGATCACTTACAGAAAGCCAGGTTCGTATGCATCCAGTTTGAGATATCGGGGTCGGTCTGGTGGCCTTCGAGATCGGGCCAGAGTAGCGACTGATTTCCCAGGGCTTGCGAAAGAGGCGCAGTCGCCTGCGACATAGCCGTTGGGTACGCGGGCACCGGAGCGTCGGGCATGGCGATCGATTGGCACTGTCCGCGTCTGCAATACATGGCTTGCGCCGTGCAAAGCGAATTGCTGCACTTAAAATCGATGCGCTGATAGAATAAGGCGGGATCCGGCGAAGCTGGAACATGCGGGGCGTAGTTCAACTCCGCGACTTCGGGCATATCGTGCATGGCCTTATAAAACAGACTCTGAATTCGAGCACGATCCGAAATATCATCTGTGCTCAAACGATTGAACACACGAACATCGTTTGCCTCCAGAAGATCGGGATTGATTAAAAGTATCCCCGCGCCGTGATGCGGATTTTGCCGGCACTCGGGAAAATCGACCGTTTCATACTCAAAAAAGAAGGCATCAATTCCGAGTTCGGTCTGAAATATTTTGCGGATTCCGTCCTTGCAGGAATCCGGCGTGGCGTACAACTTGCGGAAATAAGTGCTCCCGGACGAGAGCAAATAATTGAGAAAAGGACCGCGAGTGTACGCCTCAACCGGGCAATTCAGGGCCGCAAAAACGGCGCGCACATTGGAGGGCACGTCGTGAGGCGCTTGCATGATGTCGATGTACTTCGTTCTGGCTGGTAACCGGACTTGCAGGAGAACCCATTCCTGTTCTTTGCCGCCAAAGCGTTGAGTGACGACAGGATCGACCGCGAGATAGAGACCCGGCCCGTACATATTTGTCTTCACGCCATAGTCCGAATCGAGCGGCTGACAGGGCGCCGAATTCTGAGTAGCATCCGGCGAACAAAACGCCCGCCAGTATTTATCGGCTAGGCCTCGTGCGTGATCGAGTCCGGCGCGATGATCCGCCGGCAACTTGGTTTGCCAAATGGGATCACGCGACTGATAGCCGAACCAATTCCACGTGTAAGTCGGTTGATCCAACGTGTGTACAAATTGAGCGTAATAAGAAACGGCCGGCGATATGTCGACCGTTCTCGCAGTGTCTGCAAACGCGAATTGAATCAACCAGAGCCAGACAAGCAAAACTCACCTCAGTTGCCGTCATCCGCCATACATGGGGTCATCCAATTTGAGAACGATTGGGCAAACCCCTGAACGTTCGACACTGTACCTGTGACCTGCACGTCGAGATTCTTAAAGAAGAAGTTTTTGCGCTTTTCAGTGCTGTACTGAACGGCGTAGCGGGTGCTCAGAGTCGCGAGTTCGGATTCGACGTCCCAGCAAGCCGACAGATGGCCGACCTGAATGCCGTCGATATCAATAGTTACGGGATCATTCGCAGGCATTTTTGAAAGATCGCTGATCGTCTGTGTGCCGTTGTCCCGGGTGCTATTGTCTTTAAATTGGCTGCCATACTTGCCATCTTTGATATCTTGCGCGAGCTGTGCGAGTTCTGGCGAATTGCTGCCGACATCGCCGCTCGGGGCCGCGTTCGGGCCATCTGCGTGGGCCATCGCTCCGCATGCCAGCGCCAATAAAATCACGTACTTGATCATTAGGTCCTCCACTCCGTAAAAAGTCAGCCGCGGCCAATTTGCGCGGATTAAACTGCGCTAAATTTTCCCCGACGGTCATTTATTTGTTTCGCAGGCCTCTAATGGAAGATTCGTGCCGAGCAGAAAGGAAACCATCTTTACTATAACGGTCTCGAGGCCCGGAAGGCCGAGAGAAGCGCCTCTCATGGATGGATGATACCCGCGCCGAGATGATCTACCTCTCGGAGACGATAGTCCCGCCCCTACACGGCGCGGTCCCCTTCGCGCCGAATCTTCTGATGCTCATTGTACTCGACGCTTTCCTGCTCATACTTGAGACGGTTATGAACACCGCAGAGGAGTTGCAGATTCTCGACATTGTTGCTCCCGCCCTTCCATAGAGAAATGATGTGATCGACTTGCAATTGGTAGCGTGAATCACAAAAACTGCCATCGGAGTGCCGCTTGCGACAGGATTTATCGCGCTGAAAGACAAAGCGGCGCGCGGAGCGGCTGACGCCTAAACTTTGACGCGGGTTAACTTCCATCAATGGAAGTGCCTGAACGTCATTGGAGAGGTCCTTTTTAGAAAGATCCTTCTTAGAAACTGTAAAGCCGATACAGTAATTAAGAACTTCTGTCAGATCGCCACTGGGAACGGAATGCGAAACGACATCCTTAGCGTTTTCAATCTCAGCCCATTGTTCCTTCGAAAAAGTCAGCTCCACTCGAACCGAGCCATCCCGTTGAACCCGGACCCTTGGACGCTCCTTCACTTCATTTCAAGTCGTTCATTTAAAATGATCTGCGTGTTCTTAATCGTTTGACCGCGGATGGCCTCAAGAATCTCCCGCTGCACTTTCGGCGGTGCAATCTTTTGGCGCAAAGCCGTCGCTAACATTCCAAGTTGGGTTAAATTTACGTCGCCTGAGATTACTAATTCCTTAACCTCCGGGAAAAGTTGCAGGAAGCGCGCGGCGTCGATTTTTCGTTGGGCCACCACAGGAGCGTAGTGATAGTGAGCACGAGTCATAAAATCGAACATGCTGGTTGCGCCGAATTTTAGCCAAAGGCGCCGCTGCATAACCTCGCGAATAAAGTCAATCATCTCGGCTTCATTGAACGATTCAAGTTCAACGCGTTTATCTAAAATCGCGATCAGCATTTCGTTAGTTAACTTGCGAACATCTTCCATTTCTCACCTCCGCGAAGAGGTTTATAACACGGGTTTTATTCATCGCATTTTCTAGGTATTGTGGGTGCCAATTGCATTTTCAGAACGTTGCTGGATAGTCGGTTTTATCCCGTAAACGGCTTGCTGCAAGTGCAGACTAGAAAATATAAGAAGCTTGCGGTGTTGTTTCGAAAGATCACGCATACGCAAGAGTGACGGCGCATTTTCCCAGTCAAATAAAAAATGAGCTAGAATTTCTTTTTTTTAATGGATCGAGTTCTGACTGGAGTGGCTATATTTTCCAGTATTTTTATTTACTCGCAAAAGACAACGCCGGCTACCGGACCTAACATGCAACGGTCGAAAAGCTCCAACGGATAACCGAAACGTCGGGCGTACCATCCCGGTGCATACGCAGTGACCAGATTTTCTTCCTCGCTGACCTGCTCGCAGCAACGTCTTTTGTCGCTTGATCGAATTTCATCAGCAAACAGCTGACAATACTTGTCGCTCTGGTGCGTTGGGCAGTACTGCTGGAAGTACGATTTCGGCTCAGCCGACGCATCCAACGAAACAAAAAACGGCACCACAATCAGCAAAATTTTCAGGACAGCAAACTTCATAACAATTCTCCTGCCAGACCGTTGGTCTCCATTGCCGTATGCAACGTTCCGGCCATCTCAGAGCTGAAACCAATCCAAACAAAAACAAGCGACCGCCTCCGATTTTGACGGACCGATGATTTCTCTGTGTTGATCGATATTTTTCAGAATCAACTCGCGGACCCTTTCAAAATCGTTGAGGCTTAACGTTTGAACGGCTGTATAATGAAGGCCCTGATCTCCCCTTTGCGAGTCGATCAATGCACGCGAGCGCCAATTTTGATGGTTCATCACGGTGAAGACGGATGAATTTGGAAGGTGTAAATTTCGGCCGCTCGGTATCCACTCCTGGTCCAAGCGTTTGACCAAGCCGAGACTCTCGAGCAGCTCCATGTGCCTGCGAACGACCTCGGTCGGAAGCCCTAGAGCTTGCGCCGCGGATTCAACGGTCCTGAGTTTTTTTATGTCCATCGCCACATGGAGGGCACTCGGGATCCAGCTTGCATAGTAGGTTTGTGCCTCATGATCGGGAATGGATTTTTCGTGCAGACGCTTGGCAAGACTCTTCCGCTCACTGCGAATCGCATTTAACCTCGCGCGAATTTTATTTTTTAGCGGTTGATAGCTGGTTCGCCCCAAGTGCACCAAATCGACAAAATATTCCGCTTCAGAATCAGAAAGATTCCAAAAAAGCGCCAATCCCATAGCGTGTTCGGGAGTGAAATGAACATGCCCTTTGATCACTTGCGAGAGATAAGATTTCTGGCAGCCGGCTCCGTCGGCCAAACGCGTAAGATAACCTCTTTCGTTTGATTTCAGTTTCACGTGGCATTTCAGAAATTCCTGATAGTCGTCAAATTCAAACAAATTCATGACATCTCAAATTGTTATTAAAATAGTTACGAACTTGGTCATAAATTAATAATAACAATCTAGCGGGTCAAGCCGGATTCGGGTAATCCTATTCTTGCCTATAACGGCACATCTCAATGGAGATTTTCATGAAGTTCGCCTGGTCTCTTATGTTCGTAATACCTTCCGTATTTGCAGGAACGATTTCGTCCGGTGGACCAATTCAACAAGTGGTTCCTGTATCTCAATCCATGACAGCGGCCGATTATCCCGGTGCTCGTGACGAGTGTCTGGCGGGAACTTCCGAGGTTGCAGATCAGGTCCAGATGCTGGCGAAGGCTCAGGCTGAACGTGACTGCACTACGGGCAGCTTCGACACTTGGCAAGTGCAGTATTCAATCTCCGAGCGCCAAGACGGAGTTCCTAGCTTTGATTGCGTACTCTCCGGGCAAGCGTTTTGCCATGTGAACGTTTCGCGCTAATTCAGAGATAGGGCTTTAAGAATTCGCCCGTAATACTCTTCTTATTGCGAACAATCGCTTCGGGCGGACCTTCGGCGACGATCTGCCCGCCACCCGACCCGCCCTCGGGCCCGAGATCGATCACATGATCGGAGGACTTCACGACGTCGAGGTGATGCTCGATCACGATCACAGTGTTGCCGTGATTCACGAGCTGCTGCAGAAGATCGATGAGCTTGCGCACGTCTTCAAAATGCAAGCCGGTCGTCGGTTCATCGAGGATATACAAAGTCTTACCGGTATCGCGTTTGGAGAGCTCACGTGAGAGTTTCACGCGCTGAGCCTCACCACCCGAGAGTGTCGTCGAGCTCTGGCCGAGCGTAATGTAGTCGAGACCCACACGGTGCAAAGTTTCAAGCTTGCGGTGAATGTGCTTGTGGTTTTGGAAAAACTCGAGCGCCTCTTCAACCGTCATGGCAAGGACGTCCGCAATCGATTTATCGCGGAATTTTATGCTCAAAATCTCGCGGTTATAGCGCCGCCCTTGGCAGGCTTCGCACTTCACGAACACATCCGACAAGAAATGCATCTCGACACGGATTTGACCGGCGCCTTGGCACACCTCGCAGCGGCCGCCTTTGACGTTAAAGCTGAAGTGTCCTGGGCGATAGCCACGGATCTTGGCTTCCGGTAAATTGCAGTACAAATCGCGGATCAACGGAAACAAGCCCACATAAGTCGCTGGCACTGAACGCGGAGTACGACCGATCGGACGCTGGTTGATCTCGATCACTTTATCAAGTTTATCGAGGCCCGAAATTTTTTTGAACGGCGCCGGTTCCAACGATGAATCGTAGAAATCGCGCGCGAGAATTCTGTAGAGCGTGTCGATAATCAGCGTCGATTTTCCGCTCCCCGACACACCTGTGATGCTGGTCAATGTGCCGAGCGGAATCTCGAGCTGCACGTCCTTCAAATTATTGCCGGTCGCGCCTTCCAAGCGGATAAAGTCGCCATTGCCTTTACGGCGCGTACTGGGGACGGCGATTTTCTTCGCGCCTGAAAGAAACTGCCCGGTCACCGAATTCGGATCATGCGTCACAGTCTGCGGCGTCCCCGCCGCCAAAATATTTCCGCCAAGGCGCCCCGCACGCGGGCCCATATCGATCAAATGATCGGCCATGCGAATGGTCTCTTCGTCGTGCTCGACCATCAACACCGTATTGCCGCGGTCGCGAATCTCTTGAATCATCTGCAACAGGCGATGGTGATCGCGCGGATGCAGACCGATGCTCGGTTCATCCAAGACGTACAAAACGCCAACAAGACCCGAGCCTACCTGTGTGGCCAAACGAATCCGCTGCGCCTCACCGCCCGACAACGTGCGAGTAGGACGCGACAGACTCAAATAGCCGGCACCCACACGCGTGAGATAATCGAGGCGATACGTGATTTGCGTTAAAATCTTCTCGCCGATCAGCAATTGCCGCGGTTCGAGTTTTAAGCCCTTCATGTAGTCATGCAACTCGCTCGACGGAATATCCGACAGAGCGACAATATTCTTGTCGCCGAGCAAAACATTGCGCGCATTTTCGTTCAAGCGCGTGCCCTGGCAATCCGGGCACACTCGAATCGCGTACTCGTCAATGCCCTGGTCTTCTTCATCGTCGTCATCAGTGACTTTTTTGCTCTTGTAATAGAACTTCGTGGTTTTAGTCGAACGCTTTTCTCCGGGTGCGCCGACAAAATCTTCCGTCTCCACCTCTTCAAAATCCGTGGTCCCAAGACCATTGCACGTCGGACACGCGCCGCGCGGATTATTGAAGCTGAACAGGCGCGGCTCGAGATCCGGCACCGTGTGCCCGCACTCGGGACAACTGCGGTGAATCGAGAACGTTTCGATCTTTCCCGTTGCCGCATTTTCGATTTTCACGAGACCGTCGGCGAGGCTCAAAGCGAGATTCAAACTCTCTTTCAAACGCGGCAAAAATTTTTGCTCAACCACCAGCCGGTCGATCAATAAATCAATCTCGTGAACTTTGTTCTTAGCGAGCTTCTGGGCCTTCTCGAGCTCGACCCATTCCCCGTCGACACGGGCGCGGGTGAATCCTTTTTTCAGCCACTTTTGGAATTCGGCGAGGAACTCACCTTTTTTACCGCGCGCCACCGGTGCCAAGATCATGTACTTGGTTCCGGTCTTTATTTTCATGATTGAATCGACAATCTCAGAAGGCAGCTGGCCTTCTAAAGGCAAATGATGCGTCGGACAGTGGGGAACACCGACGCGCGCGAAGAGCAACCGCAGGTAATCGTAAACTTCCGTCACCGTACCCACAGTTGAGCGCGGATTCGTAGAAATCGATTTTTGATCGATCGCGATCGCCGGCGACAAACCGTCGATCGAATCGACTTCAGGCTTTTTCATTTGGTCGAGGAATTGGCGCGCATACGTCGAAAGGCTTTCGATAAAGCGGCGCTGTCCTTCCGCAAAAATGGTGTCGAAGGCGAGCGAAGATTTTCCGCTGCCCGACAAGCCCGTAATGACCGTAATTTGATCGCGCGGGATGAACACATCCACATTTTTGAGGTTGTGCTCGCGCGCGCCCTTAACCTGAATGCCGTCGTTCAATCGCGATTACTCCGCCTGACACCGGGTACACAGTCCATAGAGCTCAAGGACGTGATGGGTCAGCCGGAAATTATGCTCTCTTGCCACTTGTTCTTGCAAGTTTTCAATCGTCATGTTCTCGAACTCAACAATTTGACCGCATTGCGTACACGTCAAATGGTCATGGTGGCGGCGGGGCGTGAGTTCATACCGTGCGGGTAGACCACCCATTCGCACTTCGGACACCATTTTTTGCTCGTTCATCTTGCGTAAAAAGCGATAGACCGTCGCAAATCCGATTTCTGGGTATTTGGCATTTACGATTTCAAAAACTTCTTGCGCGGTGACATGGGCCCGTCCGGTGGTCAACGTCTCGAGAATTGCCATGCGCTGCTGGGTGACCTTCAATCCCATTTGCCGAATCATCCGACGAAATGTCGCCGGATCTACCGGATCACGGCGAAGAAGTTTTTCAGGTTCGATTGGTTTACGGCCTTTAGCGAGATCAACTACGACTTCCATGCCCTGTAGAGCTATCGTAACTGAAAACGATTGTCAATTACGCGCCGGAGCATTCCATACCAATGCAGCTCCAGCACCGTATTCGTTAACGACGGATTCGATCCACTCGCGATCGTAGTCAACGCGCGCCACCCACTCGCGCTTCGCGCAGCGTTCATGCGTATGCGGGTATTCGATATAAGATTCGGAATCGACACCCCAGAGAGCAATTTGATCGCCTTGCAGTACATAGCCCGCTCCACCCGAATCGCCCGAACAGACTCCGGTGATGTCTTTGCGCTTCCGTCCGTTCGCATCGATGGTCGTGATATGCCCATCGATTTCCGCCGTGCCCGTACCGGGCGATTCATCCATTACGAATTCCGCGATGTGAAGCCCCGGCGAATCTTTGCCGCGGGGGCCGAGGTCACCGTAGCCTGCCATCATCACACGGGACCCCTGTTTGGGAAGATCCATCAATGTCGCAACTTTGAAAGTCCCGTCGACCGGATCCGTTTTGAAGATCGCCATGTCATGTGTCGCGCTCTCCTGTTTCGTGCGATATTTCGGATGCACTCGGTGCTCGCGGATTTCAATTCTCTTTCCATCGAGCACGATTGTTAAGGCGGGCGCGCCTTCAAGAAAGCAATGGGCCGCTGTAATGTAAATGTCGCGGCCGATGCGCGTTCCGCTGCAGGCGAAGTGGCCTTTGGTGTCGCGGATCTCAACGGCGACCCCGCGAATCGGATCGGTTGGCGACGGCACTTGGCCGTGAGTTATGGCGTGAGCCTGAGACAATAACAAGACGAACAGAGCGAGCATCGGTTCTCCTTCCCGATGAGTCTGGTCTAAATGAAGTTGAGTCCGGTTACGAGAGTAATGTTTACGTTGGGCTTTAGGCACGCGATTGGCACTCTTTGGGCCTGAAATAAATAGGTACGCAATAGGTGGCTTCTCCCGCGCCCGAAGTTCCACTTTTTGTCACTGTTGGCGCCCAAAGAGGGAATCATGAAGATCATATTCGCCGTCCTTGCCTTGCTCACGGCCTCCGCCGCCTCCGCAGTGGACCTCTTTCCGGCGGGCACCCAAATTTCGTTTGAACCGGCACAATGTGCAGACACTCTGACCACAGACGAATCGACATGCGTAGACGTTCATTTCAATTCGGCCCAGTTCAAAATCAATATCAAACAGTATGCACTCATCACGGTCCAAGGAGAGCCGAAAGTTCTCGTCACCTATCAGACCGACCGTAACCCGCATACGGACATCCAGTATTGCGATGCCTCGCTGAGCGAATGCAGAGGCGTTGTCATGAATGCTAAAGAGACGATGGTTTCTATGAAGTCCGTCGACATGGACTCTTTGCCGCGCATTGAATTAGTAGACGAAATTCTAAAACAAGACGAGCAAACACAGGCCTTAGCCATGACGGTTCCCGTGCCGCCCTCCAGAGCCGCACGGGCCTTTGAAGAAATTAAAAGCAATGCAAAAGATTACGGCGGCGAGATCAGCCGGTACGTCGTCTGGCACATTTGGGAGGGCGCGACCGTCATCGCTTTCCTCATCGCGTCGCACGGAGGATAACTGTGAAGTCCCTAGCGTTTGTATTCATTATCTTGGCCCTCACCGCCTGCTCACACAGTGTGACTCCGCCGGAACAGAAGTATCAGTTGCAGACGGAAGACAAAGGCCACATCCCGAGCGAGTGCCCGAACGTGCAAGCGGGCGCGTTTCAATACGACAACGACCCGACCCGCGTCGTGATTTGGTCGACGGATGTGAAAACGGGCGAGCTGGGAATTACTGGCGGAGGATTTCCTGACCGGGCGGTCAACGGCAAGGATCAGATGGATTCGAACTTTGGCCATCACGTCGCGTCCTGTGAACACGGCCGCATTTACTTCCAAGACAATAGCCCTCGGGGCGAATACCGCGGCGTGATCACGCCCGACAGCACCGGCTATTCGTACTTTACAATCGACACGCGTGCCGGCGGCAAGTCGACGACTGAGCACTTTACAAAGCTCTAAATAGTTGCGGTGAGTCCGAGATCGGCCATGCTCTGCGAATCGAGCCGGCCGTGATAGAGAGTCAGCATCCAGCGCGGAATTTCTGCCGCAACGGAAATCGAAAAATTCTTAGGCCATCCTAATTTCGCCGCAAACGCTTCAAACAAGGAGCGCATCTCGCGATCGTCGCCGAGAGCCACTTCCACTTTTTCAAGAACGGCTTCCATCTCACGGCGGGGCACTTTCAAAACTTTTTTGCGTAGCAAAGAGTTCCGCGCCACGCTCAGCGCCTCGAGGCCCAAGAAGAGCGACCAGGCACAGAAACGGCGGAATTCAATTTGATCTTTAGGGACGTCTAGCAAGAAGTCCAAAGCTTGGGCCGCATTCTCTTGCGAGCTATCCTCGACAAGTTGACGAGACGGAATCAAATGCCGGCCAACTTCCTCATCACCCACTTGATCCTTAAGCAGATTCACTTTTTGCAAAAACAATCCGAAGTGATGCGCGCGGCGCACATTCAGCTGCGACAGCATGAATTTCGGTTCAACCTTCGAGACGAGCTTCGCCAAAAGCTCCCCGACGACGCCCGCCACAAAGAAACAGTACTGATTCACCTCGCCCAAAGTGCTTAAGCGCAGCGAACCGTCGCGGCGCTGTTGGCAAAAGTGCTGCATGCCTTTCGACATACTGAGCACCAACTCCTTGATCACTTCATGCACTTGCGCCGGAAACTGATGAAAATCGTCCATTAGCGCCTGCGCGTCGTCCACCAACAACTTTTCGCTCTCTGGAATGCCTTGCGGGAATAGTTCGGCCCACCCGCTCAAGGACTCAGCACCTTCCAACGCCCGGTCAAAGCGGCGGAAGGCGTTCATCTGCAGAGGCATATCGGTCCACGCTGAATCTTCGACCGTGTCGACCAAACGGCAGAGCAAATAGCTCAAGCCCACCCAGTCCCGCAATGGATCGGGAAGCTGACGGATGCAGAAGGCAAAGCTTCGGCTCACCCGGTCCAAATGGGTTTGGTAAAAATCGCTGCGCGCAGACATCCCCCAACTTTGAAGGAGCCGCTGCCCGACGTCAATAGCAACGGCTTAGAGCCACGCTCTGCGTGGTGCCATCATAGCTCTGATAAGTGGCCGTCCCACAGCCGGTAAAAGTCAAAGTCTCGCTTTTGCCCACGGCCAGCTGCCCGAGGGCGGTTGGCCCTACGCTTCCGGCGCGGAATGTCGTCGTGATCGAGCCGCTGATCGGCAAACAGCACATATCGCTATGCACGACGTTATTGAAGACGCTGTCGCCGATGACTTCCAGCGAATTGTGGTAGGTGGTGACTGTTCCGCTCACTGTCCGCGATGTCGCGCCCGAAGCTTCCGCAACTGTCAGATTTCCGTAAAGGGTGTGATCGTAAACGCCCGAAATATAGATGCGGTGAGCGAGTGTCAGCGAGGAGCGGCGGCCGGCGCTATCGAAGCCGACTTGTGTTCCATAGCCGCCATTCACGATGGTTGCCAATGTATCTCCATTGAAGTTGCTGAGGTTGGCCGTGCGGTCGTCGATGATGCCCAGGGTGGCATAACGGCTGGTGACCTCGAGAGCCCAAGGCGTGGTCGAATTCAAGCCGTGCACATATTGGCGAGTGAGCGTTTGGCTGGCGCCGGGATCTGGAAAGGAGCCGCACGACGCCGTTTGGCTCCCCGACATGATTACGGCCTGTGTGCCATTAAAAACGGCAGATGAGCCGCTAAATTCGCAATCGGCGTAATCGAGCCAAAGTGTCTGACCACTCGCGGAACACTGCGCGCCCGCTCCGGTTTTATAGGTCGGGCAACTCACAGATGCGCTCTGGGCTTTAGCAAAGCTCACGGTGCCGCTGGAGCTTGTGGAACTCAGCGCGCCACCGACCGCTTCCGCGACCGCGCCGCTCGACGATTTGTCTTCCGAAACCACTGGATTTCCCGTCGTCGTGCCTTTGTTGGAGGAACAGGCGGTACAAATTAACGCCAGGATTGACAATGCACATGGTCGCAAAAAAAGAAGCTGGAACCTTTTTGTCATTTTTTGCCGCCTTGAAGGGGGAATAATGCAACTTCTAAATGATAGACCGCGTCTGTCTTCTCTTGGGTGCGTCCCAAGTCCAAAATTTTGCCGATGGCTTCATCGACGATCGCCTGGGCTTTTAAAATTCCCTCAGCGGTGAGTGCGCAGGTGTGACCCTGAATATTGCGCTCTTCGCTCGGGGTGCGCTCGATGGATTTGGCGGCGAGCTCGAAAATCTCATGGTGAAACTTCGCCAAGGCGACGCGATACACTTCGCCGCTGCAATTCAAACTCACTTCGGGATGTACGACCTGACCGCCGGGCAATTGAACAAGATATCCGTTGGCGAGAAGGAATTCGAGCGCGTGCTTGATTTCATGTAAGGGCACCGGAAAACGCAGATTCTCTTGGATCCACACGGGATCGGCTTTAAACTCGGCATTCAGTGCCATTTCGCGGATCGCGACATAATACCAATGCGTAAGATACTCGAAGACCTTCAGGTCCTGTGGATTGTTCTTTTGATAGCGCGGAAAGCGGCGCATGCGCTCCACGGCATCCACTTTCACTTCGTGCGAATCCGAAGTCGAGAGCGAGAGCAGATTTTCTAGGTAGGATTGCTCGCTCGCACTCAAAAACATGTACGGCATCAGTTTGCGCAGAGCCTTGTGAGTGATCAGGCGCTTCCCACTCAATACCATCGGAAGGTAGCCGCTCGCGAGTCCGGCCTGACGGCCGAGATAGCGCAGCGAAAAGCCAGATTGGCTGGCTTTAAGATAAGCCAACCAATCTTTGAGGAAGGCCAGGTGATCCTGATACAGGAACAGATCCGGCCTTTCTTTTGTGAAGCGTTTCGCGCCCATAAATCCGTCTCGTTTCGAGTTTAGTAACAGCGGCTCAGAGTCACATCGGCCGACACACCGTTGGTGTTGGTGAAAGTCGCAGTTCCGCAGCCGGTGAAAGTCAGAGTTTCCGTTTTGCCGACCAACTGGGCGCCGCCATTGTGCGGGCTTACGTTTTGACCGGCGGCATAAGTCGTCGAAATCGTGCCCGACATCGGCAAACAGCAGATGTCTTCGTGAACCACATTGGTCAACGTGCTAGTGCCTACGACGCGCAGAAGGTTGTGATAGAGTTTGACCGTGCCATTCAGCGTGCGCGAACTGGCTCCGGCCGATTCGCTGACCGTCACCGTGCCATCGATCGAGTGATCGAAGATGCCCGACACCGTTAAATGGTGGTCAATTTGAAGTTGGCTGCGCGCGCCTGAACTGTTGAAGGTCACTTTGGTGCCATAGCCGCTGTTTCCCAGAGTCGAAATCGTCTGGCCGTCGAAGTTCCCGAGATCGGCGGTCGCGTCATCAATCGTTGCGCTCAAGCCGCCGGCCGTTAGATTTATCGAACCTGCCGCGCCACCCGAGGTGACGAATTGGCGGAGCAATGTGCCGTTCGCGCCCGGATTCGGAAAGGAGCCGCAAGCGGCCGTGCCGGAGGACATGGTAAGGGCCTGCTCCCCGTTCCACGAGGCATTGCCCGTGAAGGTACAATCGCTGTAACTCAAATCCATCGTCGAACCGCTCGCCGCGCAACCTGTTCCTGTAGTGTGGAAGGTCGGGCAAAGCGAAGACGCATTGGCTTCCGGCATAAGCGCGAACAACCGCTGGGCTTCGGCCGTCAAAGTCGGCTTGGCCGAGAATTTCTTGTAGAAAGCCTGAGTTCCGCTCGAAGACGAATCGCTCAAAGCGCCGCCCACCGCTCCGGCCACAAGTCCCGAAGACGAAGTGTCTGCGGACACACTGCCTACATCTGTCGAAGAATTCTTTCCGCAATTTACTAATGTTGTGAGTGATACCATCAAAGCCAAATTCAAGATCATAGAGAATTTCATAATTGCCTCCCTGATAAATTAATTATCGACTTTGGGAGGGAAAAACTCCACTCGAGCGATCGCATTTGTGATCACTAAGACTGCGTTTTTGAATCTAAATTCTTGAAGCCATTAAGGATAAAATTTTTGGGAAAGCCGTCTCAATTTGAACGGCTTCTGAAAATGTGATCATTGGCGCGGTTGAATTTCCCGTTTTGGGACAGTGGGAAGGGCATCAGAGGCCACGTGAACCTGCCGCTGTGGGAACGGCACCTCTATATTATTCTGCACAAAGAGATCGTTGAGTTTAAAGCGCAGCGCACTGGCCACCGCGCCTCCGCTCGGAAACGCCGACGCGTGAATATTGTAGCCGATGTCGAAGATTAATGCGTTCTCCCCGAAGTCCACGAAAGTCACTGACGGCTCCGGAGTCTCGACTACGAAATCGATATCCTTGGCGGCCGCAATACAGAGCTTCGCGAAGGCTTTCACGTCGGTACCGTAAGCCACGCGCACGCGAACGGATTGCGCGATAATATCCGACATCGACCAATTGGTGAGGTTATTCTGGATGAAGGTCGTATTCGGGATGACTACGATCGCATTGGAGCCCGCGCGGACGACGGTCGAGCGGATGCCGATGCTCTCCACGCGGCCGCCTTTGACCGGATCCAAATCGATATAGTCACCGACGCGCATAGGGCGCTCCACCATGACCAGAATGCCGCTGATAAAGTTGTTCACGAGATTCTGAGAACCAAAGCCGACACCGACGGCCAAAGCGCCGCCTATCACCGTGAAGATCGTCACCGGCACCGCGAGCGCATGCAGGGTGAACAAAGTGGTGATACATACAAAGAAGTAGAAGATCATGCGGCGGAACGTATAGCGGAGAGAATCGTCGACATTCATGCGTACGAGTACGCGCCGATCAACTTCGCTGGCTGCCCGGCGGGAAATCATATAGCTGATAATCAGTAAAAAGATGCCCGTGACCATTTTGCCGAGCGAAACCCCATGGCCGTCGAGTTCGAAAAGTGGGTAGTTCAAAACGTCGTACGTAACTTTGAGAATATCTTTCCATGTGTGCTGCGCGATGACTTGTGCGTGTTCTGCGAGGACTTCTTCTTGGCTCATTTTTCCCTCAGTGTCCGAACAAATTCTTTAAAGTTTTGTTGAGATCGATTTTTTTGCCCTCACAAGCCAAGGCGCGTGCCCCGAGCTGCGTGACCAACCCTGAAATCGATGCGAGATTAGGGTGCATCAATTCCCCGGTCAGTGCCAACGGAATAATCATGCGACCATTCGCATCGGAGTTCGCCTCAAGCAAACACCCCTTCACTTCTGACTTCGCCCAGAAAAAGGTCCCTGCAAGGTCGCCCTCGGCCTGAGGGAGCTTGATGTTGCCCTTCATTTGCAACTCGCTGCCGATCTCGTCGCGCGCCACTAAGCGGTCGACCTGGAGCATTTGCTTTTGCAAATCGAACAGCAACTCGACGCTGCCTTTGAACGGCTTGGCCTCGACCGGTTTCATCTTGATCATGGGCACTTGCTTCACGAGGTCGTTGAGCATGGCGCCGATTTTCACCGAATTCAGAGTGACTGGTTTCATGACCGCTTCACCCTTGGCTTTAAGAAAGCTGAGAAAGTCGTCGTCGTTGGGCAAATACGAAAAGAAGTCGGTGACTCCAGTCATCTTTCCCGACGCGAGATCGGTGTCGCGTGGTTTGACATAGCCGAGCGTTTGCTCGATTGAAAGACCCGTAAACGCCGCATGGCCCTGGACGACCGGCCGCGCTCCCAAGCGGGTCGCATTGAATTTGGTCACGGCAAGGTGGCCGTCGAACACATCGGCGCTGAAGCTCCCCGCCAGATTGAACGGCCATGTGTCCCAGCTCTTGCCGGCCCCCGGACCGCTGTAAAGATTCAGTTTGGCGTTCAAGTCACCCTTCGGCATGCGCTCATGCAAGGCGGGCAAGGCCACGCGGAGTTCGGAGAGGGAGATGTCTTTGAGTTCCGCCTGCAAATTGAGTTTCGGCGTCCGCGGAGTTTGAATTTTGCCGCTCACACTCATCTGCCCGGCGAACGATTTGAGATTGAGTTTGCCGACCTCGATCAGATCAGCCGTCGATTTGAGTTGCAGTTCGCCGCTCAGCGCTTGACCGGCTTCTTTGCGCAGCGGACCGCCAGCGACGGCCGCTTTCGAAACGTCGAATTGGCCGGCGAGATTAATCCGCGCGAGCGCGTGCTTTTGCAGATCGAGCGAGCCTTCCAGCGAAAATTCGGCGGGCCCTTTCACGGCACAAACGCCGGGCTGCTCGAAATTGAACTCGGCCGAAAAGTCCTTGGCTTTGAAATATTGCAATTGCCAGTGCGCTTCACGGGCGTCCGCCAAATCTCCCGTAAAGCGGCCGCGCGCAGCCATCGTTCCGCTCGCCGGCGATTTTGCGAGCGGCAATAACACTTTGTCGGCGTCTTTGAGCTCGAAGTCGGGAATCTCGAAACTCAAGTCCGAGGCGTGCGGCGCCGCCATGCCCACGCTGCCCTTCATCTGCGCATTCACCGCCCAAAAACTGAAACTCAAATCCTGAAGATGAAATGCTTTCGCATCCCCTTGACCTTCGATTTTTATTTTCAAAGGGACCGATGGCGCTTTCTCAATATAATTTTCAACGAGGACATGCGCGGAGGTGAAATCGAACGTGCCTTTGAGATGCGGGACAATCGGCCCGCCATCGGCAAAAATAAAATGCACGGACGCGTCGGCGCCAACGGGGCCTTGCACCATTGTGGTCCCGGCCTTGAGCTTCACGACGGCGCTGACATCCGCGGCTTGCAGATCGGCTTCCGCCGCCCAGTCTTTATCGCGGCCCGCTTTCGCGATTTCGGCGTTCAGTTGCATCGAGCCGCGCCACTGATCCGTCACCACGACTTCGTCCGCGGGATGCGGAACTTTCGCCAGGTCCGGCGCCGCTAGCGCTAGAGTCCAATGATGCTGGCCGGCGTCCCAGTCGCTCGATCCCGTGAGCGCGGCCTGAAGGCCGAAGACCGTTAGCTTGAGATCACTGCCGCGCAAAAGATGAGTCGAGAGCGCCTCAAATTGCCCGTCGATCGTGACAGGGAGCACCGTTGAAAAACCGGGAGTCTGGATGATGGTCCAGCCGTAAACTTTCGCAGGCCCATTGAGAAAGTTTTTCTGCGCTAACGCGAGTCCGACCGACTTCAAGTGCAAATTAGGAGTCGTGATGTCGCCGTCTTCAATTTTCAACCGCAGTGAAACTAGAGCTCCGTCTCTAGTCGGGCCACTTCCACCGCCATGGGACGCGGATTGGGCAGGCGCCGTAAGAGGCCCGTCCAACGTGAGTTTTGGGCCAAACACCGTCACGATCAGGGCGTAGGGCTTAGTGAGACTCGCGAGTTCAATGCGCAAGTCGCGCCAGGAAAGACTGGCATTTTCCCTCTCAAGACGCGAAGTTTCCACCTGGAGCGTCGGTGGCCATCGCGGAATTAGCGCCACCGCGCCCAGTTGCACTTTGGAACCGGACATTTCGCTCAGCCAGTTTTCCATCTGCGCGTGAAACAATCCCAAATTGAAAGCCACGATCGCAACTGCAATCACCGCCACGCTCAAAACAGGAGCAATCCACAATATCCGGCGCACTATCCCTCCTCCGAATGGCGAGTATAGCCCATTATGCATCGCATGCTAAAGCGTTGCGACTGCCCAATGTGGTGTTCGTTTGCTATAAATATCAAGTAGACGCACTCTTAAATTTTGGAGTTCATTTTTGGAACGCATCACCTCGCTCAATCGCTCTAATCTCGAGTACATCGAAAGCCTTTATCAAGCATACCTAGAGGATCCCGATAGCGCAGATCCCCAATGGCGTTTGTTCTTCGAGGGCGTGGAATTTGCGCAAAAACTGCCTGGTAAAAGTGCATTTTCCGCACAAGAGCTCAGCGCCTATAATTTAATTGAACACTATCGCAACTATGGTCACTTGAAGGCGAATCTCGATCCGCTCGGGTTAGCCGCACCCGCCACCGCATCTTTTGAACTCGCGAAGTTCGGTTTAAAAACGTCGGACCTCGATCAAACGTTTGCGGTCGGAGCCCTGCTCGGCTTCGAAAAGATGAAATTGCGCGACATCATCACGTTTCTCGAGAGAGCGTATTGCGGAACATTGACGGCGCAAGTCGGCGAATGCCGCGTGGAAGTCCGCGATTGGTTCCGCCGTGAACTCGAGCGCAACACCACGTTCACCTTGAACGACAATGAACGCAAAGAAATCTTCCGCCAGCTCGCGCGCACCGAATCTTTGGAGCGTTTCTTCCAAAGCCGTTACGTCGGTACGAAACGATTCTCGATTGAAGGCGGCGACGCGATGATCCCGATGCTCGAGCGCACGGTCTCCAAGGGCACTACCCTCGGTGTCGAAGAGCTCGTGATCGGTATGGCCCACCGTGGCCGCATCAACGTCCTCGCCAATTTCATGGACAAGGCGCTAAATATTATTTTTTCGGAGTTCGACGGCACGGCTTGGGACGGCGCCGACTTTGACGGCGACGTGAAATACCATTTGGGCTACTCGGTCGACAAGCAGTCGCAGAACGGTCCCTGCCACATTTCGCTGGCGTTCAATCCGTCGCACTTGGAAGTTGTGAATCCGGTTGTCGTCGGCATGACCCGCGCGAAGCAGCGCCGCCGCCAGGACACGAAAGAGCGCAAAAAAGTTTTGCCGATTCTCATTCACGGTGACGCCGCCTTTGCCGGCCAAGGCGTCACGGCTGAAACGTTTCAAATGTCGCAACTCGCCGGTTACACCGTGGGCGGCTCCATTCACGTGATTGTCGACAACCAAGTCGGCTTCACCACGGATCCGAAAGATGCGCGCTCGACGCGCTACTCGTCGGACGTCGCCAAGGTGATTAAGGCTCCGATTCTGCTGGTCAACGGCGATGACGTCGAGGCTTGCGTGCGCGCGATGGATATGGCCGTGCGCTTTCGCCAGGAATTCGGCGAAGACGTCGTGATCGATTTGATTTGCTATCGCCGTCACGGCCATAACGAGGGCGACGAGCCCGCGTTCACGCAGCCGGTGATGTACGAGCACATTAAGCAACATCCGACGCTCATGAAGATTTATCTCGATCAACTCGCCGGCGCCGGCACGATGACCGCGGCCGATGGCGAAACTTTCTATAAAGAGAAAATCGATAGACTTCAGTCAATTCTTGAAGAGACGCGCAAGAGCCGCCCGGCCACAAAGGCCGATGCTTTCAGCGCGCAGTGGAAGGGTCTCCGCCGCGGAACTCTCAGTGATTTTGACAAATCGGTTGAAACCAAAGTGAGCAAAGCGGCGCTCGATCAAGTCGCGAAAGTTCTTACCGAGAAGCCGAAGAATTTTAACCTGCATCCCAAAATCGAAAAACTGATCGAAGCCCGCGCCAAAATGGCGGAAACGGGACATCTCGATTGGGCAATGGGTGAACTCCTCGCTTACGGTTCGCTCTGCGTAGAAGGCACGCCCGTGCGCGTCTCCGGCCAGGATTGCAAACGCGGAACTTTCACGCACCGCCAGGCCGTGTACTTCGACACGACGACTGACGCCGAATACTGTCCGCTGAATACGTTGAATCCCGCCAACGGCGAATTTGTGATTTACAACTCGCTACTGTCGGAAATGGCCGTCCTCGGTTTTGAATACGGCAATTCCTGCTCGGACCCGACTTATCTGACGATCTGGGAAGCTCAGTTCGGCGATTTCGCCAACGGCGCGCAAATCGTGATCGACCAGTTCTTAAGCTCCGGCGAAGAGAAGTGGCAACGTGGCTCGGGCCTCACTCTACTCCTCCCGCACGGCTATGAAGGCGCGGGCCCCGAACACTCCAGTGCGCGCCTTGAGCGCTTCTTGCAACTCTGCGCTCAGGCCAATATGCAAGTGTGTAACTTCACCACTCCGGCAAACTTGTTCCATGCTTTGCGCCGTCAGATCAAACGCGACTTCCGCAAACCGTTGGTTGTGATGTCGCCGAAATCCTTGCTGCGCCATCCGAAAGTGATTTCGGGTTGGAAGGAATTCACCAACGGCGCTTTCCAAGAAGTGATTGCCGATCCGAAGGCCACCGATCTCAAAACGGCTGAGACCCTTGTCCTGTGTTCGGGCAAACTGTATTACGATCTCGATGAAGCGCGCGAAAAGACCTACACGAAGTCACAGAACACGGTCATTATCCGCGTCGAGCAGCTTTACCCGTTCCCGCGCGTGCAGCTCACGCCGTTCTTGAGCGGCATGCCGAAACTCTCGCGCCTCGTCTGGGCGCAGGAGGAGCCGCGCAACATGGGACCGTATCAGTACATCTTGCCGAAGATTCAGTCGCTGCTCGAGGAAGTCGGCAAAAAGAAACTCGACGTCGAATATGCGGGCCGCACCGAGCGTGCAAGCCCGGCGGTGGGATCGAGCCATCATCACCAGAAAGAACAGCAAGCGATCATCGACCAGGTATTCAAAGGTTAAGGCACAACGGAGGATTTACAAGTGGCACAAATTAAAGTTCCAGCTGTCGGCGAATCGATCACCGAAGGCACGATTGCCCAGTGGAATAAAAAGTCCGGCGACTTCGTCAAGCGCGACGAAGTAGTGATGGTCCTTGAAACCGATAAGGCCAGCGTGGAAGTCGTCGCCGAAACGGACGGCGTGCTCACCACGAAAGCCAAAGCCGGTGACGTGGTCAAAGTCGGTAGCGTGATCGGTGAAATCGACGAGAGTGCGAAACCCTCGCCTTCGGCAAGTGCCCCTGCGGGCGCTACGGCCAAACCGTCGGTGCCTCCGCCCGCCGCTCCGAAAGCAAACGGCAGTGGCGCGAAACCCAGCGCTCCTCCTACGATGGCCGCCGCACCCGGAATGTCGAAGACGGAAACCATGAGCCCCTCTGTTCGCCGCATCGTCACGGAAGGCGGACTGGATCCCGAATCCATTCCGGGCACAGGTAAAGGTGGCCGCCTAACGAAGGCCGACGTCATGGGCGCCGGCGCGACGACTGCCAATGTGCCGATGAAATCACCGGCTCCGTCAGCTCCTTCGCCGGTCGTGAAATTCCCCGTGAGCAAAGTGAGCATGGGTGAGGAAGTCGTGCGTGAGCCGATGTCGACCATCCGCCGCCGTATCGCTGAGCGCCTGGTCGAAGCGCAGAGTACCGCGGCGATCCTGACGACATTCAACGAAATCGACATGACGGAAGTCATGGCATTGCGCTCGAAGTACAAAGAGCGCTTTGAAAAAAAATACGGCATTGGCCTTGGCTTCATGGGCTTCTTTGTGAAAGCGTGCATGGAAGCGTTGCGCGAATTTCCGCGCGTGAATGCCTTTATCGACGGTAACGATGTCGTCTATCACAATTACTACAATATCGGCGTGGCTGTCGGCACGGATAAGGGCCTGATGGTCCCCGTGTTGAAGCATGCCGAACATATGTCGATCGCCGAAATTGAAATGAATATCAAAACGTATGCGAATAAAGCGCGCGAAGGCAAAATCTCGATCGACGATTTGAATGGCGGCACGTTCACCATTACCAATGGTGGAGTGTTCGGCTCACTCATGTCGACGCCGATCCTGAATCCTCCGCAGAGTGCAATTCTCGGTATGCACAAAATCGAAGAGCGTCCCATTGCCGTCAAAGGCCAAGTGGTCGTTCGCCCGATGATGTACGTGGCCTTGTCCTACGATCACCGGATCATTGACGGCCAAGAGAGCGTCAGCTTCCTGGTGCGCGTAAAAGAAAATATCGAAGATCCCTCGCGTTTGCTTTTGGAGATTTAAATGGCTGAAGTATTTGATGTCGTGTATGTCGGCGCCGGCCCCGGGGGCTACACGGGTGTAATTCGCGCCGCACAGCTTGGTTTGAAAGCGGCGATAATTGAAAAGGACGCCACTCTCGGCGGCACCTGCTTGAACGTCGGCTGCATTCCCTCAAAAGCTCTTCTCGATTCATCGGAAAACTTCTCGGCCGTTCAACATGACTTCGCCGCGCAAGGGATTAAAGTCGAAGGCGTCAAACTGGATCTTCCGACCATGCTCGCGCGCAAAGACAAGATCGTGAAGGACCTCACCGGCGGCGTCGCTTTTCTGATGAAGAAAAATAAAGTGACATCGATTTCGGGCAAAGGCCGTTTGATCTCGCCGACGCAAATCGAAGTCACCGGCAAAGAAGGCAAACAAGTCATCGAAGCCAAGAATATCGTTCTCGCCACAGGCAGCGTGGTGAACGAATTGCCGTCGGTTCCATTTAACGGCAAGACGATTATTTCATCGACCGAAGCGCTTGCGCTCCCTGCGGTTCCGAAACATCTGATCGTGATCGGCGGCGGCGTGATCGGGCTCGAGCTCGGTTCTGTGTGGCTGCGGCTCGGCGCCAAAGTCACTGTGCTTGAATACTTCGACCGCCTCTGCCCGTCGATGGACGCGCAAATGACCAAGAAGCTCGAACAAGTGCTGCAAAAGCAGGGCATGGAGTTCATGTTCCAAGTCAAAGTGGCGGGCGCCAAGACCGGTAAAGACGGCGTGGAAGTCAGCTACGAGGACATTCAGGCGAAAGCCAACAAGACGATCACCGGAGATGTCGTGCTCGTGGCCACCGGCCGCAAACCCTACTCTGAAGGCCTCGGCCTCGAAGAGCTGGGAATTGAAAAAGACAAGCGCGGTGTCGTGCAAGTGAACGATCACTTCCAAACCAAAGTGCCGAACGTGTATGCGATTGGTGATCTGATCCGCGGCCCAATGCTCGCGCACAAAGCCGAGGAAGAAGGCGTGGCGGTGGCCGAAATTCTCGCAGGACAAGCCGGCCACGTGAACTATGAGACGGTTCCAAGCGTGATTTACACTTGGCCCGAACTCGCCAGCGTCGGCCAAACCGAAGAGCAACTCAAAGAGATGGGCATCGAGTACAACGCGGGCTCATT
>Ga0265338_10002619_pt1 | contig 26575 bp, 32 predicted proteins | sample 42126metaG_FD_193579 | JGI IMG/M metagenome (GOLD analysis project Ga0265338, IMG submission 193579) | Rhizosphere microbial communities from Carex aquatilis grown in University of Washington, Seatle, WA, United States - 4-21-26 metaG | ecosystem: Host-associated > Plants > Roots > Rhizosphere...
GTAGACTCGGTATATCACCCTAGCGACCGACGCTGGGGCAAGTTGCTATGGATAAACACAAAAAAACAACCAAGACGGGATTTGACGAGCACGCAGGCAAGCTCGTGGTGAAAGGCGCACGCACGCACAACTTGAAGGACATCACGGTCGAAATGCCGAGAAACAAGATGGTCGTGTTTACCGGACTTTCCGGCTCGGGCAAATCGTCTCTCGCATTCGATACCATATTCGCCGAAGGTCAGCGCCGCTATGTCGAGTCGCTTTCGTCGTACGCAAGGCAATTTTTGCGTCAGATGAGCAAGCCAGACGTCGATGAAATCTCCGGTCTCTCGCCGGCGATTTCTATCGACCAGAAAAGCCGGTCGAACAATCCTCGTTCGACCGTCGCCACTATCACCGAGATATACGATTATCTCCGCGTGCTCTATGCGCGTATCGGCCGACCGCACTGTCTCGTCTGTAACAGGGAAATAAAGAAACTTTCGCATGAAGAAATTTTGGAAACGATTTTGAAGACGGTCACCCAGCCTTCGCCAAAGGCTACGGCGGGCAATGCGGCAGGCAAAGTGATGGGAGTTTCTTTGAGTAATGAAAAAATAAAAATATTTTCTCCCGTCGTTGTCGGCAGAAAAGGCGAATACTATCAGATGCTGTATGATTTCCTCGGCAAAGGCTACGAATGGGCGAAAGTCGACGGCAAAATGCAGAGACTTCGCGAGAGGATAGAGCTCGACAAGAACAAACATCACACGATTGATATTTTGATTGACGAAATTTACGTCAGCGAGTTCAAGACCAAGCCGAAAGACGCGCGCGAGAGACTTTCGGAGGCCTGCGAACACGCAATCAAGGCATCCGACGGACTTCTCAAAGTCGAAGCCAACAAAGAAGAGCGACTGATGTCGGTGAAATTTATGTGCCCGTACGACGGATATTCGTATCCCGAAGTCGAGCCGAGACTTTTCTCGTTCAACTCTCCCTACGGAGCCTGTAGCGCCTGTAACGGCCTCGGTACGAAAAATATTTGGACGGAAGACGTGTGTGACGTCTGTCACGGCAAGCGTCTGCGTGAGGAAGCTTTGCACGTTTTGATTAACGAGAAAAATATCGTTGACGTGACGGCAATGTCCATCGAGCAGGCGGCGGAATTTTTCAGCGATATGAAACTGACCGAAACGGAGAAAAATATTTCCAAGGTCGTGCTCAAAGAAATAGAATCGCGCCTCCACTTTATGCTCGACGTCGGTATCGATTACCTCACGCTCGACCGCAAAGCCTACACGCTTTCCGGCGGTGAAGCTCAACGCATCCGTCTCGCGTCCCAGCTCGGCTCCGGCCTCGTCGGCGCGCTCTATGTTCTCGACGAGCCGACGATAGGACTTCATCAGAGAGACAATGACAGGCTCATAAAGACATTGCTTGATTTGCGAAATCTCGGCAACACTATCCTCGTCGTCGAACACGACGAAGACACGATATTCGCGAGCGATTACATCATTGATATCGGTCCGGGCGCGGGAGTGCACGGCGGCGAAGTCGTCGTTGCCGGTTGGCTCGACGAATTACTCACGGCGAAGACGAATAAATCAGGCTCGCTTACTCTGGACTATTTGCGCGGAGACAGAAAAATAGAAATGCCCGACGAAAGGCGAACGTGGGACAGGGGCAAGCTTATGATTCGCGGCGGAAATGTTTTCAATATCAAAAATCTCGACGTGGATATTCCGCTCGGCAAATTTGTCGCCGTCACCGGCGTTTCCGGTTCGGGAAAGTCGTCACTCCTTTACGAAATTTTGTATAAAAACTTGCAATCACGTTACGAACGCAAGAAAAAAAGTACGGAAGTCTACAACTGCGCTTCATTTACCGGCACAGAATACGCCGGTCGCGCGGTTTTGATTGATCAGTCACCGATTGGACGCACGCCGCGCTCAAATCCCGCTACATATACCGGCGCGTGGACGCACATCCGCGACTTGTTTGCGGAAACATCCGAAGCTCGGGCTCGAGGTTGGAAATCGAACCGATTTTCATTTAACGTAAAAGGCGGCAGATGCGAAGCGTGCGAAGGCAACGGGGAAATAGCCGTCGAAATGCATTTTTTGCCGACGGTCTACGTGCCGTGCGAAGTCTGTGGCGGAAAAAGATTCACCAAGGACACGCTCGAGGTGACGTTTAAAGGAAAAAATATTTGGGACGTGCTTCAAATGACCGTGGAAGAAGGACTCAAATTTTTCGAAGACATTCCGGCGGTTGCCGACAGATTCAAAACGCTCGCCGAAGTCGGCCTCGAATATTTGGAAATCGGCCAATCGGCAACGACGCTTTCCGGTGGTGAAGCGCAGAGGGTGAAAATTTCTTCGGAACTCTATCGCCCGCACCTTCAGAAAAGTATTTATCTTCTCGACGAGCCGACGGTCGGACTTCATTACGAAGACGTACGCAAACTCATAGAGATTTTGCAAAGTCTGGTCAATCACGGCAACACAGTCATCATTATTGAGCACAACCTAGACCTCATCAAATCCTGCGACTATGTCGTCGATATGGGGCCTGAAGGCGGTGACGGCGGGGGACTGCTTGTGGCGAAAGGCACGCCGGAAAACGTCGCCGGAAATCCGAAATCGTATACGGGAAAATATTTGAAAAAGATTTTGGACAGGGATAGGAAATAAAAAAAGAATAAAAAAGCGGCGCGCGATGGAATCGCGCGCCGCAAGATAAAAGACGATTATGTAATGAGACCTGCTTCTTGGAGTCCTCTGATTCCGAAAGGTTTGTGAAATGTTTTTTCTGCTCCGGATTCCATAGCAGCTTTTTTTGAGTATTCAGAAAGTCTTCCAGAAATCAAGAATGCACGGATTTTTGGATATAATTGTTTCGCTTTTCTGATAACTTCAATCCCATCGATGCCGGTCATTTGCAGATCGGTAATTACAACATCAACATCGCTGGTTTCCTGAAGATAATTGACCGCCTGTTCTCCGTTGTAAGCATCAATCGGTTCGTGCCCTTTTGCCTTAAGTATAGACATGAGAGCTGACAAGTTTGAAGCTTCATCGTCGACAATTAGGATTTTCATAATTTTTGGTGTACTAAATTCAAAATGGATGTTAGATTATAATTTATGAAAAGTCAAGATTTGGCGAAAATGAAAATTCCCGACGGACCGGGAGTTTATTTTTGGAAATCCGGAAAGAAAATTCTATATGTCGGACGGGCGACATCTCTTCGTGATAGAACGCGGAGTTATTTTGCTACAGATCTCATTGTCACGCGCGGGCCGAGAGTTTTAGATATGGTGACGAAATCTACGACTCTAAAATGGGAGAAAACCGATTCTGTTCTCGAAGCCGTCATTCTAGAAGCAAATCTGATAAAAAAACTTCAGCCGTATTACAACGTTCAGGAAAAAGACGACAAAAGTTTTAATTTTGTTTTGATTACGAAAGACAAATTTCCGAGAATCGTCGTCGTCAGGGAAAGAAATCTGTCATCCACGCCGTATTCGTTCTCCGATTCTTTCGGACCGTTTACGTCCGGCGGCGCTTTGAAAGAATCTCTCAGAATAATCCGCAAGATGTTTCCGTTTCTCGACGAGAGGTCATATCAAAAAAGGCAATCACTTTTTTATCGCCAGATCGGACTCTCGCCGGAGACGGCGAGCGAAGAATCGCGGAAGGAATATCTCAAAAATATCCGCCACATTAGGCTCTTTTTCCAGGGGAAAAAGAGTGCGGTCATATCGTCGCTCACACGCGAAATGAAAGCCTGCGCCAAAGCTCGCGAATTCGAGAAGGCGGGCGAAATAAAAAGGAAAATTTTCGCCCTCGAACACATTCAGGATGTGGCGCTTATAAAAGAAGATGAAATCGCTCACGGCGGAGAGCAATTTTCCTCGCTTGTGCGCTTCGCTCCGACTTACGCGCTCGGAAAATCGCTCTCCGCCGTTCGCTCATTTAGGATTGAGGCGTACGATGTCGCGCACACATCGGGAAAGGAAAGTGTCGGCGTGATGACGGTCATCATAGACGGCGAACTCGCGAAAAACGAATACAGAAAATTCCGTTTGGACGAAAGTATCGGCAATGACGACACGAAAAGTCTCGCCGAGCTTCTTCGCCGCCGCGCCAATCATCCGGAGTGGGGAATTCCGAATCTTATCGTTATCGACGGCGGAAAAGGGCAGATAAATGTCGCGAGAAAGCTAGCGAATACGAATTTTCAAAACTCGCCAAATCAGATGGAAGCTCAAACAGTTGAAAATTCGCATTCGCTACTTTCTCGCGCCAAGATAGTATCCGTCGTCAAAGACGACCACCACAAAGCTCGGGCGATTCTCGGGCTCAAATCTGCCGATAAAAATTTGGAGAAATCTATTTTACTCGCGAATGCCGAGGCACATAGATTTGCAATCGCATACCACAGGAAGCTCCGCGGCGCAGGTATTAGGAAACTTCTCTGACTTTCTTTGCGTTATACTAAAAGCATATGATAAAGACAAAAGTCGCCGTGCTCCGCGGCGGACCATCGCGCGAATACGAAGTCTCGCTCAAAACGGGCGAGTCGGTGCTTTCGTCTCTCAATCCGGAAAAATATCAAGCCGTCGATATTTTCATAGACCGGCAGGGCGTCTGGCACGTCGCCGGTATTCCGAAAGACCCTAAGAAAGCTCTTGCAGACATCGATGTTGTATTTAACGCTCTTCACGGAGAATACGGCGAGGATGGAAAAGTCCAGAAACTTCTCGAAGATATCGGCATACCATATACAGGCTCGGGCGTTGTGCCGTCGGCGATTGCCATGAATAAAGCCATGACGAAGAAATCTCTCGCGGATTCCGGCATAAAATTTGCCCATCACAAGATTGTCCTTCGCGAGGACGAACTCGCGGGAAATCCGTCGGAACTTTTTAAATTGATTCCCATGCCTTCGGTGGTGAAACCGCTCGGTTCCGGCTCGTCCGTCGGCGTGACGATTGTCCGGACGTTTAAGGATTTACCCGCGGCGCTCGCGAAAGGCTTTGCCGCGGGCGATTCGGTCATTATTGAAGAATATATTCCCGGACGCGAAGCTACGTGTGGCGTCATCGAAGGTTTCCGCGGACAAGACATCTATGCGTTGCCGCCGGTAGAAATCGTGCCGCCGCCAAAAAGTTTTTTTGATTATGAAGCCAAATACGGCGGCGGCTCGCAAGAAATCTGTCCAAGCAATTTTCCAGACGACGTCAAAAAAGAAATCGAACGCCTCGCCATTCTCGTCCACAAGACGCTTAACCTGTCGCACTACTCGCGAAGCGATTTTATCGTCCATCCGAAGCGCGGGATTTATTTTCTCGAGGTCAACACCTTGCCCGGTCTCACGAAAGAATCGCTTTTGCCGAAAGCCGTCCGCGCCGTCGGTTCGTCACTGCCCAAATTTCTCGACCACGTCATCACAATTGCGATAAACGAAAAATAAAGATATATTTCCTTGGCGGCGCGCGAAGCGCGCCGCCTCGAAGTTTCGGGCCCTTAGCTCATTTGGTAGAGCGCCTCATTTGCAATGAGGAGGTGACCGGTTCGATCCCGGTAGGGTCCACATCGGGCTGTAGTATAGCGGTAGTATACGCCCATGGGGTGGGTGCGGTCCGGGTTCGACTCCCGGCAGCCCGAAAGTTTTTTAATTTTCCAAAAAGGAAAAAATAATGTAAGATTTTTCTTCCGAGGGCCTATAATCGCTTCGCTCTTGTAGGCCTGTCGCTCGGAAAAAATGTATATATGCTATATTCATTTTTATCCTCGCTAGGGCCTATAGTAAAATGGTATTACGCATCCATGGCATGGATGAGGTAGGGGTTCGATTCCCCTTAGGTCCACTATTTAGTTTCGCGAATTTTACTGAAGGACGAGTCTGAATGATTGGGATGTTGTTGTTGACGTATTTTGAATACCAAGTCTAAATGCATATCCGCGAACCCAATCGCCTTGCCAACTCGCGCTTGATGTCGCCCACTCAGTTTGGCTTTTTGAAATAGGTTCAACATCAAAGACGCTTGGTATGGTGAAATCTTTTTCAACAAATGTTGCCGTTCCGACTGAGTCAATTTTATAGTCTTTAATACCAATCGTGTCGCAGTTTGTCATACCTTTATATTGATCGAGAAGCTGAGACAAAAGAGTGTGACCAATTTCAGTGGGAGATGTTGAAGTTGGAACGTTAAAAACATAAGTCGCCAAAATGTTTGCCACGCATGGATGGGCATTGACTTGTGCTTGCTCTGACTTTGACTGCCAATAATTTATGCCGAAAATTACGAGCGCGATGACGACAATAATGCCGCCGACCCACATAATTTTTTTTGTTTGAATTTGTTCCATATATTTTTCGAATTATTTTAATTAAAACAAGGAGCTTACATTTGTTGTGGCGCCGCCAAGGGCGACATCCTACAAAACAAGAAGCTTATATATGTTGTGGCGCGGAATAAGAATTCCGCATCCTACAAAAATATAGTCGCTCGAAACGAGCTCCTTATTTTTGTGGACCTAACCGGAATCGGACCGGTGCCTCGTCAATGCGAATGACGCGTCGTACCACTAGACTATAGGCCCAATGAACGATACTGGATTCGAACCAGTGACCTCACGAATGTGAATCGCGCGCTCTAACCAGCTGAGCTAATCGTCCTTCTATGACTTTGAGCTAGCCAAAAACAGCTCATCGTTCTTTTTCAAATCGGGGAGGGGAGAATCGAACTCCCGCCTCACGTACCCGAAACGTGTATACTACCACTATACTACACCCCGTGCGTGAATTTATAGCACGTTTGTTTCGATTCTCAAACTCGCCGATTTATTTTGACGGAGCAACCGCTTTCGCCGGTTTTATTTTTTCGGAGATAATTATGAATATGATCGCGATGACGAGAAGAAGCCACGAGTCGGCAAGATTAAGCGAGTATCCAAAGAGGAATCCAACGATTGCCATGGCGGCGAAAATAATGCCCCAGATTTTGAACAGTTTGGTATGTTTTTCCTGATTTTCGTATGCCGCGTAAATGAAATAACCGCCGACGAGAATGCTGACGATTGCCGAGAGCGTCACGAGTTCAAAAACGGAAGAGGCGCCGAAAAGAGGATTCGGTATGAAAGAGATTATTCCGCCAAGGAAAAGAATGAGACCGACAACAAGCAGCCATTTTTTTGTCATATGTTTTTGATTACGGTAATGTCAGGCTATTATACAGGATATACGATTTGATATACTCTTGTGGTGCGGGAAAAAACAAAAACAGTCTTCGTTATTTTGGGTGCCACAGGCGATCTTTCCACGGGAAAGATTTTTCCTGCGCTAGCTAAGCTCCATCGGAAAAACTCTGATTCTGGAGCGCGTAGTCGAAGCTTTGCGCACAAGCGACAGAATCAGAGTTTTTCCGTCGTCGCTGTCTCCAGACGTCCTTGGTCGGACGATGATTTCAGAGATTTTCTTGGACGCGAAAAATACGATACGGATTTTTTGGAAAATGTCCATTACAAGACGGTTTTTTTTGATTCTTGTCTCGGTTCGCCGGAACTTAAAAAGTTTTTGAAAAGTTTCGGCGACGCGAAGTTTATTTTCTATGTCTCCATGGCGCCGACGCTTTACGAAACGGCGCTTCGCTGTATGAAAAAAAATCGCTTGCTCGATGTCGGCGACTCGAAAGTTCTCGTTGAAAAACCATTCGGTCTCGATTTGGAATCGGCGAAAAAATTGAACGCCCTCGCTTTGTCTTTTCTCGAGCACAAGCAAATCTATCGCGTTGACCATTATCTGGGAAAGGAAGCTCTTCGGGCACTGACCGAAATCCAGGAGATGTCGGACAAACTTGCGAATCTCATCTCGAACAAAACCATCGCTTCGATTCGAGTGAAAATTTTCGAAGATTTCGGCGTCAAAGACCGAGGCGCATCATACGACGCCGTCGGCGCCTTTCGTGATGTCGGACAAAACCATATTCTTCAAATGCTTTCGGCAATCGCGGTAAAGCCTCCGCGGGCAAAACATTTTCGGGAAAACTCGCTTCGCTCAAACATTCCCGAAAATGTTTTGCCCGCTACGGCTTGGCATACTGCTCGGGCAAAAGTCGTGGAATCTTTGGAGACGAAAAAAATAAAAATCCGCCGCGGACAATACGGAGGCTACACGCAAGAAAAAAACGTGGCGAAGAATTCCAAGACCGAAACTTTTTTCTCCGTGGAAACGTACTTCAAGGAGGGTAAACTTAAGGGCGTACCGGTCATTCTTGAGTCGGGCAAAAAGATGCTCTCGCGCGAGGCTTCGATAGACATAGGACTCAAAAACGGCGAAATCTTCGCGATTCCGGTCGGAGGTGAAGCTTATGAGCATGTTCTCGAGGCGGCGATTGCCGATCGTCGTGAACTCTTTGTCGGTTCGAAAGAAATCTTTGCCGCCTGGAAATTTGTCGACACGGTGGCGAAAAGATTTCCGAAAATTCCGCTTGAAATATACTAAAATTATGAAAAAAATATTTATATTCGTGGGAAATCCGGACAACGAAACTTTTTCGTCCGCCGCCGCCGACGCGTACGCGTCGGCGGCGCGTTCCGCCGGACACGACGTGCGGGTGACGCGGATTGCCGATATGAAATTCGACCCGATTCTCCACAGAGGTTACAAAGTCATCCAAGCCTATGAGCCGGACCTCGCGAAATTTCAAGAAGACGTCAAATGGTGCGAACACTTCGTTTCAATTTATCCCATATGGTGGTCGGATATGCCGGCACTTATGAAAGGACTTGTCGACCGCGTCTGGATGCCTGGCTTTGCTTTCAATATGAGAAAAGGAATCATTCCCGGTTGGTATCGAAGACTCAAAGGCCGAAGCGCTCGCGTCATCGTACATAGCGACCAGCATTATTTTCTTCTCTGGTTTCTTTTCGGTGGCAATATCAACAACTGGGTTCGCGGTGTTCTTCGTTTTTCTGGTTTTGCTCCGATTCACAAGACGTGGTTTTCCGGTATGCATAAATCTACTCCAGAAAAAATTAAATCTTTACTCGCAAAAGTCGAAAGACTTGGCAGGAAAGGGAAATAAGCGTTAGAATTAATAAATTATGAAATCAGTTGTGCTCTGTGGCAGTCGTCGTTTTAAGCCAGAAATAAGAACTTTTGCAAAAGAGCTTGAAAAACTCGGTGTTGTTGTTTATGCGCCGTATCTTCATGAAGGTAAGGATGAATGGGACAAGCTCTCGGACGATTACAAAAAATTTACCGCTCTTGGTCTGACCCACGATCATTTTTATAAAATCCAAATGGCAGATGTGGTTTTTGTGTACAACAAAGACGGATATGCCGGTGTGAGTACAACACTCGAAATCGGTTACGCTGTGGCTTCAAAAAAACCGATATATGCTTTTCACAAAGATGATGAATTGTGTCGCCATGTTCTTTTTAGAGAAATAATTACATTGCCACAAGAGCTGGCGAAAAAGTTATAACATGGCAAAACAATGCGATCACACGAGTGTTGGAATGTTTGTTTGGAAAAATGATAAATTGCTTTTAATTGAAAGGGCAAAGTTTCCGTTTGGATTTGCCGTTCCAGCCGGTCATGTTGATGGTGATAAGACATTTGAGGATTCTGCTATACGCGAACTAAAGGAAGAAGTCGGATTAAACGCGGAAAATCTTGAACTCGTCATAGAAAATAGAAAAGAAAATCCATGCAGACGCGAGGGTGGAACATGGCATTACTGGAAAATATACAAAGTTGTCACGACTGGAGACATTGAACGAAGCAAAGATGAAACAAAAAAAGTTGGATGGTATACAAAAGAACAAATAAAAAAACTTGCAAACAGAACTGAAGAATATAACAATAAAAAAATTACCGAAGATGATTGGAATAAAAATCCCGGTCTTGAGCCGGTAATGTATGAATGGTTTAAAGAATTGAAAATAATATGAAAATCACAATTTGCGGCAGTATTGGTTTTTATAAAAAAATGGAATCAGCAAGAGATGAGTTAGTGAAGCTCGGTCATGAAGTGAAAATTCCGGAGTTGGCTCTCGAAGTTCCTAAAGAGTTTGGTGGTGGCAAGAAAGTATATTTCGGAAAATACATTGAAGAGAATGGCGGTATTGATGCTTTTCCAGCAGGACATAAGATTTGGAATCTTAAAGAAAGTGCAATAAGAGATCATTATGAAAAAATCGAATGGGCTGATTCGATTCTTGTCATCAATAATGAAAAGCGCGGAATCAAAGGATACATCGGCGGCAATACTCTTATAGAAATTGGTGTTGCTTTTTATTTGAAAAAGCCAATTTATATTTTGAATCCAGTGTCTTCGGAACTTTCATACAAACAAGAAATTATGGGAATGGAAGCTGTATTTTTGAACGGAAATCTAACAAAAATAAAAAAGTAATTATGTCACTCTCAATCGGCATCGTCGGATTGCCGAACGTGGGGAAGTCCACTTTGTTCAACGCGCTTACAAAAAAAAGCGTTTTGGTGGCGAACTATCCTTTCGCCACGATTGACCCGTCCGTCGGCGTCGTTGCCGTGCCTGACGAGAGACTCTGGAAACTTTCCGCATTTTCGAAATCGGCTAAAACCGTGCCGGCCGCGGTTGAATTCGTCGATATCGCAGGACTCGTCAAAGGCGCGTCGGTGGGCGAAGGTCTCGGCAACAAATTTCTCACGAATATTCGCGAGACGGACGCCATCGCCGAAGTCGTGCGCATTTTTGACGATGAAAGCATTATTCACGTGGATAACAAAATCAATCCGGTCAAAGACATCGAAGTCATAAATCTCGAACTTATTCTTGCCGACCTCGAGACGGTGACGAAGCGCGCTCACAATATTTTGAAAGAGGTTAAAGCGGGAAAAAAGGAAGCGCTCGCCGAATCTGCGCTTTTGGAAAAAATAAAAAAGACACTGGAAGAAGGTAAGCTTGTTTCGTCTCTTTCGCTTCACGAAGAAGAAAGAGCCATTTTGAAAAGTCTTCACCTCATCACGGCAAAAAAAATTCTCTACGTTTTGAATAAAAAAGCCGGCGGCAAGAATCTGGACGAAATGAAAGACGAGAGATGGACGGCCCTTATGAAATTCTTCAAAGATGGAAATCTTTTTTTCGTTGTCGTTGATGCCGGCTTTGAGCAGGACCTCAAAGACATGGCGGACGCGGAGAAAAAAGAAATGCGCGAAGGCCTCGGCGTCAAAGACGACGGCGTCAATGACCTCATTCGCGCGAGCTACGACATGCTCGGGCTCATCACGTATTTTACGACAGGCACCGACGAGACTCGCGGTTGGACGATTCAAAAAGGTTGGACGGCGCCCATGGCGGGTACCGCTATCCACGGGGATTTCAAGGAGAAATTCGTCCGCGCCGAAGTTATCGAGTGGAATAAGCTCCTGGAATCCGGCTCGTATGGCGCCGCGCGAGAAAAAGGGCTCGTCAGAACGGAAGGCAAAGAATACATGGTCAAAGACGGCGATGTTGTTGAGTTTAAAATCTAGAGTTTTCCCCTCAATTTACGATTGTTCCCACTTTTAGTCGTGCGTATGCTAGAATAGCCAATGATTTCTGTCGAGAAATGCAATCTTGTATACACAAAACATAATGGCACACATCTCTCCTGTATATAAACATTTATATGGAGAAAAGATCCTCTGCTTTTTCTCCGTGATGCTTTTAGGTCTCTTAATTTTTGTCTCGCCTCTTATCGCGAACGCGGCTGGGGTGCCGACGATACTAAGCTATCAAGGACGGTTGACCGATGCCTCGGGAAATCTTTTGGGCGGTTCGGGAACGACGTATTATTTCAAATTTTCTTTGTGGGACAGCTCGGTAATCGGTTCGGGCACAAAACTTTGGCCATCATATGCTCCAAGTGCGACTACCGCGACGGTCAAACAAGGCGTCTTCAATGTAAACATCGGCGACACGGCCAATGGTTATCCGGATGCACTCAACTATGATTTCAGTTCCTCGACGATTTATCTTCAGGTGGAGGTGTCATTGAATGGAAGTAGCTTTGAAACACTCTCGCCGCGCCAGTCCATCACCTCTTCTGCTTTCGCGCAAGTCTCAAGCGCTGTCAGAGGAACAGGACAATCTACATTTGGCACAACAGTACCACTTGGTACAGCCGTTGTTTCTGTTCAAGCAACATCGCCAACCACTCCGGCGCTTTCATTGCAGGCCTTCTTTAACCAAATAGCGAATATTTTTCAAATACAAGATTCAGCCGGTAACAATTTATTTTCCGTGAATTCAGCGGGCAGTGTCTTTGCTTCGTCGACGCTAAACGTGTCCGATGTTAACGCTCAATTAAATCTAAGCCAACCAAGTTCTCCTCCCGCACAATTTTACGTTGACCCCACCGGCGACGTTCAACTTTCCTCGCCCGGCGGAAACTTTAGGATGCAAAATGAAAACCTGTGGGTGTGTTCTGGCGGTAGCTGCGGCGTGGACGCGCCGCCGGGCGAGGGAAATATAATAGTGGAAAATTCAGTTATTTTTGATAATAAATTCAAGCTTGAACAAGTCGACGCGTCAACGACGATTATGTATGACACTACGGGTGATCCGATATTTGAGTTTGATGAGGGGCAATAATAACATGTTTCAATGAATTTTCTTGCGGAATTCAAAATATTTGTAAATAATATTCTTTATTGGATTTATTCTTTTGTTGGTTTCTCTCTCTTCTTTTTTATTTTTGGCTCGAAAGATGTGATGATTTTCGGAAGAAGCCTCTATTTGCCGCTTCCGTCTGAAAACTCTTTTTCTCTATTTTTCGGAAGAAGCCTATATTTGCCTCTTCTCTCCGAAAATTCTTTTTCGGTTCAAGTTTTTAACAGAATCAGGCAAGACCTTCTTCCGTCAAATGTGCAACTAGTCGTTACCAATCCGATAAGCGCTTTCGCGGCGCAAATATCATTGTCACTTCTGTTGGGTTTTTTGTTTACCACCCCATTGCTTATTTATAAAATTATTACGTATATTCATCCCGCGCTTCTTCCGCGCGAAAAACGAGCGGTCCTGTGGTCTATACCGGTTTTTGTTTTTTTATTTTTTGCCGGTTGCCTGTTTTCTTATTATTTTCTGATCCCGGAAACCTTTAAAATCCTTTATCCTTTCGCCACGAGCATGGGCGTAGTCCCGTTTTTTTCAATAGACAAGTTTATCCAGTATGTCTCTGGTCTAATGATCGGTATCGGGCTGATGTTTCTATTGCCTTTGTTCGTGATTTTACTGAGTTTTCTGGGGATCATAAATGCTGATTTTTGGATAAAAAAGTGGCGATTCGCGGTTATGTTCTTTTTGATCTTGTCTGCTATAATAACTCCAGATGTGATCGCTATGATCGCGTTGTTCATTCCCCTCATAGGGCTTTATCTTGCAGGATGTTTTTTTGCTAAAAAGTTTAGCCCAGGCGCGTGATCACTCACATGGAAAGGTCGGATTATTAAAAAATTAAACACAACAATAATATGTTCGGACTAGGAATTCCAGAAATAATAATCATTGTCCTCGTAGCGGCAATCCTTTATTTTGTCTACAGAAACTCCAGAAATAAGGTGAAATAGGAAACTGATTGAAGAAGTTGAATTATTAAAAAATTAAACACAACAATAATATGTTCGGACTAGGAATTCCAGAAATAATAATCATTGTCCTCGTAGCGGCAATCCTTTATTTTGTCTACAAAGGATCTAAAAACAAGGTAAAGTAGGAAAAACAAGGAAATAGATTGAAGGGATGGCAATGTAAAGGTCGAATTAATAAAAATCAGATACAAAGATATGTTTGGACTAGGACTTCCAGAAATAGCAGTTATCCTGATAGTGGTTTTTCTTCTATTCTTCGGTGGAGACAAATTATCCGAAGTGGGGAGGGGGTTGGGCAGATTTACGGGGGAATTTAAAAAAGGTAAAGACGAAGTGGAAAAAGAAGTGAAAAAAACCAAAGAGGAATTAAAATCGCATTAAAATTCCAATAAATGGAGAAGTCTGAATTGAATGAAGGCCGAAGGAAATTTGTAAAAATAGTATTGATTGGGGGCGCATCTTTCATGGTGGGAAAGATTCTGGGCCCATTGTATTCGAAGTTTTTACCTGGTCCATCGACTAAAAAGGATTCTACGGCGTTCAAGATCTCTGAAGACAGTAAGGGTCTATCCGTATATGACAGCTCTGGCGAAGAAGTATTGTATATTGATAAAGAAGGATAAAATAAAATCAGATGAAAGAAAAAGCAGAATGCAAAAGACATAAATGGATTCCTCTTTTGGGATTTGATAAGAAAAAATACGTTCCCACTTCTCTTTTTACCTGTCTTCGATGCGGAGACCTAAAAGTGGGCACCAGAACCATCAAAATTTCTCGTTTCCGTATGGATATGGGCGAATTGCCCATAAATAATGTGGCCGGCATAAGACTCATGAATACGCCGACAGTCGATAATACTGCGTCCGGATTGATTATAATGGCCACCGTGGATACGAATACTGTGGGCATCGGGGCGCCTCTTTTCATGGCCGCGAACGGACATTTGAGTACGGCTGACGCCAGTTCAAATACGACTTCTCCCTGCGTGGCGTTGGCAATCGATACGGGAACAGGCAGCGTAAGAGTTCTTGTTCACGGCGTTTTAAGGGTCGATGCTTGGAATTGGACAATCGGGCCGGGAAGTACCGGTTTACTTTATGTGTCCACGGGCTCTGGGATACTTACTCAGACCCAACCCTCGGGCACTGACCAGGTCATCCAACCGGTTGGATGGGCCTTGGGTAGTAATTGCATCTACTTTACCCCGTCGACGATATATCTGACACACATGTAGGTTGCTTATGTTATGTTGTCGATAATAATCCCAAGCTACAAAGACCCTTTGCTCCAGAAAACTATAGACTCGCTTCTGGAAAACTCGGAGAAAGAAATAGAAATCATCGTCGTGCTTGACGGTTACAAGCCCGAGCTGCCGCTTAGAGAAAACCCGAGAGTCAAAATTCTTCCTTTTGAAAAGAATCTGGGGATGAGGAACGCCATCAATTCCGGCGTGAAAATCTCAAAAGGGGAATACATAATGAAATGCGACGAACACTGCAAATTCGGCAAAGGGTTTGACAGGATTCTTTTGGAAGAAATAAAAGACAATTGGGTTGTCATCCCCAGGTTGTACAAGCTGGACACGGAAAAATGGGAAGTCATGGAGGGCCGGGGCAACGACTATAATAAACTTGTCATTCACGAATCAACTCAACGCCTTACGGGTCTGGATTGGATAAGACGAACAAAGGAAAGAAAAGACATTCTGATCGACGAGACCATGAGTTTTCAGGGGTCATGTTGGCTAATGAGCAGAAAATGGTGGGACAGTGCTATCGGGGAACTGGAAGAAAAAGGCTACGGAAAGTTTGCCCAAGAAGCCACTGAGATAGGCATGAAGACTTTCGTCGCCGGCGGCAAGATAATGGTCAACAAGAAAACCTGGTATGCTCACAAGCACAGGAAATTCGGCAGGCCGTACGGAATTTCCGGAGAAGAAATCAAGGCGGGAAATGATTATTCCCTAAACCTCTGGAAAGACGAGTACCAGAAACTAAAAAAATATTTTGGAATATGAAATTATCAGTCATCATACCGTCCCGTAAAGACAAATATCTTCAAAAAACAATTGACGATATCAGGAAAAACGCCAGAGGCGAGATAGAGATCATCGCCATACTTGACGGCTATCAGGAAAAAATAACCGGGGCCACGGTTATTCAAAACGGCAGCAAAAAAGGACTCCGAGACGGCGTAAATTCCGGCGTGGCAATTTCTCACGGCGACTACATCATGAAATGCGACGCTCATTGCATGTTTGACGAAGGTTTTGACGTCAAACTGCTTTCCGACATTGAAGACAACTGGGTCGTCATTCCGAGAAGATACAAACTAGATACGGACAAATGGGTCATATGCGAAGACGACCCTAAACCGATTGACTATGAAAAATTGATTCTCAACGACCCGGACAGAATATACGGACAGCAGTGGCCGAGTCGGGCAAAAAAAAGAAAAGACATTCTCATTGACGAGGATATGATTTTCCAGGGCTCGTGCTGGCTTATGTCCCGCAAACACTGGGATTGGCTTGGGGGACTTCAGGAAGAAGGATATGGCACGTTCATTCAGGAGCCGATGGAAATAGCTTTGAAGACCTGGCTCGGGGGCGGCAAGGTCATGGTCAACAAAAAAACCTGGTATGCTCATCAGCACCGAAAATTCGGCAGAACTCATCAGGTGAATGAAGCGGAAGTAAAAGCCGGCAATGACTACTCAAAGGATTTTTGGCTGAACAACAGGTGGGACAAAAGAATTCACGACTTGGAGTGGTTGGTGGAAAGATTTAAATCATGAACAAAAAAGGCGTCGACGACGCGATTAAATTTTATCGGAGTAAATTCAGATGGAAGATTGAAAAATTCAACCGTCCTTTTTTTCTTCCGAAATATTTCACTCCGATGATCGGCGATAAAAAAGACGTCCATATAGCCGACCTGGGAGCGGCCATGATCGCCACCACCGGCAATCTGTGGAACGGCGCGGATATTCACATACACGCTTCCGATTTATTGGCTGACGAATACGCGTCAATTTGGAAAGAAAGGGGAGTTGAGCAATTGATTCCCATTGAAAAACAGGATATGGAAAAGATGACGTATGACGATAATGTTTTTGACATTGTCCATTGCGTCAACGCCCTGGACCATACGGAAAACCCAAAAGCCGCTCTGTTTGAAATGATTAGAGTGTGCAAACCGGGAGGATGGATATACTTGCGCCACGTTCCGAACGAAGCCGAGAGGCAGTCATACAAAGGTTTACATCAATGGAACATTGTTAAAGAAGGCGGCGATTGTCTTTTTTGGAATAGGGATTCGCGTTTTCTGCTTTCGGAGATAGATGATAGATTTATCACTGAGATAAGAAATAGCGACTCATCGCCTTTTTATCCTCCCGAGGAATCGGTCGTCTCAATACTTCAAAAAATATGAAAGACTTAACTATAATTTTATTGACGAACAACAAAGTTCCGGAAAAGTGGGCAGCATACCACAAAGAAGTTTTGTTGAAAGCCATTGAAGATTATCCCATCATAACGATTTCAAGGAAGCCGATGGATTTCGGCACCAACTTGATACAAACCGAACCGGAAAGCACTTCAAACGTTTACTGGCAACTTTTGAGAGGAGCCAAGCTGGCGACTACTCCTTTTATCGCTCTAGTTGAAGACGATACTCTCTATACAAAGGACCATTTCAATTGTTTCAGACCGCCCATGGACACTTTTTCTTACAATTTAAATCGCTGGTCTCTGTTTACCTGGGGTAAGCCGGTCTATTCCCGAAAAGACAACAAAGTCGGCGCCGCCATGGTCGCCCCCAGGGAATTAGCCGTTCAAGCGCTCGAAGAACGTTTTGCGAAATATCCCGACGGCATACCGCTTAAGGGCATAAGCGGAGAGCTTGGTACATGGGGAGAGAGAAAACTTGGGATAACACAGAGAAAATCAGTCGGATTTTATTCTTCATATTCCATTATTCAATTTAATCACGACTTCTTTACCATGGAACCGTTTGACTCCGTTAGTAGAAGGCACAAAAAGAGACCGGGAATAGTTCAGGCCTATGATATCCCCACGTGGGGTCGCGCGGAAGATTTAATTAAGCGTTTTGTATGAAAGACCTTACCGTGATATATCTGACTGCCAGTCAGACGCCAAAACATTTCGCGGAGTATCAGAGAAAAATTCTCTTGGAAGCCGCTGGGGATTATCCAATCGTGAGTGTTTCTCGCGAACCGCTGGACCTAGGTCTCAACATCATTGACGACGGAGAGAAAGGTATTTCAAACATATACAGACAGATGCTTCGAGCGGCTAAAGTCGCTACCACGGAATATGTCGCCATGGCGGAAGATGATACTCTTTACTCCAAGGAACATTTTAATTTTTACAGACCGGAAAAAGACACTTTTGCCTACAATCAAAACAGATTTGCTTTGTTCACGTGGGGCGTGCCGACTTACTCGTGGAGAGCCAGAAAGAGTAACTGCTCGCTTATCGCGCCGAGAGAACTGATGATTGAAGCGTTAGAGGAACGTTTCGCCAAATATCCGAATGGCACGCCGCCGGTAGCTACCGGCGAATTGGGAAGAGACAGGGTTGAGAGGAGGTTGGGTATAACGCTTCGGAAGTCGGTTGAGGTTTATTCCGAGATTTCAGTCATACAATTCAATCACGACAACGGCACGGAAGACGGACAAAGAAATCACAGGAAAAAGATGGGACCGATCAAGGCGTACGATATTCCTTTTTGGGGCAGAGCGGAAGATTTGATTAAGAATTACAAATAAAATGAAATTCACCAAGTATCACAAGATGGGTGCCTATCACTGGGAGCAATACGACAAAAACACGAAATATACGCGGCATGCCGACCGGGTGAAAGATTGGATAAAAGAGAAAAATGTTTTGGATATCGGGGCAGGAGACGGAAAAATAACCCATCTTCTCGGCATAAAGGGAGTTGATGACGAGCCGGAAGCGGTAAAACTGGCTGTGGGAAAAGGGGCTAATGTGGTCCTGGGCGATGCGTATCATTTGAGTTACAAAGACGAAGAGTTTGACTCCGCATTTATGGGTGATACGTTGGAGCATTTTGAATTTCCGAGAGAGGCATTGAAGGAAGCGAGAAGAGTGTTAAAAAAATATATTTATATCGCTTGTCCGACGAAGGGCGATAATACCAGCAAGTACCATTTTCAGGAATGGACACCGGAAGAGCTTAAGGATTTTGTGGAAAGCGAGGGATTCGTGCTCGAGGGAGAAATATTGGTAGTCCCGGAAGACAAAAGAATATACGGTAAATTTAAAAAAATATAATTATATGTTTAAACATTTTACTTTAAGAAAAGAGACGAGCACTTATGTGCCGATGCTTATAAAAGTAGTGCAAATGAGCGACGGGCCGGTCATGGAGCTCGGTTCAGGCATATTCAGCACACCCTTGCTTCATTGGCTATGCGCGGCGGACAAAAGAAAATTGGTTTCTTACGAAAACAACAAAGAATATTACGAATTTGCCAAAAAGTTTCAGAGCGCGAATCACAGGATTCGCTTCATAGAAAACTGGAATGACATAGACACGAAAACGCACTGGAGCGTTGTCCTCGTCGACCATACTCCTCCGTCCAAAGAGAGGGGACTTGAGGTCATGAAACTGAAAGACAAAGCGGATTACATCGTCATTCACGACACCGGACCGAAGATTCAGCCGAAATACGGATACGAAAAAGTTTGGCCGCATTTCAAGTATCGTCACGATTGGAAAGAATGCACGCAGTGGACCACGGTGGTGAGTAATTTTAAAGACCTTTCAAATTTGTAAAGAATGAATACGTTAGATTACATAATTAAGAAATACAACATAGACCCTAGCGGAGAAGTGCCTATTGAAATTCCCAATGTTGGAAGAGACGACCTTGCGAAACTGATTCATGAGCTGGATTTTAGGGCCGGCGTGGAAGTCGGCGTGGCCGAGGGTAACTACTCCAAGAAACTCTGCGAAGCCAATCCTCAAATGAAAATATACGGCGTCGACCCATGGGAAGCCTATATAAATTATTCTCCTCAATACATCAAACTGCTATATGAACGAGCGAAAGAAAGACTCGCCCCATTCCCGAATTATAAAATTATGAAAGAGTCCAGTATGAATGCCGTCAAGAAATTTAAAGATAATTCGTTAGATTTTGTATATATTGATGCGAACCACAAAGACCCGTATATAACGGAAGACATCAATGAATGGAGTAAGAAAATTAAATCTGGTGGGATAATTTCGGGACACGATTATTTTAATCGTAGAAGTTTTGATGTAATTGAAGCGACGCAAAAATACACAAAAGATAATAATATAAAGCCGTGGTTTGTCTTGGGTCTGCCGGCCAAAGTGCCGGGACTCGTGAGGGACGCGAGCCGGTCGTGGTTTTGGGTAAAGTAATAAAACATATGATTGTAGGAAACGGAGACATCGCAAGCGTTATTACGGACAGAAAAGATCTGTTGTTTTTTGCTTCCGGTGTGTCCAACAGCAAGGAAGACAGAGAATCTGAATATCAAAGGGAAATTGATTTACTCTTGAAGCAAGACAGGTCTCTGCGCATAGTTTATTTCAGTTCGCTGTCAGTGTTCTACACGGACACCCGATATACACGGCACAAAAAGACCATGGAAGCGTTGGTTAAGACGTTTCCCCGCTATACAATCTTAAGGTTGGGAAACATCACATGGGGCAAAAATCCTCACACCATCATCAACTATTTTCGAGAGAAAATCCGACGCGGAGAAAAGTTTGAAATTCAGGACGTTTACAGATATATAGTGGAGAAAGATGAATTTCTCCATTGGCTTGCTATGATTCCGAATTGGAATTGCGAGATGAACATTACCGGTAAGCGCATGAAAGTCAGAGAGATAATAGACAAATATTGCAAGTAAGGACTATAATCAATTGAAATGGATCTGAAAAAATATCTCCATACTGAATTCGCAAGAAAAAACGGACAGAGGTCTCCCATTCGTTTGAAGCATCTCTCGCGCGAATATATTCCTGAGCTCTTAGCGAAATTCGGTGCTAAAAAAGGAGCAGAGGTGGGTGTTGCCGAAGGTCATTTCTCGGAGCTTCTGTGCCAAAAAATACCGGAGCTTGAACTTATATGCGTCGATCTTTGGCAGGAAGGGGATGATAAGAAAAGCAAAGAAAAGGGTCAAAAGGCACATGAATATAGCTACGAGCAATCCAAGAAGAAGCTTGCGCCATTCAACGCAACCCTTATTAAGGGAAATAGCACGGATGTGGTTAGAGAAGTGCCTCTCGAGTCGTTGGATTTCGTGTACATAGACGCTTGTCACGAATTCGATTACGTCATTGAAGACATTGTGGAGTGGTCAAAACGAGTGAAAAAGGGAGGTCTGGTGGCTGGTCACGATTATTACCATTTTAGAAATGCCGGCGTCATAGAAGCGGTCGATACCTATTCCCGCGCGCATGGGATAGACGAAGTTTTTCTCACAAATGAAATTGCGGCATCCTGGTTCTGGTGCAAATAAGCAGGCAAGTGGTATGCTAACGGGCAATAAAAGTCTATGGACCTATCGATTCTAATTCCCGCCCGCAATGAAGAATTCCTCAAACGCACAGTCGAGGATCTTTTGAGCAACATAGAAGCCAAGACGGAAATCATCGTGGTCTTGGACGGCTATGAGACGGATTTGCCGCTTCACCCGCACCTGCGGGTAATTTACAATCCGGAAAGCATCGGGCAGAGGGCGGCGACCAATCAGGCCTCTAAACTTTCAAAAGCGAAATACGTGATGAAAGTTGACGCTCACTGCGCTTTTGACAAAGGTTTTGACCGCAAAATGATAGAGGCCTTCGAGGAAGTCGGAAGCAACGTGACCATGGTGCCGACGATGAGAAACCTCCACGCTTTTGACTGGGTCTGTCCAGACGGCCACAGGAGATATCAGAGCCCGAGCGGTCCTTGCAAAGAATGCGGCAAACCCACGGTCAAGGATGTCGTCTGGATACCAAAGACAAGGCCGCAGAGCAATTCGTATTGCTTTGACAATGAACCGCATTTTCAATACTTCAACCAGTTCACCAAGAGGCCCGGATACGGCGGCGACCTGACCGAGTCAATGTCCATCCAAGGTTCGTGTTTCATGATGACCCGCGAGAAATATTGGGAACTGGATATCTGTGACGAAACCCTCGGCTCCTGGGGTTCGCAGGGCATTGAAGTCGCCTGCAAAACATGGCTCTCCGGCGGCAGGGTAATAATCAATCATAGGACATGGTACGCGCATATGTTTCGGACGCAGGGTGGAGATTTTGGTTTTCCTTATCCCATCACCAACGAGCAGACGAACAAAGCCAAAGCTCTCAGCAAGAAAATCTGGTTTGACAATCTCTGGCCAAAACAGACGAGACCATTGTCGTGGCTTTTGGAAAAATTTTGGCCCGTTCCCGGCTGGACCGAAGAGGAATTTGCCAAACTGAAGGCGTGGCCTCTTCAAAATCCAAAGGAAACGCAAAAGCAAAGCGCCGGCATCGTGTATTTCACGGACAATCTTTTGGACGAAAAAATAATGAGGCAATGTCAGGAGCAGATTAAAAAATCCGGACTGCCGATAATCAGCGTCTCTTTGAAACCCTTGGATTTCGGAGAGAACACCGTTTTGCCTTTGGAGAGGGGATATCTCACCCTGTTTAAACAAATATTGGCCGGCCTGGAGAAAATCAACACGGATGTCGTCTTTTTCTGCGAGCACGACGTCTTGTATCATCCGTCGCATTTTCAGTTCCGGCCGCCGAGAAAAGACGTCTATTATTACAATATGAACAGCTGGCAACTGCGAGCAAGCGACGGTCACGCCGTTTATTACGATTGCAAAAAAGTGAGCCAGCTTTGCGCCGACAGAAAGTTTTTGATTGAACACTACAAAAAACGCATCGCTCTCGTGGAAAAGAACGGATTTACCCGCAGAATGGGTTTTGAACCGGGGACGCACAACAGAGTCGAGAGAGTTGATGATTTCAAATCGGACGAATGGCGCTCGGAGTTCCCGAATGTGGATATTAAGCATGGGAAAAACCTGACCGCCGCGAGATGGAAGCAATCGGATTTCAGAAGCCAGAGAAACTGTCAAAATTGGAAAGAAGCCGACGAGATTTTGGGATGGGGAAAGGGCGACGCCATACTAATGTAAAGTCTGATTTTAAAAATGTTACAATAAGCCAACGGGTTTACTAAAATAAACTTGCCTTTTCTCTGTATGAATGGGGGAAATTAAGGGGAAATTATTAAAAACATATTATTTAAATAACATGTCGCGAAAAATCAAGAAAACGATTTTTACCCTCAATATTGATGGTTACGCTTCCGATATAACCAAGCTCACGTATCCCTATATGAAAATGTATGCTGAAAAAATCGGAGCCGATTTTGTAGAAATTAACAAAAGGAAATTTCCGGAATATCCCGTTATTTACGAAAAATTTCAAATCTACGAACTAAGTAAAGATATTGATTGGGGACTTTTTCTTGATTGCGATGTTTTGATTAATCCCAAACTTTTTGACATCACCGAGGTTATTCCAAACGACACTGTTTCAACATGGGGAATCAATCCTCTCGAGGGGCACTACGAGCTCGACAATTATTTTTTGCGGGACGGGCGACGCATGTCCACGGGAAGTTGCATGATGTTCGCTTCAAATCTATGCCGCGAAATGTGGGAGCCCATTACCGATCTGAATCGGAAAGAAATATTAAGCCGTTTCCATCCTTGGCACAACGAAGAATTGATAAATTATACGCCGGAATATCTCATTGATGATTATCTTATTTCCAGAAATATCGCCAAATACGGTCTAAAATACAAGGCCCTGAGGGACGTCTTCGTTGAGAAAGGCTTACGGGATTACGAGCTTATATACCACCAGTTCGGTCTTACCAAAGAGAAAAAAATCAAAGACATAAAGGAACGTATTAGTTCCTGGGGTTATTAATTAATAATTTATATATGTATTCCGACCAACCACAAAAGAAATTAAAAAAAACCATTTTTACCCTGGGTTTTGATACCTATGCTCCCGAAGTAGTCAAACTTACTCTGCCTTTTCTTAAAAGATTTGCGGACAAGATTAACGCAGATTTGAAGATAATCACTGAACGCAAGTTTCCGGGTTACCCTGTCATGTACGAAAAATTTCAGATTTACGAACTCGGAAAGGATAATGACTGGAACTATTATATCGATCCGGACTGTTTGGTTCATCCAGACCTTTTTGACATAACCGAAGTTCTCTCTGAAGACACGGTTTTAAATTTCGGCGTTGATTTCGCGGGGAACCGTTTCAATTACGACAATTTCTTTAGACGAGACGGCAGAAATATAAGCAGCACCTCTTTCCTGACGGTTTCTTCTTATTTATGCCACGAGATCTGGGAACCTCTTAATGATATGACAGATAAGGAAGCGCTCAAAAACATCAAGAGCATTCACCGCGAAGAAATGATCGGACACACCGATGGGCGCGGCATTGATGATTATGTTATGAGCAGAAATATAGCCAAATATGGCATAAAATTCAAAACTTTTGTGAATCTTCTTAATGAAATAGGGAGGGGCGGGGATGAATATTTTTATTATGATTTTTCGGTTCAGGAAAAAGACAGGGCCGAAAAAATAAGGGAGAAATTAAAAAATTGGAATTATATAAAATAAAATGTCAAAACTCAAAAAAACGATTTTCACTTTAAACGTCGACAATTACGCTCCGGAAATAACAGAGCTCACGTATCCCTTGATGAAACGCTACGCGGAAAAAATCGGAGCGGATTTCCACATAATTTCCGAGCGCAAATTTCCAAACATGCCGCCAGTTTATGAAAAATTGCAAATTTACGAGCTCGGCAAAAAGATGGGGAACGATTGGAATATTTACATCGACTCGGACGCTCTGGTTCACCCGGATTTTTTTGATGTGACAAATTTTATCAAGAAAGACACGGTGATTCATAACGGATCGGACATGGCCAACAACCGCTGGAGATACGATAAATATTTTATCCGCGACGGCCGGAACATCAGTTCCTGCAACTGGTTCGCCATCGCCTCGGATTGGTGCCTTGACCTCTGGCACCCTCTCGATATTTCCTACGAAGAAGCGCTTGGGAATATTTTTCCCCTCCAGATAGAACTAAACACGGTTATTACGAAGGAACACCTGATTGACGATTACACGCTTTCGAGAAATATCGCCAAATACGGGTTAAAATTCAAAACCACTTCACAAATTATCCAGGAAATAAACGCCGGAGGAAACTATCTATGGCATGAATACATAATACCCGCCGAGCGAAAAGTTAAGGAAATGAGAAAAACTTTGGCTAACTGGGGAATCAGCGATTATAAAGACCCCAGAATAGAAGGATACTTGCTCCTATCGGAAATGATCTGGCTGTATCTCACAGCCCAAAAAATGAAGTCGATTGTCGAGATTGGAAGCTGGAAAGGGAAAAGCAGTCACGCCATCGCCTCCGGATGCCCCGGAAAAGTCACGCTTGTCGATAATTTCTCGCAGCATCCCGAATTTAATCCCGACGCCGAATCGGACTTGAGACGCAACATGTCGGGTTTCAAAAACGTCGAAATATTAAAAATGAATAGTGTCGAAGCGGCGAAGCACTTCGAAGATAATTCCATCGATATGGTCTTTATCGATGGTGACCACGACAAAGAGTCCGTTCTAAGGGACCTGAAGGCGTGGTATCCGAAGTGTAAAAAAATTCTCTGTGGTCATGACATGAACAGGCAAGGCGTCAAAGACGCGCTTTTCGAATTCGATATATACAACGAAAATACGGTGGGAAACATATGGGAAATCGATAAAACAAGAAAAGTATTTGACGGCAGGTAGTAATTTAACAAAGAAGTCCTCTGACCAAGATTAATGTCAACAGCAAATCTTACAGGTAACGGTACATGGAACAGCACAACCGCAACTGGCGTAACGATTCAGGTTATTGGAGGTGGAGGCGGAGGCGGTGGAGGCAATAACGGAGGCGGTGGCGGTGGTGGCGCTTGGGCTCAAACAAGTATAACCATAACTACCGGCCCAAACGTTGCCTTTAGATACTTTGCAGGAGTAGCCGGAACACGAGCCGCAAACGCATCCGGAGTCGCCGGCGGAACTACATTTTTCAATACTTCAGGTAACACTCTTATCGTCCAGGCGGCCGGCGGAGGCGGAGGAGGCAATGCCGGAGGCGCGGCTGGGACCGGAGGCCTTGCCAACACAACTGGAAACGGGTCTGTCTCTTGGACATCACATAACGGAGGCAACGGCGCAATTGGAGGCGCTAATAACGGAGGTGGAGGAGGAGCAGGGGCAGGAAGCACCGCAAACGGAGGAAACGGAACAACCGGCGCAACAACCCATGCTGGCGGAGCAAATGGAGGTACTCCAGCCGGAAACGGAGGAGGAGGAGGAGCAAACGCGACCGGCGCTAACGGAGCAAACTTTGGAGGCGCCGGCGGAGGGTCGGGACGAAACGGTAACACAGGGGGAAACGGAGCTCCCGGAGTTATCGTAGTCACATGGACATCATCATCCGTTTCATCATCTGTTTCGTCTTCGGTCTCCAGCTCGGTCTCCAGATCGGTCTCATCGTCTGTCTCATCTTCGGTATCTTCGTCAATTTCAAGTTCACCTTCGCCGTCATCATCGGTATCAAGTTCGGTTTCCAGTTCGCCGTCTAGCTCGCCGAGTCCTTCATCCTCAATATCGTCTTCCGTCTCCTCGTCCGTTTCGTCCTCGCCGTCTTCCTCTCCATCGCCGTCATCATCGGTTTCGAGTTCGGTATCCAGTTCACCATCAAGCTCGCCGAGTCCGTCGTCGTCTGTCTCCTCGTCAGTTTCAAGCTCGGTGAGCTCGTCAGTCTCTTCCTCTCCTT
>Ga0265338_10002620_pt1 | contig 26574 bp, 26 predicted proteins | sample 42126metaG_FD_193579 | JGI IMG/M metagenome (GOLD analysis project Ga0265338, IMG submission 193579) | Rhizosphere microbial communities from Carex aquatilis grown in University of Washington, Seatle, WA, United States - 4-21-26 metaG | ecosystem: Host-associated > Plants > Roots > Rhizosphere...
CGCCGTTGCCGCTCTTCATCACGAACACGAGCGCGGTCGACTGCATCAGCGCCAGCGCGACCGTGAGGTAGCGCGTCCACTGCGTGATCTTCTTCTGCCCGGTATGGCCCTCGTCCTGCCACTCTTCGAGCTTCGGGATCACCACGCCGAGCAACTGCATGATGATCGACGCCGTGATGTACGGCATGATCCCGAGCGCGAACACCGCGGCGCTCGTGAGCGCACCACCTGAGAACAGGTCGAGGAACCCGACCGCGCCCCCACTTCCGTTCGCGGCCGAGTGCTTCAACGCCAGGATCGCGTGGAAATCGACGTACGGGACCGGCAGGAACGAACCCAGCCGGAACACGCCGATGATGAAGATCGTGAACAGCACCTTGTTCCGGAGATCCGGGATCCGGTACAGGTTCCTGAAGCGCGAGAGCCGAGTCATCGATTGATGACCTCCCGGTCGACTCGGAAGCAGCCGTTTCACACTCGGCGAACGCGAACGCGCACCGCTTTTCGCCGTGCCACAACTAGTGTAGTATAGCAATCATTGTTAGACAACACATGATGGCTCGAGACCGCGGTCGTACGAGACGCACCACATCGCGGTCCGGTTGGCATCAGGTCGACGCCGGCCTCGAGCCGGCCCGCGGCCTAGGTGGTCCAGCCGAGCTTCCACGCGTCGTCGGGGAACGCGACCTCGCCCGCGGCGGCCGCGAACGCGCCGAACGACGCCCGCAGCCGCTGACGCTCCTCGCGCGGGAGCCGCTCGATGATCCGCGTGAGCTCCCGGCGGCGGCGAGCGGTCACCGCCCGCACGAGTGAGCGCCCGGCGGGCGTGATCGTCAACACGATCTGGCGCCGGCTCTCGGCCGATGTCGCACGGTGCACCAGGTCCTTGGCGACGAGCCGGTCGCACAGCCGGGTCGCGGTCGACGGGTGCACCCCGAGCGCCTCCGCCAACTCGGAGACATTGAGCTCGCCGTGCGTGGTCAACAACACGAGCGCCCGATACTGCACGAGCGTCACGTCGTCCTCGACCACGGCCACCGACCGCACGGCGATGCCCATCAGCGCCTGAGACGCCGTGAGCACGACGTTCGCGACGTCGTCGACGTCGGTGCCGCCGTGACCCGAGACTGGCGAAGCCTTCGAGGCCGGCATCCCAGCAATCTAACCAGCACCGGTGGGCGGCCCCGGAACACCACGGTTGCCCGGCTCGGTCACCGGGAACAGATTCGCGCGACCCCGATGTTGAGACCACCGGGAGGTAGCCGCTGTGCAGAGCCCGCTCGCCGTCGTGTTCGCCTTGGCGGCCGCCGCGATGTTCGGGCTGGGCAACGCGCTCGAGCATCAGGTTGCGCGGACCCTGCCCGCGAGCCGGGGCGTGAGTGTGCGCCTCCTTGCCCGGCTGGCGCGGTCACCCCAGTGGGTGCTCGGGATGTTCAACGACGTCGGCGCGTTCGGGTTCCAGGCCGCGGCGCTCGCGTTCGCCGGTTTGCTCGTGGTGCAACCGTTGCTGGTCAGCGGGCTCCTGGTCGCGCTCGTGCTCGCTCGGCGTTGGAGCGGGCAACGGCTGAAGCGGACCGAATGGGTGAGCGCGCTCGTGCTGTGCGCGGCCCTGGCGGTGTTCCTGGTGGAGGCATCACCGACCGGCGGGAACGACCGCGCGCCGTTCTCGCACTGGCTTTCGACCATCGGACCCGTGTTGATCGCGATCGCGGTTGCCGTGACGATCTCGCGTTGGCTCAAGGGCCGCATCCGGGCCGCGGTCCTCGGCATGGCGGCCGGCGGCCTCTTCGGCGTGTCGTCGTCGCTCACCAAGACGTTCGTCGAGCAGATCCCCCGCGGTGTGCCCTACACGGCATCGCACTGGGAGGTGTACGGCCTCGCGACGCTGTCGATCGCCGGCATCCTGTTGACCCAGAACGGATTCCAATCCGGGTCACTCGCAACGTCGCTGCCGGCGCTCGAGGCGACGGAACCCCTCGTGGCCGCGTGGATCGGTGTCGTCGTGTTGCACGAGCGCCTCGTCGGCCATTCGTCGCTCGGCAAGGTCGCAATCGCGCTTTCCGTCGTCGCGATGATCGTGGCCGTGATCGTGTTGGCGTCGGAGGTCGGTGCGCGGGCGAATCCGCCCGTGCCTATCCGGCGAGCAACACACCCAGAAAGGTCGCCGCGAGCGCGGCCAGCAGTGCCACGCCGGCCAGTGCTCCGCCGAGTGCCGGACGCCGGCGAGCGAGCAGCGTGTGGGCCAGCGCGCCCGCGCCCGATACGCCTACGAGCAAGAGCTTCACGAAGAGAGTCGTGAGGTAGCTCGTCGATTGATCGCCGGCGTGCACCGCGAAGAGGTTCCAGATCCCGGTGCCGACCAAGAGCGCGAAGGCCGGCCACGCAACGAGTTGGAACCGGCGCGCGAGAGCTCGAGTCGTCTCGACGCCGCCGACCCGCCGCGCCACCGGTACGAGCACCGCGAGCGCGATCTGCCCACCGACCCAGACGATCGCGGCGAGCACATGGAGGAACAGCCGGATCGTCGACGCGTGTACCGGCAGCACGCCTAGCTGCTCACGACTGCGGCTTGTTCGGCCATTCGCGAAACGTGCGGCGGTGCCGGGCGCTCTCCGCGAGCATCGCATCGACGTACACCAGCTTGCGGATCATGTAGGAGCGTGACTCCTTGGGATCGAGGTACAGGTTGTACATCCGCCCGTACCCGTAGTTCTGCACCGAGCCGGTGAAACCGCCGGGGTTGAGCACGTCGGTGTCGTTGTCGGTGATCGACGCCGACATGTACTTGTACTCCCCGACCCGAACGGCCGAATAGTGCAGCGTCAGCCAGTAGTGCTGGGCCCTGCGATTCGACACGACCTCGGCCTCGTCGGCCGCCGCGAGCAGGAACGAAGTCTGGTCGACGGCGTCGAGGAAGCGGTCGGTGGGCAACCGGTCTTCCGCGCCCGCCAGTGTCGCGCAGGTCGCGAAGAGGTCGAGCAGGTGAACGATCCCGTCGCTGGCGCGGCCGGCTTCGATCATCCCGGGCCAGTTGACGACGGCGGGCACGCGCACGCCGCCTTCCCACGTGGAGCCCTTCGCGCACCGGAACGGCGTGAACGCGGAATCGGGCCAGGTCTCCATCTCCGGTCCGTTGTCGGAGGAGATCACGACCATCGTCGACTCGAGCTGTCCCGTTCGCTCGAGCGCTTCGACGAGGCGGCCGCAGATGTCGTCGAGCTCGATCAACGCGTCCTTGTACGGGTGCTTCGCGGGTGACCGGCCGAGGAAGTCGGGATGCGGGTAGTTGTCGAAGTGGGCGCCGCGCGTGCAGTGGTAGAGGAACCACGGGCGTTCGCCGCCCGCCATGCGCTCGATGAACCGCTCCGAGTAGTTGCACCACTTGTCGTCGAGGAGCGAGAGCACCGGGATGGTGACCTCCTCGACGTCTTCGACCTCGCCACCTCGCGTCGCGTGCACGAAACACTTGTTGAACGCGATGTTCTCCACCCACTCAGTGCGCGCGTCGCTGTACACGACCTCCGGGAAGAAGTACGGGTCGCGCCACTCCGTGTACATGTCGGAGACGGAGAGGAAGCCGTAGAAGTCGTCGAAGCCGACGTGCTGGGGCTGGCTCTCTCGGTTCTCGCCCATGTGCCACTTGCCCACGGCCTGCGTCACGTAGCCGGCATCGGAGAGGATCTGCGGCAACGTGATCTCGCCCTGGAGCCCGCCCGGCATGCCGTACATCGGCGGGATCAGCAGGCCGTGGCGCATCGGAAGGCGGCCGGTCATGATGGACGCGCGGGTGGGCGTGCACGACGGCTCGCTGTAACACGACGTGAGCATGAGGCCCTCGCGCGCCAGGCGGTCGACGTTCGGCGTCGGCGCGCCGACGGCAACGCCGCCTCCGTAGCAACCGAAGTCACCCCAACCGACGTCGTCCATCAGGATCACGAGGACGTTCGGGCGGCGTCCGGTGCGGGCCACGAAGTCGGCGAGCTTCGTCTGCGCGGTCTCCTCGCGTTCGCGCAACACGAAGCGAGGCTCGCGGTTGGCGGCCGGCGCCTCGACTTCGCCGACGATGGGATCGACGCTCGGGAGCGGGGCGACACCGCTCATGACGTCATCCCGCCGAGCCCGACGAGCCCACGCGCGAGCTCGATCTCGCCCATGTGCCGCAGGCCGTGCTGGTAGAGCCAGCACTCGAAGCCGTCGAGCACGGTCACCCCCTCCGGTCCGGCGACCTGCGCGCTGTAGGTGCTCGCGACCTGAGGCGGGAACGGCCGGGTGATCAGCACGCGCGTGAAGTCGGCGGGGTCGATGCTCTCGAGGTACGCCTCGGTACGGTCGAACACCGTGCGTTGGTACTCGCAGAACGCGTCGTAGTCCCCGATGCGCTGGTGCACCATCTCGTCGACCCTGCGGTGCTTCCCGTGGTCGTTCACCGTCATTTGCACGCGTGCCTGCCACTCGTCGTTCCACTCGGGCGCCACGCCGGTGATCAGCATGAAGCTCGCGTCTTCCATGTTGGTGTAGTGGAAGAGCGAGAACGCGATCGGGAGCACTCCCTCGCGTTCGAAGTGGTTGACGTGCTCGAGCCCCATCGAGCCGACCGCCTGGTAGTAGAGCGAGTGCATGGTGCGCATCCGCCGCTGCAATGAATCGAGCAGAAGGTCTGCGGCCATCGGTTTGCTCCTTCTCAGGCCCATCCACCCGCGTACGCGACGAACTGGCCGGTGGTGAAACGACTCGTGCCGTCGAGGAACGGCATGCAGAACGATGCGAACTCCTCGACGGTCCCGAGTCGGCCCAGCGGCACCTGGGCTTCGATCTTCGAACGGACCGCCGGATCGTCGGCTCCCGACGCGCGCAGGAACTCGGGAAAGTCCATGAAGTTCGTGCCCACGGCGTTCACCTGCACGCCGTGGCGCGCGACTTCGCCGGCGACGTTGCGGGTGAGCATCGTCGCTCCCGCGCGCGCGGCGGAATAAAGCGGCGCGCCGGGTGTCGGGCGGGCGCCGGCCGCGCTGGTGATGACGAGCACCTGGCCTTCGCCGCGCTCGATCATCGAGGGCAACACCGCCTGGAGGAAATGGAACGGCGCCTCGAGGCATCCCCGCACCGCCGCGTGGAGATCGTCGAGCGTCGATTGGAGGAAGCGACCGGTGATCACGCGACCCGAGAACGCCGCGGCCGCGTCGATCCGGCCGAACCGCGCGAGCCCGGCCTCCACGAGCCGCCGCGCGGAGTCCGGATCGGAGAGATTGCGGACGCCGCTCACGGTCTCCACGTCGACCCCGAGCGCGCGCAGCTCGTCGGCGAGACCGGCTTCGGGGTCGCCGAGCACGAGATCGTGACCCCGTGCCGCGAGCGATCGGGCGAGCGGCGGCCCGACGTAGAAGCTCGCGTCGCCCACGAGCGCGACGCGCCGATCCGAGCCGGTCATGAGCAGGACAATAAGTTATGGCATACTTGCTGTCAAATGTTGCAGGACTCGGAAACCGTCGCAGACGACCCCGGGCTCGACGGCCGCACCGCCCGCCGCGACCGCAATCGCCTCGCCGCGCTCGACGCGGCGCTCGAGCTCTTCTCGGAGGGCGAGCTCACCCCGACGCCCGAACAGGTCGCGAGCCGATCGGGAGTATCGCTGCGGTCGGTGTATCGCTACTTCGCCGACCGCGGCGACCTGATCCGCTCGGCCGTCGACCGGCACCTCGAGCGCGTGCAACCCCTGTTCGTGATCGACGCGATCGGCGAGGGAACGTTCGATACCCGCGTCGAGCGATTCGTCAGCGCGCGCATGCGCGGCTACGAGGCGATCGCCGCGACTGCGCGCGCGTCGCGGCTGCGGGCACCCACGAGCGACGTCATCCGCGAGCAGCTCGATCGCGCGCGCCGGCTGTACCGCGCCCAGCTCGAGCACCAGTTCGCGCCCGAGCTCGCCGCGCTGGCGCCGACGCGCCGGCGGGCGGTGCTCGCTGCCGCCGACGCGCTCACCCAGATCGAGACCATCGAGCTGTACCGCGTGCAGCACGGTTACTCCACCGAAGACACCCACGGAATGCTCGCCGATGCCCTGCGAATTCTCCTCGAACCGGCCGGCTGATGGCATCGATCCGCCGCCAGCTCCGCATCGCCCGACCCGCGCGTGAGGTCTGGAACCTCGTGGGCGACCCCGCGGCGCTGCCGCGGTGGTTCCCGGGCGTCGCCGACGCGCAGGTCGACGGCACGACGCGCGTCATCACGACCGACAGCGGCATTCCGATGCCCGAGGAGATCGTCACCAACGATCCCCTGCAACGGAGGTTCCAGTACCGGATCACGTCACCGATCGTTCGCAATCACCTCGGCACGATCGACGTGTTCGATCTGGGCGACGACTCGAGCCTCGTGTCGTACGCGACCGACTGCGAGCCTGACGCGCTGGCGCTGATCATCGGCGGTGCGTGCGGGAACGCGCTGCACGAGTTGCGCCGGTTGCTCGAGCCCCACCGCGTCACAGAGGAGACCTGAGTGGGCCGCAAGATCCTGTTCGTCACGACCGACCAGCAGCGGTACGACACCCTCGGCTGCAACGGCGGCACGCTCGCGCGCACTCCCGTGGTCGACGCGCTGGCCGCGAACGGCATCCGGTACGAACGCGCCGTGCCCCAGTCGGTGGTGTGCATGCCGTCGCGCTCCACGATCCTGACCGGCCAGTACCCGAGCACGCACGGCGTGTGGATGAACGGGGTGCCGTTGCCCGTGAACGCGCCGTCGGTGGCCGCGCAGATGCAGCGCGGCGGCTACCGCACCGCGCTCGTCGGCAAGGCCCACTTCGAGCCGTTCATGGATCCGTTCGGTCGCTTCACCGAGAACACCCTCGCACGATCGGGTGAGGAGACCGCACAACGACCGTGGGCCGACGGCACTACCGGTCCGCACCGCGGCTTCGAGCACCTGGAGTTCGCGACGCACGGGGGCGCCGGGATGTTGCACTACGCGCAGTGGCTCGCGACCAACCACCCGGAAGCGATCGGGATGTACTACTCCGCGATCGACGCGTCGTTCAACGTCAACGCGGCCGGCGGCGGCGCGTCGGGCGCGCCGCAGGTGCACGACAATCCGATCGCGCGCGAGCTGTACCACACCGACTGGGTCGCCGAACGCACGATCAGCTGGCTCGACTCGCTCGCCGTCGACGACGACTGGTTCTGCTGGATGAGCTTCCCCGACCCGCACCATCCGTGGGATCCGCCGCAATCGGAGCTGTCGCGGGTCGACCCGCGCGACGTGCCGCTCCCGGCCGGCTATCCGGTCGATCGCGCGGAACGCGAAGCGATCCTCGACGCGAAGCCGCGGCACTGGCGGCTCTGGTACGACGGCAAGCTCGTGTCGAACTACGAGGCGCCGAAGGAGTGGGTGCCGGCCACGCTCACCGACGCCCAGGTGCGCGAGGTCAATGCCCGCAACGCCGTCGAGTGCGAGCTGATCGACGAAGCGCTCGGCCGGGTGCTGCAGGCGGTCGCCGCCCGAGGGTGGGCCGACGACACCGACGTCATCTTCACGACCGATCACGGCGAGCTCCAAGGCGACTTCGGCCTGCTGTTCAAAGGCCCGTACCACGTCGACGCGCTGATGCATCTCCCGCTCATCTGGCGCCCGGCGCCGAACGCGGGAATCGCACCGGGCGCCGTCGTGACCCGCCCCGTCGGCCTCGTCGACCTCGCGCCCACGTTCAACGCCATCGCCGGACTTCCCGCCGCCGAGTGGATGCAGGGACGCGCGCTCCCCGTGACCGACACCGACGCCGACGCCCGTGGTTTCGAACGAGTGCTGACCGAGTGGGACAGCGAGCTCTTCGGCGTCGACGTGCACCTGCGCACGATCACCCGCGACGGGTGGGTGTGCACCGCCTACCGGCCGGGGACGGTGCACGACGGCAGCGAGGGCGAGCTCTACAACCTCGGGGACGACCCGTGGCAACGTGAGAACCGCTGGGACGATCCCGCGTGCGCATCGATGCGAGCCGACCTGCTCGCCGACCTCGCCGACCACGAACCGCCCGCGCACCGGCCGCGCCTCGACGTCGAGGCTCCCGTATAGGCGCGCGTCGGTACCGTTGATCGAGATGGGCGGCGACGAGCACTACCGCAGCCGAAGCTTGTGGCTCGACCAGGTCGCCGAGTCACTCGCGCCCCGAGATCCGCTCGACGCCGACGCCGAGTGCGACGTCGCGGTCGTCGGCGGTGGCTTCACGGGACTTTGGACCGCGTACTCCGTCGCGCTCGCGGAGCCGGCCCTGCGCGTACGGGTGGTCGAGGCCGAGACCTGCGGGTTCGGCGCGTCGGGCCGCAACGGCGGTTGGGCGTCGGCGCTGTTCGCGGGCTCCCGGGCGTTCACCGCGAAGCGGCAGGGTCGCGCGGGCGTGCTCGACCTGCACCGGCAGATGGTCGGGGCGATCGACGACATCGAGCGCACCTGCGCGGTCGAGTCGATCGACTGCGCGTTCGCCCGCGGTGGCACCCTGACGCTCGCCACCTCCCCCGCGCACGTCGCCCGGATCCGGGAGCACGTGGAGGCCGATCATCGTTGGGGTCTCGACGAGAGCGACACGGAATGGCTCGACGCCTCGGAGGCGCGTCACCGTATCGGCGCAGCGCGCGTGTTCGGCGCGGCGTTCACCCCGCACTGTGCTTCGATCCAACCCGCGCGTTTGGCGCGCGGGCTCGCCGAGGCGGTTCGGCGGCGCGGCGCGATCATCCACGAGAGCACGCCCGTGCAGCGCATCGAGCCGCACCGCGTGGTGACCGCACGGGGCACGCTGCGCGCCGACGTGATCGTGCGCGCAACCGAGGGTTACACGACAGAACTTCCCGGCCTGCACCGGCGGCTCATCCCGATCTACTCGTTCATGATCGCGACCGAGCCACTGCCGGCGTCGTTCTGGGACGACGCCGGGTGGCGCAACCGGGAGACCGTCGGCGACGGACGCCACCTCATCATCTACGCGCAACGCACCGCCGACGACCGCATCGCGTTCGGCGGCCGCGGGGCGCCGTATCACTTCGGCTCCCGCGTGCGCGCCTGGTACGACCGCGACCCAACCGTGTTCCACGACCTCGTGCGCGTCATGCACGATCTGTTCCCCGCAACGCGTGACGCGCGGATCACGCACCACTGGGGTGGCGCGCTCGGCGTACCCCGCGATTGGTATCCCTCCGTCGGCATCGAGCGCGCCTCCGGTCTCGCGTGGGCGGGCGGTTACGTCGGCGACGGCGTGACCACGACGAATCTCGCCGGCCGCACCCTCGCCGATCTGATCCTGCACCGAGACACCGAACGGACCGATCTCGCGTGGGTCGACCATCGCAGCCGCGACTGGGAGCCCGAGCCGTTGCGATGGCTCGGCATCAACGCCGGGCTGCACGTGAGCGCGGCGGCCGATCGTCGCGAGGCCCGCACGGGTCGGCGCGCCGCCGGCTACGAGCGAGCCCTCGCGCTCCTCACCGGGAGCTGACCGGATCGGCGGACGCCGACCGCGAATAGCCTTCGGCGCATGACGCTGCGCATCTTCACCGAACCCCAGCAGGGCGCCTCGTACGACCAGCTGCTCGCCGTCGCCCGCACTGCCGAAACGTGTGGCTACGGCGCGTTCTTTCGTTCCGATCACTTCCTCAAGATGGGAACCGCGACCGGATTGCCCGGCGCCACCGATGCCTGGATCACGCTGGCGGGGTTGGCGCGCGACACCGAAACGATCCGGCTGGGAACGTTGGTCACGCCGGTGACGTTCCGCCACCCCGGCACGTTCACCGTCACCGCGGCGCAGGTCGATCACATGAGCGGTGGTCGCGTCGAGATCGGCCTGGGCGCCGGCTGGTACGAAGCCGAGCACCAGGCCTTCGGGCTCCCGTTCCCTCCGGTCGGCACGCGCTACGACGTGCTCGAGGATCAACTCGAGATCCTGCACGGCGCGTGGTCGGCGGCGCCCGGCACGAAGTTCGAGATGACCGGTCGCACCACCGCCGTCCACATCGAGGCCGACACCGTCCGACCGCTCCAGCAGCCGCATCCTCCGATCGTGCTCGGTGGAGCCGGCGGACCGCGCTCGGCCCGGCTCGCGACCATGTACGCCGACGAGTACAACGTCGCGTTCCGCCCGATAGACGTCATGCGCTCCGTGCACGACAACGTCCGCCGCGCGTGTGAGCAGGCCGGACGCGATCCGTCGACGATCGTGTGGTCGACCGGCCAGGTGCTGTGCTGCGGCAACACCGAGGCCGAAGTCGCGCGGCGCGCCGCCGCCATCGGGCGCGAGGTGGCCGAGCTCCGTGAGAACGGTCTGGCCGGCTCACCGAGCGAGGTGCTCGAGAAGCTCGGACGCTTCGCCGAGAGCGGCGCGGAGCGGTTCTACCTCCAGGTGCTCGACCTCGCCGACCTCGATCATCTGCGGCTGGTAGCCGAGGAGGTGCTGCCGCACGCGCCGGGCCGGTGAGCGCGCGGGGCGTTACGCGTATCGCTCGGCCAGCGTTTTGACATTCGGGTTCTGGTAGTAGCCGACTGCCGCGCAGTTCGACGGCGTCGGGCACGACACGGCGTTCAGGATGGCCACCGTGGCTCCGGAGGGCTCGGGACTGGTGAGAACGCCCCACTGCTTGCCGTCCCAGTGCTCGATGAGCGGCTTGTAGAACGCGCCGGAACGCTCGTTCCCGACCGCGAAGCAACTCTTCGTGCTCGGGCACGACACGCGGCTGAGCACCGTCGCCGTGGAGCCGGTCGGGTGGATGCCGACCATGATGCCCCACTGACTCCCGTTCCAGTGCTCGATCAGCAAGCTGTTGTTCGGGTAGTAGTTGCCGACCGCGAAGCAACTCTTCGTGCTCGGGCACGACACACCGGTCAACACCGTCGAGGTCGCGTGCTCGGGGTTGAAGACGCGCATGATGCCCCAGTTGCTCCCGTTCCAGTGCTCCACGAGGCTTCCGGCACTCGGCCCGAGCGTGACGCTGCCGACCGCGAAGCAACTCCTGGTGCTCGGGCACGACACGCCGCTCAACACCGTCGAGGTCGAATGGTTCGGATTGGGTGCGGTCGTGATCCCCCAGAAGGACCCATTCCAATGCGCGACCAGGGTCCGAGTCCGCGCCGCCGCGGTGTAGCTGCCGACGGCGAAGCAACTCTTCGTAGCCGGGCACGACACACCGCTCAGGAGCGTCGATGTGGAGTGGTCGGGATCGAGAACGTGCATGATCGCCCAATTGCTCCCGTTCCAGTGCTCGATCAGACTCCTCGGCCGGTGCGCGATCGTGTAGCTGCCGACCGCGAAGCAGCTCTTCGCGGTGGGGCACGACACTGCGCTCCAGGTGGTGAAGCGCGATCCCTTCGGCTCGAGGCTGCGCATGATCTCCCAGCCGCTCCCGTTCCAATGCTTCACCAGGCCGGCGGTGCGCGCGGTCGTCGTCGTATAACCGACCGCGAAGCAGCTGTTCGCCCTCGGGCAGGCAACTCCGGTGAGGTTCGTGAAGATCGAACCCGCCGGGTTGGGGTTCGGAGAGAGCGACCACTTGGGAGCAGCGGCGGCCGGCTGCGCCACCGCGATGCCCGCGACCAAGCTGACCACGACGGCCGGCGCGAGGAACACGCGTCGGTGCATGCGTCAGGTGACGGTGTAGCCGCGGTCGACGAACGCGCACCGCAGCAGCGACTCTCGTCCGGGCTGGTACAGGATCCCGTCCATGAGCGGATAGCCGAAGCCGTGCCGGCCGCGTCGAGTGTCGTACACCATGGCGCCGACCACATCGACGCGGACGGTCGCGAGGCTCCTGCTCACGAAGAGACGGCGCCCGAACGGGAAGAGCAACTCGAGCCCGTCGTCGCCGATCTCGAAGCGCCAGGGCAGCCAGCGGCTGTGGATCAGCGCGAGCAGCAAGAACGCGGTCGTGAACTCGATCCAGTGGTTGCCGCGGCTGAGGAACATGACCAGCGCCATGAGGAGAAACACCCTCGGAGCCCACAGCAAGAACCCGCTCGTGCCCTCATACCACTGCCGGTCGTCTGACATCCGGTCGGGCATACCCATGAAGCCTAATGACGAACCGTCAGCCGGCAGGCCGCAGCTCGCGGCGAACCTCGTCGATGATCCCGGCGGCGGCGCCCGCGTCGATACCGAGCCACGGGCAGGCGCCCTCGAGGTAGTTGAACACGATCGTGGTCGGGCCCTGCGGATCGACCTGTACCTCGAACACCCGGGCGAGCTCCCACCCGCGCGACGCGATGATCGCGTGCTTGGTTCCGGTCAGGCGGCGAGCCAACACGGCCGCCACTACGCGTTCGCTGATCCCGGGTTGCGGCAGCAACCGCATTAGGTCTATGACCGGCGACGAGAAGTGCTTCCAAATCGGTCACCCGCCTTGCACAGCCGAGTGAAGTGTGGTGTCCTCGAAACGCGTTTCATTCCGCCCTGCCGTGGGTAGGCGTCTCCGACGAGGGCAGCGCGGAGTCGAGGGTTGGGTATGCGGGCACGTGTCGAGATCTGCATCGGGACGGTCGCGTTGGCGATGGCCATGACGCTCGGACCGGCCGCGGCGGGCGGCGCCGGTGGGGCGTCCGCGCGTGTGGCGTCGAGCATCAGCGCAGTGCCGGTCCGCTCGAGCTACGAGACCGCCACCCGTGTGCTGTCGCGTGACATCGGTGTGAGCGTGCCGCTTCCCGACGGGCACGATCTCTGGCTGTTCGGCGACACCGCCGTGTACACCACCGACGCGTCCGGCAATTGGCTCAACACCGGGTTCGTCGACGGCAGCACCGCGTTCGAGGGACGGACCGTGCGCGGCGCGGTTCCGAGCGGTGCGGAGGTACCGGCGCACTCACCGGCTCGTTTCATTCCGGTGCCCAAGAACGTGTACTTGCCCGACGGCAGCAAGCAGCTGTGCCTCCAACCGAATTCCGACGCCGCGTTCGCCGCTCGCTGGCCCACCGGCGCGGCCGTGCTGCCGAGCAACACCTCGGAGATACTCGTCACCTACGCCGAGGTGTGTGTGACCGAGCCGGCAGGATTCGGTCCATTGGTGCGCACCGAGGGTTGGGGATACCTGCTGTACAACTGGCGCGTGCATCGCATCGCGCTCGGCCCGATCGACGTGTTCCGACCGCACGGCAACGGTTCGGCGATCGCGCAGTCGCACGTGTTCGGATGGCCGGTGTACGTGAACGGCAAGCTCACGCTCTTTTCGGCAAGTTGCACGGCGCAGTACATCAACTGCGGGGGCGGCAACGCGTGGTCGGTCAGCACATCGACGTTGAGCAAGCCCGACTCCTACCACCTCGTTCCGATGAAGACCGACGGGACGAGCGCCTGGACACCAATGAGCATCTCCGTCGGGAAGTACACGAAGGGGTATCGATTGATCGAGTCGACGTCGATCGGCGGCGACTACAAGATCCTCGGAACGCCCAAGCTCGGCGTTCCGTGGCATCTCATCGGCGCGGGAACGCTGCCCGACTGTGTCGCGAACAGCGTCGGTTACTGCCACGGCATCGAGGGTCACCCCGAGCTCAGCACCTCGACCGACATCTTCATCTCCTACAAGGACCCGAACTCCGGACCGGGTGGCCACATGGTGATCAGCGCAATACCCAGCGGCTAGGTGTCGGGCGCCGTTCCCTCTAGTCGCTCCGCCCGCGTGCGATCTCGTTGATCACCTCGTCGGTGTGCTCGCCCAGGTCGGGTCCGACGTCGCGCACGCGGCCGGGCGTGCGGGAGAATCGCGGCACGATCCCCGTCATCGGGAGCTCCACTCCGGCGCGCGAAGTGGCGCGCAGCACCATGTCTCGCGCGAGATAGTGCGGGTCGTGCACCATGTCGGGCGCGGCGTAGACGCGGCCCGCGGGGACTGCGTGGTCGGCAAGGAGCCGCAACAGCGGCTCGGCGTCGAAGTGGCGCGTCCACTCCGAGATGGTGTGGTCGAGCCCGGCGGCGTTCGCGCCCCGAGCCGCGTGCGTCGCGAACCGGGTGTCGCGGGCAAGGTCGGCACGATCCATGGCGGCGCAGAGGCGGGTGAACACCGAGTCGGCGTTGGCCGCGATGATCAGGTCGCTTCCGTCGGCTGTGGGGTAGGCGCCCGACGGCGCGACCCCGGGCAGGGAACCTCCGCTGCGGGTGCGCACGACGTGGCCGATCTCGAAATCGGCCATCGTCGATTCCATGAGCGCGGCGACGGCTTCGTAGATGGCGATGTCGACCTCTTGGCCTTTGCCGCTCTGGTCGCGCTCGTGCAACGCCGCGAGGGTTCCGACAACGGCGAAGAGCGCGGCGAGCGAGTCGCCGAGGCTGATGCCGCAGCGAGCGGGTGGGCGGTCCGCGTCGCCGGTGGTGTGGCGAATTCCGCCCACCGCTTCACCGATTGATCCGAAGCCGGCCTCTTGCGCGCGGGGCCCGGTCTGGCCGAATCCCGAGACGTGCACGACGATCACGCCGGGGTTCGTGCGGGCCACGGTGTCGTAGTCGAGGCCGAATTCGACAAGGCGTCCGGGGCGGAAGTTCTCGAGAATGACGTCGCACGAGCCCGCGATCGCCTGCACCAACTCGCGGCCCGCCCCGGTGCGCAGATCGGCCACGACCGATCGCTTGTTCCGAGCGATCGACGGCCACCACAAACCGTGCCCCTCGTGGGTGACGCCCCAACCGCGCATCGGGTCGCCACCGTCGGGTGCCTCGATCTTGATGACGTCGGCGCCGTAGTCGCCGAGCAGCTGACCCGCGAACGGGCCCGCGATGAAGCTGCCGAGCTCGAGCACTCGCACGCCGGCAAGCGGACCGACCGGCACTGACGGGTCGACAGGCACGGGCGCAATGTTGCATGCCGCCTGCGCCGAATCCCAACCGTGCCCGCGGCCGCCGGCTTGACCGATCGGCTGGTCTCATCCAGGCTCGGGAGTTCGCCCTTGTACGTCGGGAGTGCTTGCCATGCCGCGCCTTCACCAAGTCAGCCGGGCCGAGGCCCGCGCGCCGATCGTCACGGTCATGTACGACCTGCTCTTCGAGGACCGTGACCCGGTCGCCGAGCCCGGCACCGCCACGGGCACCAGGGGCGACTGGTGGCCGGTATTCGCGAACGTCCCCGACATCTTGGAGCACGCGGTGCAGGGGTTCGGTATCTACCAGAGCCCCCGCCGCGTCCTCGATCCCGTGCTGCGCGAGCTCGGGCAGGCGCGCGCGGGCTGGGCGGCCGGAAGTCAGTTCGTCTTCTCGCAGCATTGCAAGTCGCTGCGGGCGCTCGGTGTGCCCGACGACAAGATCGAGGCGGTCGGCTACTGGCAGGCGGCCTCGTGCTTCACCGAGCTCGAACGTTTCGTCTTGGCATTCACCGATTGCCTCGTGCTCGATCGCGGTCGCGTGCCCGACAAGCTGTTCGCGGCGATCCACGACCAACTCGGCGACCAGGCGACGCTGGAGCTCACCTACATCACCTCGCTGTACCTCCAGCACGCGGTGATGTCCCGGGCGCTGCGCACCGAGTGGGACGACGTCGACGAACGGATCGTCGAAGTCGCCGGCCCCGACGACGAAGCCGCCGAAGGCCTCAACATCGCCTTGCCCCAAGACGGATAGCTCTCGCCGCTCACCGTCGAGGTCCAGTTCTTCTCGTAGCCGGTCGGTCGAGCAGCGCGGGTTTCGTGTGACTCCTGCCGATCAGGTGCCGGACGGAGCCGAAGCGGCGGGCACTTTGAAGCCGTAGGCCAACATGTCGGCAGAGAGGTTCGGGCCACCGCTGTTCGCGACACACAGTGCCCGATGGGCCGGCACGACGAATCCGGGTTGAAACGTCTCGGTCACCGTGCCGATGCCGGACGGCGTGAAATAGATCGGCGCGATGTTGCTCGCAGGGTCGAGGGCAACGTTGTCGCACGACGAGTCGCCCTTGCTCACCGCGAGGCGCAGCCGGGAGCCGGGTGTTGTTTCGCTGGACACGTTGAAGACGAGCGACGTGAGGATGAACGCGTGGCTGGCGTCGGCCCGGAAGAACTCCTCGAAGCCGGTGCTCGAGTCGGTCAGCGAAGCGGCGCTGAAGAACGATTTCGGCGACGACTGCGCGACATTCAGCGCGCCCGTGCTGTTCACCGAAGCGTGCTGGCCCGACACGGCGTCGGTCACGAACGAATTCGATCCGCTGACCGCCCAGGCCCCCACCGGAAAGAGCGCCATGACCACGATCGCAACGATGATCGTGGTGAGCTGAGCCCCGCTGAACGGTCCCCATCCACGGGCCGGGCCACCCTCAGTGCTTTGGTGTCGGAACACAGCCGTAACTCCCTTCGTTTCGCCGCGTGAACTCGCTCGCGAGGTCGTTTGGTCCGTTTTTGGTCGGCAACGTCGAGCGTAACGACGCGGCGCGGTGGCGTCTCGCGTAGCGACTACGCGTTTTCGGCGCCGCCCGGCACTCCGCTCCAGCTCGGCGCACTTCCGCACGGTTGTGGGCCCCGGCCCGCTGGGGTAGACCCGTTGCCATGGACAACCTACGAGCCGCCACTGCGATCGTCACGGGAGCCTCGCGCGGTATCGGGGTGTACATCGCCCGGGCCTTGGCGGCCGAGCACGTGAATCTCGCGCTCGCGGCGCGCTCGGCCGTGGAGCTCGAACAGGTGCGCGCCGAGATCGAGGGACTCGGCGTCCGGGCCATTGCCGTCGAGTGCGACGTCGCGAAGGCCGCGGACCGTGCGGAGTTGATCCGCCGCACCGAGGCCGAGCTCGGCGCGATCGACATTCTCGTCAACAACGCCGGCATCGAGCGCGTCGCTCGGTTCGACCAGGCGCTCGAGTCCGACATCGTCGACACTTTGGCGACGAACCTCGAGGCGCCGATGCTGCTCACCCGCGCCATCGTGCCCGGGATGCTCGCGCGCAATCGGGGTCATGTCGTGAACATCGCCTCGGGCGCCGGAAAGGTGGGCGTTCCCTACGAGTCGTCGTACTGCGCGAGCAAGCACGGCCTCGTCGGCTTCACGAATGCATTGCGCGCCGAATACCGCGGACGCGCGGTCGGCTTCTCGGTGGTGTGTCCCGGCTTCGTCACCGACGCGGGCATGTACGACCGTTGGGACAAGCGCGGCATTCGCGCGCCGCTGATCGCCGGCACGTCCAAGCCGGAGAAGGTCGCGGAAGTCACCGTCGTTTGCATCAAGCGCAACAAGGCCGAAGTCATGGTCAACACGCCACCGATTCGACCGCTGGTGGTGCTCGCCAACATGGCACCGTCGATCGTGCCCGGAATGCTGCACCGGCTCGGCTACAGCAGGGTCTTCGAGCGGGTCATCGCCGCCGAGGCGAACGCCGCGTCGAAGTAACCCACTTCTCGGACCGCTTCATTCGTGGTCGTCACCGGCGTCGCCGCGGCCGATTCGCTTCAGGCCGGACGCAACTTGTTCTCGAGGTTCAGCGCGACCGCGGCACGGATGAGGTTCTTCAGTGCCTTCTCGTCGATCTTCTCGTTCTCTTTGATGTCGATGGCCCGCCGGACCTTCCCGTCGAGACTGGAGTTGAAGAGGCCGGACGGATCGGGCAGGGCCGCACCCTTGAAGAACGTCAGCTTGACAACGCTCTTGTAGACCTCACCGGTGCAGATCCCCCCGTTGTGCGACCACACCGGCGTGCCGGGGCTCGTCGCCTTCGCCCACTTCCACTCCTCGGCGACTTCGGGATCGGCCTGCTTGATGATCCGGCGCACCGTGCCGAGCGTCTTACCGCGCCAGTCGTCGAACTCCTTGATCCGCTCGTCGATCCGTTTCGAAGCATTCGTCTTGTCATCTGTCATCTGGATCTCCTCCGAAGTTCGACGCAGCTCAGGCCAGGTTCACGTGAGCAGTCGACGACGCGGCCTCCCACGCGAACCCGTCGGGGTCGGTGAAGGGCGCGGCATCGCTGCCGACGACGACCCGGTGCGAGCCGGTGCCGTCCGGCGAGACGCCGGCGTCCTTGGCGAGGGCGCGGCGCCCGTACAGCGCCGGCTTGACCGGGCTCGACGTGGTCGCGAACTCAACGTACTTGCGGCCGAAGCTCTTCGCGACCGTGAGGCCGCGGTCGAGGTAGAACCGTTTGCTCGCGGCGACGTCCGCGACTCCCAGCAGGAGCACGATCTCGTCGATCTTCCGGGTGGCCGGCCCCGAGTCCTTCTTCGACGACGTCGCGACCTTCCAGATCGTTCCGTCGGGCGCACGGAGCACACCGCCGTAACCCCAGAGCCCTTTCTTGGCGGGCTTGAGCGGCGTCGCGCCGGCGTCGAGCGCGGCATCGAACAAGCTGGCCGGTTTCGCGGCGCTACTCCGCGACCTGATGTCGCGCACCGCGCCCGTTCATCGGATCCTCGCGGACGCGGCGCGATCCGACGAAGACGCCGCGTCGTTGCTCGCCGAGATCGCTCGTCAACGGCAAGCGGGCCAGCATCGCATCGCGCGCTCACTCGCGCGCTCGGGTGCCCTGCGGCCCGGGCTCCGAGAGCGCGACGCCGCGGACATCATCCACGCGCTTGCCTCCCCCGAGGTTTACGCGCTGCTCGTCTTCGACCGCAGCTGGAGCGGCGAACGGTACGAGAAGTGGTTGAACGCGATCCTCGTCGACCAGCTGCTCCCGATGTGAGCGTCCGAGCGCCGAGTCGGCGCGGGAGCCGCAGCCGGCCGTCGTCTATCCGAGGACCGGATACACGGCGAATTCGCCGTCGAGTCCTTTCAGCGTGGTTGCTCGCGCCTCTCCGAAAGTGAACGTTCCGAGGCCTCGCGCGAGTTCGTGAACGAGGCCGGACGCAAGGATCTCGTCGCCGAGCGCAAGGGCGCTGATACGTGCCGCGATGACGACCGTGCGGCCGTAGAAATCGTCGGCATGTCGGATCGCCTCACCGGCGTGCAACCCGATGCGGATCCGAATCGGCATTCCGGCGAACCCCGCTCGGATCTGGTCGCGGATCGCAAGGGCCGACCGCAACGCGAATGCGGCCGAGGGGAAGGCCAGCATGAACCCGTCCCCTTGAGATTTCACGACGAATCCGCGATGGCGCTCGGCGGTACCGCGCACGATGCGGTCATGCCATGCCAGCATCCCGAGGAACTCGGTATCGCCCAGACGCTCCAGCAGCACTGTCGATGACTCGATGTCGGAGAAGACGATGGTGACGGTCCCATCGGGCGCCGACGCCGGCGTCAGGTCCGGGCGGTCCGCACGGACGTAGTGCTCGATCATCTCGACACTCGTCGGCAACGAATAGCCGAGTGCCTCCTCGTTCGCCTGCGGCACCGACATGTGCCACTGCACGATGCGCCAGTGCCCGCGCTCGATGACCAACACGGCCGTCACCCGAGCATGCACCGCGGTGCCGTTCGCCAGCACCAACCGCGGCTCGTCGGCGACCCAGCCCGCCGACTCGTGGGACCACGCCACGACATCGCCGGGCTCCATCGTGAAACCGGCCATCTCTTCGACCTGCGCCAAGAACACCTGCACGCCTTCGGGCCCGCTCACCCACTCCTGCGGATCGCTCCCGATCAGCAGCAGATGGCCCTCGGCCGAGAACAACTCCGCCAACGTCGGCCCGTCCGCCCGCTCCAATGCCGCGTAGACCCGCAACATCAGCGCCCGCAATTCCTCAGACGGTGCGACACCCGGCACGGCGCACATGCTTCCACGACTCGGAAGTGTTCGCCTTCCTACCTCACGCGGAGGCGGACACAGAGGCCGATGGCTTCCTGACTGCCAACGGTCGCATGAACTGCTCGCCGCCCGCACCGACGCGAGCTCGGGTGTCACGCGCCCGACCGGACCGGAACTCGAGCGGCCCGACTGGGATCGGCCCCGTCCTCAGTGATCGCCGGCGCTGCGTGTCGTCAGCGCTTCGAGGAGCGACCGGTCGCAGCCCTTGGCTCGCAAACGGCGTTGATCACGGGCGAGGAGCGATCGGGTTGGAGCGACGCCGGTCCCGATTCGCACGAGAGCAACGGCAAGTGCCGGGTCATAGATCCACGCGGGCCCTATGAACGACAGCGCGAAGGCGTACAGCGCGATCGACATGGCGAAGGCGATGCGCAGCATGAACAGCGTGCGGTACGCGGTCGCGACACTCTCACTCGAAGTGCAATCGAGGCTCCGGAACGAAAGGACGCGATCGACGATCAGGTTCGGCGCGGCGAGGAGAACCAAGAGCGGCACCCACGGCAGGACCGCACCATTCGGGAGCCCGCTGTGCTGCAGGGCAAGCCGAGCGACAGTGCTCGCGAGCAGCAGCAGCGTCGCACAAAAGGCCAACGTGACGGATCGCAACGCGAGCAGCAGGTTGCCCGGCCCCGACGGCCGATTCGGTCGAACCAACGCTTCGGGAAACAGGCGCACAACGGTGATCAGGTTCGTGGGCCATCCGGGATCCGTGCCGGGAGCCGGCGCCGGCCCGGCGGACTTCGCGGCGACGTCGGAAGGGCGCCACAGACTGACCGTGAGCCAGGCCCATGCGCCGACGTCGGGCACGCCGACCGCCAGCTGTCGCCACTGGTGGCGCGCCACGAGACCGACCGCCGCCGCAACCAGACTGACCAACAGCAAGGTGACGACGACCGCGGACGTACCCCAGAGACATCCCGGCTTGTTCCGCATCGGCGGCTCCTCCGCCGCCGGTTCGCGCATACCGCAGCCTGGCACGGGCTCACGGAGGCCGCAGGTCTTCGAGCTCGAGGCCGCCGTGTCCTCGGAACGCGAACTCAGAGGAAGACACGCGAGGCGCGGGATACGGTCGGGAGCGTGGACGCTCCGCCCCGACCACTCAGGCTCGGTCCGTTCGCGGTCTCCGGCGATCAGTTGATCGTCATTGATGAAGCGGCGCCGGACCGGGTGCGACGGCGTAGCCGCCGGCACCGATTCGCACCGCCGGTACGCTGCGAACGATGGGCAACGTCGTAGTGACGGAACCGCGGCCCGACCTCGATCTGCTTCGCCGCCCACCGCGGGCGAGCGAGAGCCCGCGGGCCAACTCGCGCGCCGCGCTCATCGACGCGGCGCTCGAGGAGTTCTCGACGAAGGGATACGAGGCCGCGACAGTCGCCGGCATCGCCGAGCGCGCCGGAGTCACGACTGGAGCGGTGTACGCGCACTTCGCGGGCAAGCTCGACCTGCTCCTCGCGACCGTCGGCCTGACTCCGGCCGAGGAGGTCGTCGACACGATCGTCGGCATGGTTGCGCGGCCGTGGAACGAGGCGTCGCGGATCATGAGCCACGGTCTCGCGACACCGCCCGATCGGGGGACGCGCCTGCTGCTCGACGTGATCGTGGTCGCGCGCCGCGATCCGCACGTCGCGCACATCCTGCGCCGCGGCCTCGAGACCTACCTCGAGGCCATGAAGGTCGCGAACGACAAGGGTGTCGCGCTCGGTGCCATCGACCCGGCACTGCGGACCGACGAGCTCGCGCGTCTGTTCGCGCTGCTCACCTTCGGGCGGATCGTGTTCGCCGCGCTCGACGAGCCGCCGCCGTCGGACGAAGCGTTCCGTCGCTTCACGAATCTGCTGATGCAGTCGGCGGACGGGGACAGCCACGAGGGCCGGCCCGCCGCACTCGCGCGGGTGCGCGGGCGGGCGACAACGGCGGAACAAGCGCAACGCTCGTTGCACGAGAGCATCGTCGAGGCCGTCGAGGCGGGCCACAGCCTTCGGCAGGTCGGCGCCGCGGCCGGCGTGTCGCACGAACGCGTCCGCCAGGTGCTGCGCGAACGCGCCGCCGAGCGGTAACTCTTCACCGCTCCGACCGTCAAGCATTCTGACAGCCGCACCGGCAGCTTCACCGATGCGCCGGGCGTCCTGGCAGGGTGAACGTAACCTTGCTACGTTCGCCGGGCTGAGCGCGCGACCACGGAGAGCGCCCCGTCCATGAGCTCCCTACCTGCCGAACGGGCCGACCTCTACCCACATGCGGCGGACCTCGCGCTGATCCCGTTCGCGATCGGATCCGACCGTTCGGTCGCGCACTTCGTGCTCACGCCCGACCTCACCCGCCACGACGGCGCGCTGTACGGCGGTACCGGCGCGGCCGCCGCGGTGATGATGATGGAGGCGGCGACCCAGCGCGATGCAGTGTGGGTCGCCACGCAGTTCGTCGCGCAGGCGCGCGTCGGTGAACGCATCGACCTCGTCGCGCACGCGCTCGCGGAGGGACAGCGCATCGCGCAGTTGCACGTCGTCGCGAGGGTCGACGACCGAATCATCTTCACCGCGCTGGGCGCGACCGCACACCCGCGCCCGCACGGACTCACCGGACAGTACGAAACGATGCCCCGCGTCACGCCGCCCGAGCACAGCGCGGTGCTCCATCGCGACACGGCCCTGTCCGAGCTGACCGAGCGGGGCTTCAACCGCAACCTCGAGTTCCGCGAGGCGACGTTCGAAGCGCCGCGACCGCGCGCGATGGCGCTCTGGGTGCGGCTCACGGGCCCGGGACGCGCCATGACCGCCGCGAGTGTCGCGTTCGTCGCCGACATGATTCCCGGCGCGATCGCCCGGGCCGCCGGCAAGCTCGGCGGCGGCTTCAGCCTCGACAACGCCCTGCGCTTCGCCGCGATCCCGGCGACCGAGTGGGTGCTGCTCGACCTGCGCGGCGATGTCGCGTCGCACGGCTACGGGCACGGCTCGTTCACCGCATGGTCGCGCGAGGGCGCACTGCTCGCGACCGGAAGCCAGACCGCGAGCATGACGGCCGTGTTCGACGGTCCGGACGATCCGCGGATGGAGGAGTGGCGCCGCTCGATCGCGCGGGCTGCCGCCGAAGGAGGCACGGGTGACTGACAACGTTGCCGAGCTCATCGACCCCCAGTTCTGGCGAATGCCGCTCGAGGACCGCATGGCGCGCTTCGCCGAGCTGCGCGAAGTCAGCGCGTTCCTGCCCGCGTCGTTCGACAACCCGATGAGCGGGCTGACCGAGGCGTTCTCGGTCACGACGCGTTACGCGGAGCTCGTCGAGATCAGCCGCCGGCCCGAGGACTTCTGCTCGGGACGCGGCGCGGTGTCGATCCCCGACCTGCCGGCGGAGGCCTTGGAATTCTTCGGGTCGTTCATCAACATGGACGACCCGCGCCACGCTCGGCAGCGCGGCATCGTCTCGCGCTCGTTCACGCCCCGCCAGCTCGCGTCGGTGCTCGAATCCGTCGAGACAATCTGTAGCGAGGTGATCGACGCCATGTGCGAGCAGGGCGAGGTCGACCTCGTCGAGGTGCTCTCGCAGCCGTTCCCGTTGCTGGTCATCTGCGACATGATGGGCATCCCGCGCAGCGAGTTCCGGACGGTGCTCGAAGCGACGAACGTCATCCTCGGTGCCGGCGACCCCGACATGCTCGGCGGGCGCGACCCGATGATGGCAATGTTCGAAGCGGGGATGCAGCTCTCGGCGCTGATGAACGAGCTCGCGGAGGAACGCCGCAAGGACCCGCGCGACGACCTCACGTCCGCGCTCGTGAACGCGCCGAACGACGAGGACATCCTGGCGCCTCACGAGATCGCGCCGTTCTTCATCCTGCTCGCGGTCGCGGGGAACGACACCACCCGCACGGCCATCAGTCGCGGCATGGACCTGCTGTCGCAAAATCCCGATCAACGTCGGGTGTGGCAGGACGATCTCGACGGCGTGACGGCCACCGCGGTGGAGGAGATCGTGCGCGCCGCGTCACCCGTCACGTTCATGCGGCGCACCGCGACGAAGGCGGCGCCCGTCGGCGACCACGAGTTCGCCGAAGGCGACAAGGTCGTGCTGCTCTACGGCGTCGCCAACCGTGACCCGCGCGTGTTCGACGATCCCGAGCGTTTCGACGTGTTGCGCAATCCCAACCCACATGTCGGCTTCGGTGGACCGGGACCGCACTTCTGCCTGGGCGCGCATCTCGCTCGCCGCGAGGTCGCGGTCGCGTTCCGGCAGCTCTTCACGCGCCTGCCCGACATCGAGGTCGTCGGTGAGGTCGTGCCACTCGAAGCGATGGGCATCCCTCTGGTCGGCGGCGTCAAGCACCTGCCGGTCCGCTTCACACCGACAACCGGGCGGAACCGGCCGCGCGGAAGCGAGGAGCGCGCGTTGTGATCCTCGCGACGGCGCTGTGGAGCCAATCGGCGTTGCGCTTCGTGCTCCTCGGCGCCGCGACCGGATCGCTCAGCGCACTCGTCGCACTCGGGATCGTGCTCGTGTACCGAACATCGGGCGTGCTCAACTTCAGTGCGGGTGCGCTCGGCGGAATCGCCGCCTACATCTGTTACGACATGCGCGACGGCGGCATGGCCACGGGGCTCGCCGTCGCACTCGGACTCGTCGTCGGCGTGGGGCTCGGTCTGCTCACCTATGCCGTGATGGCGTTGCTCCGTGACGCGTCGCGTCTCGCGCGCCTCATCGCGACACTCGGTCTCTTCAGCGTGTTCGAGTCGTTCATGGTGCTCCGGTGGGGCCTCGACTTCTCGCAGCCGCGCGCCATGCTGCCGTCGCAGAACATGACCCTCTTCGGCGATCTCGTGATCGGGCGTGACCGGCTGATGCTCATCGGGGTCGCGCTCGTGTGCGCAGTCGTGCTGCGCGTCGTCTACTCGGGGACGCTGTTCGGCCTCGCCACCTCCGCGGTCGCCGAGAACCGCCGGGTCGCGGCGAGCGCGGGATGGTCGCCCGACCGGATCGAGATGGCGAACTTCGCGATCGCGGGCGGGCTGTCGGCACTTGCCGCGATTCTTCTCGCCCCCATCGTCACGCTGAACGCAGCTGTCCTGTCGCTCGCGGTGCTCCCGGCACTCGCGGCGGCGCTGGTCGGGCGGTTCTCGTCGTTCGGGATCACCGTGCTCGCCGCGCTGGGCATCGGCATCGTGCAGAGCGAGATCTCGCTGTTCCAACCCGACATTGCCAAGGCGTTCGGCATGAGCACCCCGTCGCTCACCGGCCTCGCGGAGGCTGTCCCGCTCGCGATCATCCTCGTGTTCATGATCGCGACCGGGCGATCGCGCCTGCAGCGCGGTGAGACGCTCGCCCGTCTGCCCCTGCCCGGCAGCGGCCGGGTGTCGCTCCTCCCGGTCAGTGTCGGGATCGTCATGTCGGTCGGTCTGCTCCTCGGTGTGAATACGTGGGCCGACGCGCTGATCACGACGTTTGCAATCGCGATCATCCTGTGCTCGGTCGTCGTCGTTGCCGGCTACGCGGGGCAACTCTCGTTGTGTCAGCTCGCGCTGGCGGGCCTCGGCGCGTGGATGGCCGCGCGGCTCGTGTCGGCCGACGGGTGGCCGTTCGAAGCCGCGATCGTCGCCGCAGTTGTGGGAACCACGATCATCGGCGTGGTCGTCGCGCTGCCCGCGATCCGGACGCGCGGAACGAGCCTCGCCGTCGCCACGCTCGCGATCGCGTTGATGTTCGACGCACTCATCTTCACGAACAGCTCGGTCACCGGCGGCGTGATCGGCCTGCCTATCAAGCGCGTCACGTTCGCGGGCATCAACCTCGACCCGCTCGGGCATCCGCAGCGTTACGCCGCGTTCGTCCTCGTCGTGCTCGTGCTCGTCGGCATGCTCGTCGCGAACCTGCGGCGCGGCCGCGTCGGCGCCCGCCTGCTCGCGGTCCGCAGCAACGAGCGGGCCGCGGCCTCGCTCGGCATCAACGTGATCGCGGCGAAGGTGTACGCGTTCGCGGTCGCGGCGGCGATCGCGGCGCTCGGGGGCGTGTTGCTCTCGATGGGCCAGACGAACGTGGAGTTCTCGCAATACAACGTGTTCGGCTCGGTGCTCCTGATCCAGTACGCGGTCGTCGGCGGCATCGCGTGGGTCGCGGGCATCGTCAGCGCGACCGGCGCGCCCACCGCGCTCGGCAACGTCGTGTTCCAGCGGATCGTCCCGTCGGGCACCGACATCGTGTCGTGGCTCGCCGTGTTGTCGGGTCTCGGCGCGATCCTGGTACTTCGCCAGGCGCCCGACGGCATCGCGGCGCTGTGGTCGCGTTGGCTCCGCCTGGCCGAGGAACGGTCGGCCCCGCTGCGGCGCGTCGCCGAGGGCCTGCGCTTCCCGCGAGCAGACACCGAGGGTCCGCCGGCCCCGCCGCGCGAGCGTCGACCCGCCGCCACGCTCACCGTCAGCGATCTCGTCGTGACGTTCGGCGGAGTCGTCGCGGTCGACGGCGTGAGCTTCGCGATCGCGCCCGGCGAGGTCGTTGGTCTCATCGGCCCGAACGGGGCCGGCAAGACGACGATCCTCGACGTCGTCACCGGCTTCACAACGCAGTCGAGCGGATCGGTCCGTCTCGGCGACGCCGGCATCGACCGCTGGTCGGTGGAGCGGCGCGCTCGCGCCGGCATCGTGCGGTCGTGGCAGGCCGTCGAGATGTTCGAGGAGATGACGGTGCGCGAGAACCTGCTCGTCGCCTCCGACGACCAGACGTGGCGGCCTTACCTCACCGATCTGTTCCGGCCCGCGCGCCCGGCATCGACCCCGTTCGTGACCGAAGTCGTCGAGGAGCTGCAGCTCGGCGATGTGCTCGACGTGCGGCCGTCGTCGTTGCCGCACGGTGTCGCGCGTCTCGTCGGCATCGCCCGCGCGCTCGTGACCGAGCCGGCTGTGCTCTTGCTCGACGAGCCCGCCGCG
>Ga0265338_10002621_pt1 | contig 26566 bp, 20 predicted proteins | sample 42126metaG_FD_193579 | JGI IMG/M metagenome (GOLD analysis project Ga0265338, IMG submission 193579) | Rhizosphere microbial communities from Carex aquatilis grown in University of Washington, Seatle, WA, United States - 4-21-26 metaG | ecosystem: Host-associated > Plants > Roots > Rhizosphere...
TGGCCCCCGCCCCCTCGGCGAGCCGCGCCTAGGCATCGCCTGTTGCGAACCATACATCCGAAATAGCCTGGTGGTAGTCGAGGAATTCAGCCCCGGCCGGCCCGGGTCACCGCCGGCGGCATCCGGTAACCGGCTGCACAACCATCGAAACAGGTTGTCCCGGGCCGAGCGGGCGGGCTACGGTTGTCACGGGCCGTGACTGGCGTTCAGGTGGAGCACCACCGTGGAGCGGTCCCCCGCTGAGGGCGGGTAGAGCCGCGCGCCTGGGCGAGCCGTCGATGCCGCCTGAAGGAGCACGCCCGTGAACAGTCCAGTCGATACCCCGGTCCGCACTGACCCGGCCGGGACCGCCTACACCGCCGCGCTCGAAGTCGTCGCGGCGGCCGAGCCCGACGTGGCGGCCGCCATCGCCGGCGAGCTGGCCTCGCAGCGCCAGCAGCTCAAGCTGATCGCCTCGGAGAACTACGCCTCGCCCGCGGTGCTGCTGGCCATGGGCAACTGGCTGTCGGACAAGTACGCCGAGGGCACCGTCGGCCAGCGGTTCTACGCCGGCTGCGAGCTGGTCGACCGGGTCGAGTCGCTCGCTACCGGGCACGCCCGGGCCCTGTTCGGGGCGGACCACGCCTACGTGCAGCCGCATTCGGGCATCGACGCGAACCTGGTCGCGTTCTGGTCGATCCTGGCCCGCCGGGTGGAGGAGCCCGCCCTGCAGGCGGCGGGCGTCCGCCACGTCAACGACCTGCCCGGGGCCGACTGGGCCGGGCTGCGGCAGTCACTGCACTCGCAGCGCATGCTGGGCATGTCGCTCGACGCGGGCGGGCACCTGACCCACGGCTTCCGGCCGAATATCTCCGGCAAGCTGTTCGAGCAGGCCAGTTACGGGACCGACCCCGAGACGGGGCTGCTCGACTACGACGCGATCGCCGCCCAGGCCCGCGAGTTCCGTCCGCTGATCCTGCTGGCCGGGTACTCCGCCTACCCCCGGACCCCCGACTTCCGGGTGCTGCGCGAGATCGCCGACGAGGTCGGGGCCACCCTGATGGTGGACATGGCCCACTTCGCCGGCCTGGTGGCCGGCGGCGTGCTGACGGGCGACCTCAACCCGGTCCCGCACGCCGAGATCGTCACCTCCACCACCCACAAGTCGCTGCGCGGCCCGCGCGGCGGGTTCGTGCTGTGCACCGCGGACTACGCCCCGTTCGTGGACAAGGGCTGCCCGATGGTGCTCGGCGGCCCGCTGCCGCACGTCATGGCGGCCAAGGCGGTCGCGTTCGCCGAGGCCAGGCGGCCCTCGTTCGCCGACTACGCGTCCGCGGTGGTCGCCAACGCCCAGGCGCTGGCCGAGGGCCTGCTGCGGCGCGGCATCCGCCTGGTCACCGGGGGCACCAGCAACCACATCGTGCTGCTCGACGTCGGCACCAGCTTCGGGCTGACCGGCCGCCAGGCCGAGTCGGCGCTACTGGACGCGGGGGTGGTGACCAACCGCAACAGCATCCCGCGCGACCCCAACGGCGCCTGGTACACCTCCGGCATCCGGCTCGGCACCCCGGCGCTGACCACGCTCGGATTCGGCCCGGCCGAGATGGACGAGATCGCGGAGATCATCACCGCCGCGCTGCGCGCCACCGCGCCCGCCGCCGCGGGCGCCAAGGCCAAGTTCACGCTGGACGACCGGGTCGCGGCCAGCTCCCGCGCGCGCTGCGCCGAGCTGCTCAGCCGCCACCCGCTCTACCCGGGCATCCAGCTCTGACGGCTTACTGAGGCCGCGGCGGCACTGGCCTCGATAGCGCCCGTCGCGGTCATCATCAGGCCCGCGGTGCGGGCGTTCCAGCAGCGGATGCTGCGATTCCTCGTCGGCGAGGCACCCTGGACCTGACCCAGCCGGTCCCTGGATCCGGCCGCCGCCGCCCGGGCGGTGGCGGCGCCGCTGACGGCGCTGCCGTCAGACGTAATCGTTCCGGTCTACTGCCTAGTCGGGCGCAAGCCGTAGCTTGTGGTGGCATCCTAAGGCGATGACTGAGGCACTGATACCGGCCCGCGACCTCACCGACCCGGCTGAAAATCAAGCGGTACTCGACGCGGCGTCCGCCCTGGCTGAGGGCAGCACGACCGCCGAGCAGGTCACCCGGGACCACGGTCCGGCGGTGGCGGCCGAAGCGCTGGCGGCGGCCCGCTCGCGGCAGCGGCTGAGCGAGCTCAGCGGACCGGTCCAGCTCACCGTTGTCTGGGCCATGTACGGCGAGACCGGCCGCATGGTCCCCCGGTCGGCGCATGAGCACGGCGAGGATTTCGTCCGCGCTAAGGTCGCCCAGCTCGACTGGCTGACCAGCGGGCTGCCTGGTGTCAGCTGGAGCATCATTGCCTGCGACGACGGCTGCCCGGACCGTCCCTCGAGCGCCGATCTGATGACCGATATCGCGGCGGCGGAAGGGTACCCGCGGGAAGGCCACCGCAGCGTGACGGTCATCCGGCTGGCTGAGGTGATCGAGAGCGGCCGATCCGTCAGTCCCGCATTCGATGAGCTTGTCTCGACCGACCAGTCCCGCAAGGGCGGGTCGATCCTGGCCGGGCTGGCCGCTGCCGTCGAGGCTGCCGCCGCCCGGCCGCGCGACGCCGGCCGCCATGTGGTCTGCTACACAGACGCGGACCTGTCCGCCAACCTGGCCCAGCTCGGCTCGCTGACGGCGCCGCTCGGCGGCGACAGCGTGGCCTGCGCACTCGGCCAGCGGTACGGGATGGACGAGGCAGTGCTGGTCAAGGCGAGCGGGCCGACCAGGGAACCGCACAGCACCGGGGACAAGCCCGATAAGGTCATCGTCTTGTTCCGCCACTTCGTCCGGGCCACGCTCATCCCGTCCCTGGCCCACGTGCTCGATACCCAGGCTGGCTTCAAGGCCTTCGACGGGGACATGCTCGGCCCGGTCTTGCGCCAGATGACGTCCTTCAACGAGACCTTCGACGTCGAGCTGCTCATCCACCTCGCTCAGCGTTACGGGGCCCGGGCGCTGGCGGTCGAGCCGATCGTCTTCACCGAGGACTTCGCCGCGACCAACTTCCCGTCGGTCGAGCCCGGGCCGCGCCACCTGGCGATGATTCTCCAGATCGTGGACATCTATGAGCGGTTCGTCGCACCCGTCGCCCCCGCCGCCGGCCAGGCGGCGGACCTGCTCGAGCTGGTTCGGACGCTCGACCTCGACCGTTACGTGACCTTGATCCAGCACCTGCGGGCCGAGGACGAGGGCGACCCCACCCTGTTCGACCGGCGCTGGCCCGTCCAGCACCTGCGCGACATCCTCGGCGGCTGACCGAGTCAGTCCCACCCGTTCGGGACAATCCCTGACTTTCAGTCCGAACGGGTGCGGCTGGCTGTTAGCCGGCCACCAGCTCCGGCGCGGCGCTGCGGGCCCCCCGGACCAGCCGGCCGGGCAGTGCTCCGGTGGGCACGCCGTCGTGGTAAGTCTCCACCCCGGCGACGAAGGTGTGCCGGTATCCCTCGACTTCCTGCCGCATCCGGCGCTCGCCGCCGGGCAGGTCGTAGGTGATCTCCGGGCGGCGCATCCGCAGGTGCTCCATGTCCACCACGATGATGTCGGCCCGGTAACCCGGGGCGAGGACCCCGCGATCGTTCAGGCCGACGGTCTGGGCAGTGTCGCGCGACTGCTTCTGGAAGACGAACTCGATCGGCAGCCTGCCCTCGCCGCGGTCGCGCACCCAGTGCTGCAGCAGCGTACTGGTGAAGCTGCTGTCGCAGATCGCGCCGACGTGCGCGCCGCCGTCCCCGAGCCCGGGCACCGTGTACGGGTGGGTGAGCATCTCCCTGACCGCTTCCAGGTTGCCGTCGGCGTAGTTGGTGAACGGCTGCTGGATCATGCCGCGGCCCTGGTCCTTGATCAGGATGTCGTAGGCTAGGTCCTCCGGGCTGCGCCCCTCCCGGGTGGCCCGGGCCAAGATCGTGTCGTCCAGGCTCGGCTCGTACTCCGGGTACTCGCCCAGCTCCCACATCGCCTCGTAGCGGTTGATCCGCAGCGCGCCTGGCCCCAGGTTCTCCGGCACCTCGGCGGTCTGGGCGGCGAGGATCGCGGCCCGCGTCTCCGGGTCAGCCATCCGCGCCGCCTGCTCGGCGGCCGGCAGGCCGGCCAGGGTGAGCCAGACCGGGTTGGTCACGAACGGGTGCACCGTGCAGGTCAGGCCGAGCATGATGCCGACGCCGCGGCTGGCCACCTGGGCCCGGATGGGGAGGCCGGCCTGGTTGGACTCGGTGATCTTGTCCAGGGTGGGCTGGTACAGCCGCGGCAGCTTGCGCTTCTGCAGCAGCGAGACCGACAGCGGGCGGCCGCCGGACGCGACCACCATGGACCGCATCAGCGCGAAGTCCTCGTCCAGGTCGTCGTAGTCGGTGACGAACTGGAGCACCCCGGTCCCGGTCCGGCCGACCGCGGCGGCGATGGTGGTCAGCTCCTTGGCCTCGCTCCCGTAGCTGGGAGTGACGTCACCCGAGCGGCTCTTGTGATTGATCGTGCGGGACGTGCTGAAGCCGAGCGCGCCGTCGCGGACCGCCTGCGCGGCCATGTCCGCCATGTCGGCGATCTCTTCCTCGGTCGCCGCCGCCAGCGCGGCCGCCCGGTCGCCCATGGCCCAGAAGCGCAGCGCGGCGTGCGGCACCTGGGTGGCGATGTCGATGTCCCAGGCGCGGGAGCCGAGCACGTCCAGGTACTCGCCGAAGGTGGACCACGACCAGTGCTGCTCCAGGCCGGCGTACAGGGCCGTCCCGGGGATGTCCTCGACGCCCTCCATGAGCTGGATCAGCTTGTCCCGGTCGTCCGGCTTGACCGGGGCGAAGCCGACGCCGCAGTTGCCGGCCACGACCGTGGTGACGCCGTGCAGCGACGACGGCTGCAGCCGGTCGTCCCAGACGGCCTGCCCGTCATAGTGCGTGTGGATGTCGACGAAGCCGGGGCCGACCACCAGGCCGGCCGCGTCGATCTCGCGTTCCCCCTGGCCGCTGACCTCGCCGACCTCGACGATGACGCCGTCGCGGACCGCGACGTCGGCCACCCGCGGTGCGCCGCCGTTCCCGTCGACCAGCGTGCCCCGCCGGATGACCAGATCAAACTCCGCCATCGCTCACCCTCACTGAACGGCCTCGTCCTACCCTCATGTAATACTAGGCTAATTCATATAACTTAATCAACGGCTCGGGAAGTGGGACCGCACCGTCGTCTCGTCGGCAGCCGGCTTGCTGCCCCGGGTCGCCAGCGCGAAGACGGCTCCGATCAGCGCGGCTATCGCGCTTACCAGGAACGCGGTGTCCATCGCGCTCACGAACGTGGCCTGGCTGACGTGAACGATGACGCTAGCCGTCTTGGGCGGGGTGTCACTGGTCGCTGGCGCCAGCCCGACCGAGACGGCGGTCTTGGCCGCGGCCAGCTGCGGGGGGCTCAGCGCGGGCAGGCCGGCCGCGTGCCAGTTCGCGGGCAGCAGGCCGCTGATCCGCCCGGATACCACGGCGCCGAGCACCGCGGTGCCGATCGTGCCGCCGACCTGAAAGGCGGTGGCCTGCAGCCCGCTGGCCACGCCGTTCAGCTCGTGGGGCACAGTGCCGACGATCACGTCGGTGGCACCGACGATCACCGGGCTAAGGCCGAGGCCGAGCAGCACGAACCAGGCGAAGGTGGCGCTGCTGCCGGAGTCCGGGCCGAGCCGGGACAGGCCGAACAGGGCGACGGCGGCCAGCAGCATTCCGGCCACCATCGGGATGCACGGGCCGAGCCGGGTGATCAGCCGGCCGGAGAGGGGCGGCCCGACGGCCATCATCACGGTCATCGGCAGCAGCCGCACGCCGGTCGCTACCGGGCCGAGGCCGTGCACGTTCTCCAGGTAGAGGGTCATCAGGAACAGGACGGCGAACATCCCGAACATCAGCAGCAGGACTAGCACGATCCCGGCCGACAGCGGGACCGAGCGGAACAGCTCGAGCGGCAGCAGCGGCTGCTTCGCCCTGGACTGGCGTACCGCGAACAGGGCCAGCAGGATGACCGCGGCGGCGAAGCACGCCAGCGTCGCCGCCGACCCCCAGCCGTAGCCGGGGGCCTTGATCAGCGCCCAGACGAGCAGGAAGAGCCCGGCGGTGAGCGCGGCGATACCGGGAAAGTCGAACGACGAGGCAGCCGGCGACGTCGGCGTCTCTCGCAGCGCGACCGCGCTCAGGATGAAGGCGGCGACGCCGACCGGGACGTTCACGTAGAAGCAGGACTCCCAGTTGATGTGCTGCACCAGCAGCCCGCCGACGATCGGCCCGGCCGCGGTGGACGCGCCGAGGACCGCCGCCCAGTACCCGATCGCGCGGTTCAGCTTCTCGGCCGGGTACGCCTCCCGCAAGAGGGCGAGCGCGGTGGGCTGCAGCATCGCCGCGAACACCCCTTGCACCGCGCGGAACACGATGATCAGCGAGATGTCTTTCCAGATGGCCCCGGACAGCCCGATCACGGCCGAGGTAGTCGCGAACCCGACCACCCCGGTCATGAACACTTTCTTGTGGCCGAACCGGTCGCCGATCTTCCCGATCGTGATCAGCGTGACCGCGATCCCCAGCAGGTAGGCGTTGGTGATCCACTGCAGGTCAGCCAGGTTGGCGTGCAGGCTCGCCTGGATGGCCGGGTTGGCGACCGCGACGATCGTGCCGTCCAGCGCGACCATCATCACGCCGACCGCGACCGTCAGCAGGGTCAGCGTCGGGTTGCCGCGCCTGCCCCGGGGCCCGGCGGCTGCTCCCGTCAACTCCGCGAGCTCAGCCGCGTTGCCGTGGCCAGGTGCGTTTATGTCCATAGAGTCGCTGTTGCCTTACTATTGCTCGTCAGCGACTCATATCATTCGCTGCGGCCGCCGGCAATCGGCACCGTGCCGGCCACCGGACCGTGGATCCGGCCACCGGACCGTGGACAGGCGTCGATAAGCGCCCGCGGGTGACACAGCCCGCCCTCAGAAGTTGTTCGGCCGCGCCTGAACGCCGATCACCTCGACCAGGCGCTCGATGCCCTGAAAGTCGTCTGGGTTGGCTGTATACAGCGGGAGCTGATTGCTGCCCGCCGTGGCCGCAATCTGCAGGTCCGAGGACCGTTTGCGCGGTTGCCGGCCCGCGGCACGAACCGCGGCGCAGATTTGGCCGTAAAGCCTGGCCGCGCCCTGGTCGAACGGGAGCGGGTCGAAGGTCGCCTCTACGTGCTGAAGCACCGCCACGCGCCCAGCGCGCTTTACCGGATCGTCGGTCGCATGCGGGCCGAAGGACAGCTCTCCCAGCGTCACTGCCGTGATCAGAATCGCGTCGGGCAACTCGGCCGGGTCAAAAAGCCTAAGCGCGGCGATGATGCTGGTGTCTACGATGCCAGCATCATGGACGGTCAAAGGCCGGTCCCTTCGTACGGGTCGCGGAGATCCTGGCTGATGCCATCGTCCAGGTCGGCGTGGAGATCAGCAGCATCGAGTACAGGCGCGGTGGCGAAGATGGCGAATACCTCGCCCTTCGGGATCGCCCGGCGGCGGCGGATCGGAACCATCCTCGCCAGCGGCTCGCCGTTCAGCGTCAGCGTGTACGCACGTCCCTGTCGAAGACCGCGGGTGACCGCTCCGGAATCGGATACGAACTGGCGGACGCTTACGTCAGTCGCGGGTTCGTCCGGGAGTGCCATACGCCCATCATACCTCGCCGTACCACGCTGTACCACAGGTCGATGTAGGTCTTGGAGCCGGGTCGGCCGACCAGAGCCGAGTGGACGGATAGCGCGGAGCCACGCACCCGTTCGGGATGATGCTTGGACTATGACTGAGAAGGACAGGCTGGTTGCCTGGAACCGCGAGCTGGTGACCGCCCATCAGCGGCTGCGCCGGGCGCTGCGGGTAGCCCAGGACTCGGTCGGCGACGCGGACAGCGGGGAGGCCGGGTCCGGACGCGCCGACCTCACGCTTTACTGCCACGGGTTCTGTGCGGCGCTCGGCGGTCACCATGTCAGCGAGGACGCCGCCCTGTTCCCCGAGCTGTCAGCGCGCCATCCGCGGCTGCAACCGGTGATCGCGAAGCTGCGGCAGGACCACGAGATGATCGCGGCGCTGCTGACCGGGTTCGAGTCCGCCGTCACGTCCGGCGCCGCGGCCGACGAGCTGGCGCGTCACCTGCAAGGGCTCTCCGCGATCATGGAATCCCACTTCCGCTACGAGGAACGCGAGCTGGGCGGCGTGCTCGCCGGGCTCGACCTCGAGGCCGACCCGCACGACCTGCTCGGCCCGCTCTGAGTTAGGCGGCCAGGCGGCGGGAGCGGCCGGTCAGGCGGTGGCCAGCTTGGCCAGGTGCGCCAGTGAGTTGGCCAGGTGGTCGGGCGGGAACGGGGGGAACCCGATGTGCTCGCGGAGGGCGTCCGGCACCGCCGACCAGTCGTAGGACAGCGTGACCTCGGTGCGGGACGGGTGAGTCCCGTCCGGGACCAGGTCGTAGCACCAGACCCAGCCGCCGAAGCTGAGGCTGCCGTCGTCGCCGTCCTGGCCCGGCTTCCAGGAGATGGCGCGCGGCGGGTCGAACGCCTCGACCAGGTTGGCCATCCGGTAGGTCCCGTCCGGGTGGTTGGGGTGGTACATGGCGATACGGAAAACCTGCCCGGCCGCGGTCAGCGGCTTGCCGTCATCAAGCGGCTCGCGGACCCAGCCGGTGCCGTCGATGGCGGCGTGCGTGGCCGGGTCGGCCAGGACCGCGAAGACGGCCTCGGCCGGGGCGTCGATGATGGTGGTCGCGCTGACGGACTCGTCGGCCATGCTGGTCGCCTCCTGGTTGACTGGTACCGGTAATGACTCCGGCCGGGGCCGGAACTCACCGCGCCGACAGGGAGGACCACGCCGATGCCGGAGTCCCGACCGCCGTTCCCGCCGTTCGACCGGCCCGCCGCCGTGCGGAAGGTGCAGGCCGCCGAAGACGCCTGGAACTCGCGCGACCCGCAGCGGGTCTCCCTTGCCTATACGCCGGACTCGGTCTGGCGCAACCGTGACGTCCACCTCAAGGGGCGCGACGAGATCGTCGGGTTCCTCACCCGGAAGTGGGAGCGCGAGCTCGACTACGCCCTGCGCAAGTCGCTGTGGAGCTTCGACGGCAACCGCATCGCGGTCCGCTTCCAGTACGAGTCGCGCGACCAGTCGGGTCAGTGGTGGCGCAGCTACGGCAACGAGCTGTGGGAGTTCGACGACAACGGGCTGATGCGCCGGCGCGAGGCGTCGATCAACGACCGGCGGATCACCGAGGCGGAGCGCTGGATCTTCGGCCCGCGGGCCGAAGCCGAGCACGGGGCCGACTTCCCGCTCTGGTGATCCCGCCGGCCGTGGCGCTTACCCCTCCTCGAGGCGGAAGCCGACCTTCAGCCCGACCTGCCAGTGCGCGACCCGGTCGCCCTCGATCTGGCCGCGCACCTGGGTGACCTCGAACCAGTCAAGGTTGCGGAGCGTCTGCCCGGCCCGGGAGATCGCGTTACGGATCGCCGCTTCCTGGCTATCGGGCGACGTGCCGACGATCTCGGTCACGCGGTAGGTGTGGTTGGTCATGGCTGCCTCCTTGCAGGGACGCCGGCTGGCGTTAGCACACACAGTTCCCCGCCGATCGGCTTGCATGCCCGGACCGGCCGGGCAGTCAAAGCGCGGGCAGGATCGGACATTCCCCTCCCGCGCGAGGACAAGTCCGCCTAGGTTTGCTGTCATGCGCGCCCCCCGTCTGACTGTCTGCCTGGCCGGCCTGCTGATGACAGCCGTTGCGCTGGTGGTGGCCGGCTGCGGGCAGTCGCCGACTGGCAGCGCCGGCAGCGCCGGCAGTGCCGGCAGCGCCAAGGCGACGACTAGCTGGACGGCCGGGCCGAACGCGACCACCGGGGCCTCGGCCGACCCGGCCGGGATCGGCCTCTACGACGGCAAGTTCGGCCCGGGTGGCATCGAGAAGGCCGCCGCCTGGCTCGGTTCGGCCAGCTCGATCAAGTACGCGCAGGACTTCATCGACGCCACCGACTGGTCGCACATCGCCGACCCGTGGCAGCTCGGGAACTGGAAAGGCAACCCGTTCACGATGGTGTGGGGCGTCCCGATGGTGCCGTGCGGCGGCCCGTCGACGCAGTGCGCCACCAACGTGGCGGACTACAACCAGGTGGCCAGCGGCGGCGCCGACAGCTATTACAAGTCCCTGGCCGGGCACCTGATAGCCGCGGGCTTCGGCTCCTCCTATATCCGGATCGGCTGGGAATTCAACGCGAGCTGGATGGGCTGGAGCATTTGCAACCAGGACGGGACCGCGCTGACGAGCTGGGCGGGCGACTTCGTGCCCGCTTTCCGTAACATCGTGACCGCCATGCGCAGCGTCAGCGGGGCGAACTTTAAGTTCATCTGGAATCCGCTGGAAAGCAGCAACGTCAGCTGCCCGGGCGGGAACCTGGAGCAGTTCTACCCGGGCGACAAGTACGTCGACGCGGTGGCGCTCGACGTGTACGACGGGCTCGGCCAGGCGACCAGCAGCGACGCCGCGCGCTGGGCTGACCTGATGAACGGCGTCAACGCGGGGCACTGGACCGCGTCAACGCCCGACGTCATCGGCGGGCAGCGGTTCAAAGGGTACGGGCTTGACTGGCTGGCCGCCTTCGGTACGCAGCACAAGAAGCTGGTCAGCATCCCGGAATGGGGGCTGAACGTCTCCAGCGCGGGCGGCGGTGGCGGTGACGACGCCTACTTCATCACCCAGATCGCGCGGTGGATCAAGGCCAGCGCGACCGGCCCGGCGATCTTCTGGAACTACACCGACGGCACCCTGCCGCTGGACATCCCGGGCGACAGCAGCGGCGCCTCCCCGAACGCGACGGCGGCGTTCAAGGCCGCGTTCGGGACCAGCCAGTAGCGCTCAGCGGTCGGGCTGGGCCGCGAAGTCGCGCTTTGCCTTGCGGTACCAGCCCATTCCCGATACCGGGTGCTTCCAGCGGTTCTTCATCTCCTTGAGCGCGCCTTCATGCGCTTCGTCGCCCGCTGCGACTATTTCATTGAGATGCTTGTCTTGCGCCTTGATGACGGCATCTGCGCTATCTCCGCTGAGCTGAAGGTCACAGGCTCCGCCCAATTGCCTGCATGTCATGGTTCTCATGGATTGCTTCCTTTCTGCCATTCTGCCATTCTGCCTAGCCCGTCTGCCTAGCCTGAATCTAGGGCACCGCACGCCCGGTTCGCTTCTCCGATCCTGCTCGTTAAATTCGAAGGTCGGCCCCGGCCCGGCGCCGGGGCCGACGTGCTGCCTGCGGCGTGGCGCTGGGAGACAAGGCGGCCGCATCCTTCCTATGCTCGGATCATGGCGCGCAAGGGTGTGCTTTCAGTGGTCATGTCCGGAGCGGCCCCCGCGGCGGACGCGGGGTCGCTGGTCAAGCAGGCGCTGGCGCGCGGGTGGACGGTGCAGGTGATCGCCACCCCGTCGGCGCTCTCCTTCTTCGACGCGGCGGAAGTCGAGGCGCTCACCGGGTCGCCGGTACGCAGCAAGCACCGGGCGCCGGGTGAGCCGCGGTCCCGGGTGCCGGACGCGATCGTCGTCGCCCCGGCCACGTTCAACCTGATCAACCAGTGGGCGCTGGGCATCGCCGACTCCTACGCGCTGGCGGTGCTGGCCGAGCAGACCGGGATGGGGTTGCCGATCGTGGCGCTGCCCTGCGTCAGCCAGCCGCTGGCCGCCCGCCCGCAGTTCGCGCGGTCGCTCAAGGCACTGCGGGTCGAGGGCGTGTCGGTGCTGCTCGGCCCGGGCGGCACGACCCCGCCCGGCGCGTCCGAGGACGGCTTCCCCTGGCAGCTCGCGCTGGACGAGGCCTACTCGATGACCGGGCTGGGCGGCGGCTGACGGCGCCGGCCGCCGCCGGAAAAGGCTTTTAACGGCAGCAGCCCGAACGGGGGCGCGGCGCTGCCGCCGGCCGCCGTTACCCCGTAGGCTCGGGCAGGTGGACCGGACGGCTGAGCGGGAGCGGCTGCGGCGGACGTTCGACGCGGTAGCGACGGACTACCAGGACGCTCGCCCGGAGTACCCCGCGGAACTGTACGCGGAGCTGCTCAACCTGACCGGGGCGCGGCCGGGGGCCGACCGGCTGTGCGAGGTGGGCTCCGCGTCGGGCAAGGCGACGCTGCCGCTGGCGCGGCGCGGGTTCGCGATCACCTGCGTGGAGCTCGGGGCCGCGCTCGCGGCCGAGGCGCGGCGCAACCTGGCCGGGTTCGACCGGGTCACCGTGGTGCACGACGCCTTCGAGCGCTGGCGGCGTTCCGCCACGTCACCGTGCGCCGGTTCGACGGGGAGATCCGGGCGCGGCTGGCGCGGCGGGCGGACGGGCAACTGCGGCGGCACTGGGGCGCGGTGCTGCACGTGGCGCGGACCGCGGAGTAGCGTGAGCGTCATGGCATCTGCTCAGCGCAAGCGGCGGCTCGCCGTGCTGGCCGCGATCGCCGCCGGGTACGCGGCGGGCACGGTCATCGCCACCCGCCAGGGCTACTCGTTCGGCCGGAACACCGTGGTCAAGTGCCGTCAGGGGCACCTGTTCAGCACGGTCTGGATCCCGGGCGCCTCGGTCAAGTCACTCCGGCTCGGGTTCTGGCGCTACCAGTGGTGCCCGGTGGGCCGGCACCTGGACCTGGTCCGGCCGGTCAAGGCGGCCGAGCTGACCGAGGCCGGGCGCTCGTTCGCGCTGGCGCACCACGACATCCCGGTGCCCTGAGGCGGCGGTGGCCGGCTACTCAGGCACGCCGCAGGCACGCAAGCTAGGGCTCAAGCCGGGACTGCGGACCGCGCTGGACGCGCCGCCCGGCGGCTGGGCGCTGGCCGGCCCGCCCGACGGCCTGCTGCCGCCGGACCCCGACGGCGCCGCTGACCTCATCGTCGCGTTCTTCCAGGCCGCCGACGAGCTCCCCCGGCGGCTGCCGCCGCTGGCCCGGCGGGTATTCCCGGCCGGCGCGATCTGGGCGCTGTGGCCACGGCGGGCCGCGGGCCACGTCAGCGACATCACCGACAACGTGGTGCGGTCGGCCGCGCTGGATATCGGCCTGGTCGACGTGAAGGTCGCGGCGGTCGACACCGACTGGTCGGGGCTACGGCTGGTCTGGCGGAATGGCAACCGCTAGCCGCCCGCAAAAAAGCATCGCCGGTGTGTCGGATCGGCGGTGCCGCCGTTCGTGGCATGGCTGAGGGCGCACCGAAGCGGCCGCCCCGTGACGAGAAGGAGACCCGCGTGAAGTACGTGCTGCTGATCATGGACACGCCGAACGAGCCCGCGCCGGGCACCCCCGAGTACGGCGCCTGGTACGCCGAGGTCGGCGCCTGGTACGAGAAGTGGGGCGCCACCGGCAAGCTGGACGGCGGCCACCAGCTACAGGGGCCGGAGACCGCCAAGACCGTGCGGGCGAGCACGGTCACCGACGGCCCGTTCATCGAGACCAAGGAGGTCCTCGGCGGCTTCTCGGGGATCGAGGCCGACACCATCGACGAGGCGGTTGACATCGCCAAGACCTGGCCGGGCGTGGACCGCGGCTGGATCACGATCGAGGTCCGCCCCGTCATCGACATGGGCTGAGCACGGGGAACGCGGCTCAGACACCGGGGGGCGGGTCGTCCCCCCGGTGATAACAGGGATAGCCCGCGGGTGAGCAGCTCGCGCTCGGCCGGGTTGGCCGCCAGCGCGAGCGCTCGCTCGCGGACCTGTCCCGCCTCGGCCTCCCGGCCGAGCGCGGCCAGCAGGGCTGCCCGCAGCGCGTGGAACAGGTGGTAGCGGTCAAGGTCGGCCGCCAGCGGCTCGATCTCGGCCAGCGCCTGGGCGGCGCCGATCGCGTAGCGGGTGGCGACCGCCCGGTTCAGCAGCACCACCGGGGACGGGGCAAGCTGCTGGAGGCGGCTGTATAGCAACCGGATCTGCCGCCAGTCGGTCTCCGGGTAGGACGGTGCCTGGGCGTGCAGCGCGGCAATCGCCGCCTGCACCTGGTAGGGCCCGGAGCGGCGGAGCGCGATGGCGCGGTCCAGGTAGGCGGCCGCCTCGTCCGCCAGCGGGCGGTCCCACTGGCTCCGGTCCTGGTCACCGAGCCGGACCAGCCGCCCCCAGCCGTCGAAGCGGGCCCGGGCGCGCGACTCGTGCAACAGCAGCAGCGCGAGCAGGCCGAGCACCTCCGGCTCGCGCGGCATCAGCCGGTGCAGCGTCCTGGTCAGCGCGATCGCCTGGGCCGCGAGGTCGCGCCGGGCGGGCTCGCGGCCCGAGCTGGCCAGGTAGCCCTCGTTGAATACCAGGTACACGACCGCCAGCACCTGGGCCAGCCGGCCGGACAGCTCGTCGGGATCGGGGATGGTAACCGGGGCGCGCAGCGCGCTCAGGGTCTTGCGCGCGCGCAGCAGCCGCTGCGCCATCGTCGGCTCGCTGACCAGGAACGCGGCCGCGATCTGGCTGGTTGTCAGGCCGCAGACCGCGCGCAGCGTCAGCGCGACCTGCGCGTCGGTCGCCAGCGCGGGATGGCAGCAGGCGAACGCCAGGCTGAGCAGCTCGTCGTCAGCCCGGCGGCCGGCTTCCCCGGCGTCCTGCCCGCCGGGCGCGTCGGCCCCGGAGGCCCGGCCCGGCGCCGCCGGCCCCTCGGCGACCCACCCCTCGGTCACGCTCAGCAGCCCCAGCTTGTCCGCGCCCGCCCGCTCCCGGCGGATCCGGTCAACCGCCTTGCGGCGGGCGGTGGTGGCCAGCCAGCCGCCCGGGCTGGCCGGCACTCCGTCGCGCCCCCAGTGCTCGATCGCCGCCACGAACGCGTCCTGCACCGCGTCCTCGGCCAGGCCCACGTCACCGGTGCGCGCGGCCAGGGAGGCCCTGATCCGGGTGGCCTCGTCCCGGTAGGCGCGCTCCAGCTCCTCGCGTCCGGCGTCCATGGCCCCAGTCTGGCAGCAGGCTCCGACAGCGCGGCCCAGGCGCGGCCGCGCCACCCGTATTGTCGGCCATCGGGCCGTTAAGCCAGTAACGTTTAGTAATTGGATAATGCGCGCGGATTTGTCGTTCGCCCGCGCCTGCCTTTACCGCGACCGTGCGCAAAAAGGTCGGCTAACGGGCAACATCCGCGCTGCGATGGCTCTACACTCGCCCATCAGGGAACCGCTGGAATAACGGAGGGCCGCCCAACCGGGAATGAAATCCGCTACGCAGCGGAGTCAATTTCGGCGTGGCTGTTTCGGCGGGGATTCGCCGCTGAGGCAATGGGGGATCACAATGCGCGTCCTTGTTCTGGGCGGTGACGGTTTCTGCGGCTGGCCGACGTCGCTGTACCTGTCGGCCCGCGGCCACGAGGTCACCATCCTTGACAACCTGTCGCGGCGGAAGATCGACGTCGACCTGGAGGTCGGGTCGCTGACCCCGATCGCGGCACCGGGTGACCGGCTGCAGGCGTGGCGGGAGGTGTCCGGGCGGGAGATCGGCTTCGTCCGGCTGGACCTGGCGGCCGACTACGACCGGCTCGCGGAGGTCCTGCTCGGGCTGCGGCCGGACGCGGTCGTGCACTTCGCCGAGCAGCGGGCCGCGCCCTACTCGATGCGCTCGCCGCAGACCAAGCGCTACACGGTCGACAACAACGTCCGCGCCACCCACAACCTGCTGGCCGCCCTGGTGCAGACCGGGGTGGGGGCAGCCGTGGTGCACCTGGGCACGATGGGCGTCTACGGGTACGGCTGGTCGGGCGACGCGCCCATCCCCGAGGGCTACCTCACCGTCAAGGTGCCGACCCCCGGGGGCGAACTGGAGCGGGAGATCCTGCACCCGGCCAACCCGGGCTCGGTCTACCACCTGACCAAGACCCTGGACCAGCTCATGTTCGCGTTCTACGCCAAGAACGACGGGCTGCGCGTCACCGACCTGCACCAGGGCATCGTCTGGGGCACCCAGACCGAGCAGACCGCGGCCGACCAGCGGCTGGTCAACCGGTTCGACTACGACGGCGACTACGGCACCGTGCTGAACCGGTTCCTGATGCAGGCGGCGGTCGGGCACCCGCTGACGGTGCACGGCACCGGCGGCCAGACCCGCGCGTTCATCCACATCACCGACACCGTCCGCTGCGTCGAGCTGGCGCTCGCCAACCCGCCCGCCGCGGGCGACCGGCCGATGGTGCTCAACCAGGTCACCGAGACCCACCGGGTCATCGACCTGGCCAAGCTGGTCGCCGACGCGGCCGGCGGCGAGATCGCCTTCCTGCCCAACCCCCGGCTGGAGGCCGAGGAGAACGAGCTCAGCGTCCGCAACGACCACTTCCTCTCCCTCGGCCTGCGCCCCACCCTGCTCAGCGAGGGCCTGCTGACCGAGGTCAGTGAGGTCGCCGCCCGCTACGCCCACCGGGCCGACCTGCGCAAGGTCGTCTCCCGGTCCCTATGGCGGGCCGACCTGCAATGCGCCGACGACCTGGTGCTCACCCAGCCGCGACGATAAAGCGAACAACGCTGACCAGGGAATTGGTGTTTCCGCGGCTGATGTTAGCGGGCTTATTCGCGGTCCATTCCAAAAGTCTCTTTTGCGCGGATGCATGAGATCGCGCGCCAGCGGTGAGAGATAATGCGGGGAGCGGAACCGCGACTACGTGAGGTGCGCATGAATTCCCCGGCTGCGTACAGCAGTCCCGGTGCCGAGCAGCGACGCGGGCAGTTGCCTGCCGACGTTTCCGGATTCGTGGGCCGGAGCGACGAGCTGGCCCGGCTGGCCGGGCTGCTCGACGGCGCCCGGCTGGTCACCGTGGCCGGCCCGGGCGGGGTGGGCAAGACCAGGCTGGCGCTGCGCGCCGCCGCCCGCCGCGGCGGCGCGAGCTGCCTGGTCGAGCTGTCCGGCCTGGACGACCCGGAGCTGCTGGCCGACACGGTGGCGATGCACCTCGGCGTGCACCGCACCGACTCCGGCTGCCAGCTTGACGCGGTGCTGGCCGAGCTGCGCGCCCGCGACCTGCTGCTCATCCTCGATACCTGCGAGCACCTGACCGACGCCTGCGCGCGGTTCGCGGCCACCGTGCTGCGGGAGACCGGCGGCGTCGCCATCCTCGCCACCAGCAGGCAGCCGCTGCACGCGGATGGCGAGCAGGTGCTGCGGCTCGGCCCGCTACCGGTCCCCGGCCGCGACAGCGCGGCCGGGCCGGGCGACGCGGTGGAGCTGTTCGCGCAGCGGGCCGCCGCCGCCGTCAGCGGGTTCACCCTCACCGCGGCCGACCTGCCGCACGCGATCCGGCTCTGCCGGCGGCTCGACGGCATCCCGCTGGCGATCGAGCTGGCCGCCGTCCGGGTCCGCGCCCTGCCGGTGGCCGAGCTAGCGGCGCGGGTCGAGGCAGGCCTGGCGGCGGAGACCGGCACCCGCCGCGGCATCGTCAGCCGGCACCAGACGCTGCACGCGGCCATCGACTGGTCGTACCGGCTGTGCACCGAGGCCGAGCAGGCCACCTGGCGGCGACTGTCGGTATTCGCGGGCAGCTTCGAGCTGACGGTCGCGCGGGACGTCGCGGCGGGCGAGCAGGTGCCCGCCGAGCGGGCGGCCGGGCTGCTCGGCAGCCTGGAGGACAAGTCGGTGGTGCTGCCCGCCGAGGCCGGCCGGTACCGGCTGCTCGACTCGGTCCGCGAGTACGGGGCCGAGCGGCTGGCGCAGGCGGGCGAGGACGACGCCTGCCGGAGCAGGCACCTGGCCCGCTACCTCAGCCTGGTCAGCGAGTTCAGTCACCGGCTGAACACCGACGGGCAACGGGACCGGCTGTCTCAGCTGCGGGCCGAGCACCCGAACATCCGCGGCGCGCTGCAGTTCGGCCTGGCGGGCGGGCGGGACGGCGCCGGGACGGTCCCGGCGCAGCGGGCGCGGTCCGCCGCCCGGCTGGCGGCCGCGCTGTTCCCCTACTGGCAGATGTCCGGCGCGATCAGGGAAGGCATCTTCTGGCAGGACAAGGCGCTCGACCAGTTCACCGAGCCGTCGACGGAGCGGGCGAGCGCGCTGGCCAACCGGGCCCTGCTGTGCACCACGGCCGGCGACCCTGAGGCGGCCGCCCAGGCCCGCGAGGCGATCGTGATGTCCGCCCGGCTGGGCGACGACCGCACGCACGCACGGTCCTACCTGGCGCTGCAGTTCGCGCTCACCACCGCCGGGCAGTACGCCGACGCGCTCGAGGCCGCCGACGAGGCACGCGGCAGGCTGCAGGCGCTCGGCGCCGAGCACGCGCTGCGCACCCTCGACATGCAGCTCGCGCTGACCTACGTGCACGTGCGGAACTTCGACGCGGCCCTTGACTGCAGCCGGCGCCTGCTGGCCAGCCTGAACCCGGGCGAGCGCTGGCTGCGCGGCAGCGCCCACGCCCTGTCCGCCCTCGCGCACTATCACCAGCCGGGACGGCAGGCCGAGTGCGCGGCCGCCGCCGACGCCGCGCTGCGCGCCTCGCAGGAGATCGGAAACCTGGTCGGCGCGGCCTACGCACTCGAGGTCACCGCCTGGCTGGCGGCTGACGCGGGCCGCGGGCAGCGAGCCGCCTGGGTGCTCGGCGCGGCGCAGGGGCTCTGGGAGCGGACCGGCGGCCGGCTCAGCGTCAGCGCCCTGCTCGAGGGCCACCACCAGCGCGCCGCCGCCGCCGCGGCCGACGCGCTGGGCGGGGCGCGGTACGGCGAGCTGCACGCGGCCGGCGCGGCCGCGCCACTGCCCGAGATCACCGCGCTCGCCCTGGCCGACGCCGACACCTTCCCCGAGCTGCCCGGCGCCAGGCCGGCCGCTGGCGCCGACAGCGGCGGGTGGCACGGCGCCGACGGGCTGACCGCCCGCGAGCGGGAGATCGCGCGGTTCGTCGCGCGCGGCCTGTCCAACCGGGAGATCGCGGCCGAGCTGGTCATCTCCAAGCGCACGGTGGACGCGCACGTCAATCACATCTTCGCCAAGCTCGGGCTGTCGTCGCGGGTGCAGCTGACCATCTGGCTGGGCGACCGGGTGCCCGGCCCGCTGGCCGACGCCACCCCGCTGGCCGGCACCGCACCACTAGCCGGCACCGCACCACTAGCCGGCACCGCTCCGCTGACCGAACCCGCGCCGCCAGCGGGCACCACCGAGCCAGCGGGCACGCTGCCCGCGGCGGCCGGCCCGTAGTAGCCTGACCCTTGGTCCCCCACCGGAGGTCGTCATGGCTACCGGCACGTCCTACCGCCCGCTCGGCACGCTGCCGCCGCAGACGTCCGGGTTCGTCGGCCGCGAGGCCGAAGTCGCCCGGGTACGCGCCCTGCTGCGGACGTCCCGGCTGGTCACCGTGGCCGGGCCAGGCGGGGTCGGCAAGACCAGGCTCGCGGTCCGGGTCGCCCAGGCGGTGGCGGCCGACTTCACCGACGGCGTGCACTTCATCGAGCTGTCGGCGGTGCGCGACCCCAGCCTGCTCGCGCCCGCGCTGGCGGCCGGGCTAGCCACCGCCGGGCTGGTGAGCCCCGAGCCCGGCCAGGGGGCGCCGCTCGAGCGGCTGCTCGGCGTCATCGCCGGCCGCCGGCTGCTGCTGGTCCTCGACACCTGCGAGCACCTGGTCGACGGGTGCGCCGCGCTGGCCGACACCATCTTGCGGGCGGCCCCGGAGGTCACCGTGCTCGCGACCAGCAGGCAGCCGCTGGACGCGGCGGGCGAGGCGGTCTTCCAGCTTCTGCCGCTGCCGGTGCCCGACCCCGGCTCGGCGCGGGCAGGGCAGGCGGACGCGGTCGAGCTGTTCGCGCAGCGGGCCGCGGCGGTGCTGCCCGGGTTCACCGTCACGCCGCGGAACCTGGCCGAAATCATCACCGTCTGCCGCCGTCTTGACGGCATCCCGCTGGCGATCGAGCTGGCCACCGTGCGGCTGCGGGCGCTGCCGCTGCACCAGATGGCCGAGCGCATCGACGACCGGCTGCGGCTGCTGACCGGCGGCCGGCGCTCGGGGACGCCACGGCACCAGACGCTGCGGGCCGCGATCGACTGGAGCTACTCGCTCTGCACGCCCGCCGAGCAGCTCCTGTGGGCCCGGCTGTCGGTCTTCGCGGGCGGCTTCGACCTGGCGGCGGCGGAAGCGGTGTGCGCGGGCGGCGGGCTGGCGGCGCGGGAGGTCGTGCCCGCGGTGATCAGCCTGGTGGACAAGAACGTGCTCGCCCGGGGGGACGCCCCGGGCAGCGGGCCGGCCAGGGACGCGCAGCCGGCCTCCCCCGCCGTCGCGCAGCCCGCCTTCCTGATGCCCGCTACGGTGCGCGAGTTCGGCGCCGAGCGGCTGCGCCAGGGCGGCCGGGCCGGGGCGGGCGGGCAGGCCGAAGCGGCCGTGCGCAGCCGGTTCGTCGCCTACTACCTGGCGCTGGCCGAGCGGTTCGATAGCGCCTGCGCCACCGACCAGCTCGCCCGGTACCAGCGGCTGCGCCGGGAGCACGCCAACCTGCGGGCCGCCTTCGACTACGCGCTCGAGCTGCCGGGCAACGACAGCGCCGCCGTCGTGCTCGCCACCTCGCTGTTCATCTACTGGCGGATCTCCGGCCAGCTCCGCGAGGCCGAGTACTGGCTGGACCAGGTGGCCGGCCGCTGCCCGGCGCGGTCGGCCGCGCGGTCCCGGGTACTGGGCACCCGGGCCTACGTCCGGGTGCTGCTGGGCGACTTCGCCAGCGGGCGGGCCGACGCGGAGGCCGCCGTCGCGATGGCGGCCACCTTCGGCGACCTGAGCGTGGGCGGCCGCGGGTACAGCGCGCTGCACCGGGCGCTGGCGTTCGGCGGCAGCCCGGACGATGCGCGCCACGCCCGCCAGTCCGCCGCCGACTGCCTCGCCGCGGCGGGCGACACCCTCGGGCTGGCGCAGCTCGAGGCGGTGGACGCCATGCTCCGGCTGCAGGGCGGTGACCCGGCCGGGTGCTGCCAGAACGCGTCCCTGGGGCTTGCCCTGATCACCGACGGCGAGCTGTGGTGCGCCGCCCAGCTGTACCAGCTGCTGGCGCTCGGGCTGTTCCTGCAGGGCGAGAGCGACCGGGCCGGGCCGACCGCGGCGCAGGCGCTCGAGGTGCAGCACCTGCTGGGCGACGAGACTGGCATCGCCTTCAGCCTGGGCACGCTGGCGTTCATCGCGGCCGGCGAGGGCCGCTACCAGCGCACCGCCTGGCTGCTAGGCGCGTCCTCCCCGCTGTGGGAGCGCACCGGGCGCTGGTACACCGGCTCGCCCGCGTTCGAGTCGCTGCACCAGGTCGCCGAGCGGGTGGGCCGGGGCGGCCTGGGCGACGACCGTTTCTGGCGGCTGCGCGCTGACGGCGCGGCCGCGCCGCTCGACCTGGCGGTCCGGCGGGCCCTGAGCGACGCCGACGACCTCGGCTAGCTGGCCAGGCCGAGAACACGGCCGGCCAGAGAATCCGGCATTACCGGCGGGAGCGCCGTGCAATTGCAGCGGAGTGCCGTAGAATTAACGCGCAGTAAACCAGGCAGCACCGGAGGGTACCGGGGGGGGGAACCGCCGTGCCCCCGACTCGTGAGGAACGCATGTCCGTCGGCCAGGGTACGCAGGGGTCAGGCCCGCCTGCGGAGCAAGCAAAGCCGCCCGCGCAGCGGGCGCAGAAGTCGCGTTCGGCGGGGCAGGCAAAGCCTCCGGCGGGGCAGGCAAAGCCTCCGGCGGGGCAGGCAAAGCCTCCGGCGGGGCAGGCGAAGCGGCTGCGGCTACCGGTGGAGACCACCGGGTTCGTCGGCCGGGAGGCGGAGCTTGCCCGGCTGACCGGGCTGCTCTCGCGCGCCCGGCTGGTCACCGTGACCGGGCCGCCCGGCGTCGGCAAGACCCGGCTGGCGCTGCGGGCGGCGGCCGCGGCGGAGCCCGGCTTCGCCGACGGGGCCTGCCTGGTCGAGCTGGCCGGGGTGCGCGACCCGGGGCTGGTGGCGGACGCGGTCACCCGCGCGCTCGGGCTGCCAGGGACCAGGCCCGGCAGCCGGGCTGAGGAGCTGCTCGACCAGCTCGGCGGCCGCCGGCTGCTGCTCATCCTCGACGGCTGCGAGCACCTGGTCGACGCCTGCGCGATGCTAGCCGAGGCCCTGATCGCCCGCGCGCCGCAGGTCACCCTGCTGACCACCAGCCGCGAGCCGCTCGACGTCAGCGGCGAGAACGCCTGCCCGCTCGACCCGCTCCCGGTCCCCCGGGCGGCCGGCCCCGATGACCCGCTGATCCCTGATCAGCCGGCCGGCCGGGTCCACCCGGGCACCGCGATCGAGCTGTTTGTCCAGCGCGCCGCGGCCGCGGTCCCCGGATTCACCCTCGCCCCCGGGGACCTGGCGCACGTCATCCGGCTCTGCCAGCGGCTCGACGGGCTGCCGCTGGCGATCGAGCTGGCCGCGGTGCGGCTGCGGGCGCTGCCGCTGGCCGAGCTGGCGGCCCGCCTCGACCAGAGCCTCGGGCTGCTCACCAGCGGGCACCGCGGCAGCCATCACCGCAGCCTGCGGGACGCGATCGGCTGGAGCCACGACCAGTGCACGCCCGCCGAGCAGGCGCTGTGGGCGCGGCTCTCGGTCTTCGCTGGCCCGTTCACGATGAGCGCGGCCGAGGCGGTCTGCGCCGCCGACCTGGCCCCCGCCCAGGTCGTGCCCACGCTGATCAGGCTGGTGGACAAGTCGCTGCTCAGCCGGGTCGCCCCGGGCCGGGCGGCAGATAGCCCGCAGGCTGGCCCGCCCGGCCAGCCCGGCCAGCCCGAGCCGACCAGGTACCTGATGCTCAGCGCCGTCCGCGAGTTCGGCGCCGAGCGGCTGGCCGACCGCGCCAGCGACGGGGACAGCGCGCAAGGGCACGCCCGGGAGCGCATGGTCGGCTGGTACCTGACGCTGGCCAGGCGCTTCCGCGACGAGCTGGCGGGCGACGAGCAGGCTGGCCGGCTACGGGACCTCAGCCGCGAGCACGCGAACCTGCTGGCGGCGCTGGACTACGCGCTCGGCGACGCCGACCGGGCGGCGGCAGACGGGACGACGGCGGGCGGGCTGACGCCGGACGGGCTGACGGCGGCCGGGGTCGAGCTGGCCGTCGCGCTGTGCGGCTACTGGCGGATGCGCTGCCTGCTGGCCGAGGGAGCCGCCTGGCTGGGCCAGGCGGTACAGCGGGCGGTGGCTGACTCACCCGCCCGGGCACGGGCGCTGCTCGCCCGCGCCCGGCTGCTTACCGCGGCCGGCCGGGCGCCCGGCGCGCTGGCCGCCGCCACGGCCGGCCTCGGCATCGCCGCCGCCCTCGACGACCCCGCCCTGCTCGCCTACGGCGAGCTGGCCAGGAGCGGCGCGCTCGGCGCGGCCGGGCGGCTGGCGGCGGCGGCCGAGTCCGGCCAGGAGGCCGGGCGGCGGCTGACCGCGCTCGGTGACCCGGCCGGCCTGGCCGGCCTGGCCGGCCTGGACATCCAGCTCGGTTACCTCGCACTGCGCGACGCGGGCAGCGGGGCCGACACCGGGGCCGCGCTCGGGCACGTGGACCGCGGGCTGCGCCGGCTCGAGGCGTCCCGCGAGCGCTGGCTGCACGCGCGCCTGTACCTGGTCGCCTCGCTCGCCCTGCACCAGGAGCGCCGCGACGTCGAGTCCACCTGGACGGCCTGCCGGGCACTGACCGCCATGCACGAGGTGGGTGACACCCTGGGCAGCGCGGCCGCGCTTGAGCTGCTGGGCTGGATCGCCGCCCGGTCGGGCAGCCACCAGCGCGCGGCCTGGCTGCTCGGCGGGGCCGACCCGCGGTGGGAGCGCGCGGGCGGGCGGCTGGTGGTGGCCGCGCCGTTCAGCCGCACGCACGACGAGGCGGCGGCCAGCTGCGCGAGCGCGCTCGGCGGCAAGCGGTTCGCCGAGCTGTACGCCCGCGGCGCGGTGCACCCGGGTGACGCGCTGGTCGCCTTCGCGTTGAGTGACGCCGGCGACCCGGCCGCGGAGGCCGGCCCCCGGCTACGGCTGCCCAGCCAGCTCACCGCCCGCGAGCGGGAAATCGCCAGCCTGGTCGCGGCGGGCCTGTCCAACCGGCAGATAGCCGAACGGCTGTTCATCTCCCGGCGCACCGTCGACGCGCACCTAGAGCACATTTTCGGCAAGCTTGGCATCACCTCGCGGGTGATGCTCACCATCCAGCTACGTGAGTTCGCGGCCGAGCCGCGGCCGGCCTGAGGCAACCGCGGGATCACATTTCGCGACAGACGCTAGGAGTTGGCCCGCGGGCGGCTCCATAATGGGACTGACATGGTTGTCACTCAGGCCGCCGGGGCGGGTTGGCTCCCCGCGGAGACAGACGAATTCGTCGGCCGCGCCGCCGAATTGCGGCAGCTTGACGCCCTGCTGCGGGACGCACCGCTGGTCACGCTGGTGGGGCCGGGCGGCGTCGGCAAGACCCGGGTCGCGCTCCGCGCCGCCGAGGCGGCGGCCCGCCGCTACCCGGACGGCGTGAGCCTTATCGAGCTGTCCGCGCTGCGCGACCCCGAGCTGCTGGCGCGCACCATCACCCGCGGGCTCGGCCGGGCCGAGCAGGGCACCGGGTCGCAACGGGACGCGCTGCTCGCCTACCTGCGCGACCGGCGGATGCTGCTGCTGCTCGACACCTGTGAGCACCTCATCGACGCCTGCGCCGAGCTGGCGGCGGCCATTCTCGCCGCCGCCCCGCTGGTGACGGTGCTCGCCACCAGCCGCGAGCCGCTCGACGTGGCGGGCGAGACCACCCTCGTCGTGCGGCCGCTGCCGGTCAACCCGGGCGAGGACGGGGCGGGCGACGCGGTCGAGCTGTTCGCGCGGCGGGCGGCCGCGGCGGCGCCCGGGTTCACCGTCACCGGCGCCAACCGGGCCGAGGTGGTCCGGATCTGCCGTGGCGTCGACGGCGTGCCGCTGGCCATCGAGATGGCCGCCGGGCGGCTCCGCGAGATTACCCTGGCCGAGGTCAGCGGACTGCTCAACCGCCGGCTGGCGCTGCTGACCGGGGGCAACGGCGGGCGGCACGAGACCGCCCGCACGGTGATCGCGTGGAGCTACGACACCTGCTCGGCAGCCGAGCGCACGCTGTGGACGCGGCTGTCGGTGTTCCCCGGCCGGTTCAGCGTCCGGGCCGCCGCCGAAGTGTGCGCGAGCGGCGAGCTGAGCGGTCCCGCGATCCTGGAAACGATCTTCGGCCTGGTCAACAAGTCGCTGCTGGTCCGGACGGACCCGGTAGCCGAAGACCAGCCCGGCTTCCGGATGCTCGGCATGGTGCGCGAGTACGGCGCCGAGCGGCTGGCGGCGTCGGGCGAAGAGCCGGGCATCCGCGACCGCCTGCTCGCCCGCTACCGGGCGATGGCACGCGACGCCGGCCGGCTGGCACGGGGCGACAAGCAACTCGACCGGTTCGCCGGGCTGCGGGCCGAGCACGCCAGCGTCCAGGCGTCGCTGCGGCACGCACTCGAGCCCCGGTCAACCGAGGCGGTCCCCGCCCGGGAACGCGACGGCGCCGAGCTCGCGATCCGGCTGTGGGCCTACTGGGTGTCGTCCGGCCAGATGGCCGAGGGGCTCTACTGGCTGGGCAAGGCCCTGGACCGGGTAACCGACGACTCCGCGCTGCGGGCCTGGCTGCTGGTAGCCCGGTGCGGGATCGGCGCCATGCGCGGCGACGCGGCCCAGGCGGCCGCGGACGGGGAGGCCAGCGTCGAGCTCGCGGAGCGGCTGGACCGGCCGCACATCGCCGGCCGGGGCTATGCCTGCCTGTGCCTGGCCTACACGTTCGCGGGCGAGCTGGCCGCCGCCGCCCTGGCCGGCCAGCAGGCCGAGCGGCTGCTGGCCGGCAGCGGCGATACCGACGGGCTGATCCTGCTCGACCTCCACCTGGCCGCCATGTGCCAGGCCAGCGGCGAGCCGGAGCAGAGCCTGGGCTACTACCAGCGGGGCATCGCCCGCTTCGGCGACGGCAGCGGCGAGCGGATGTACCACGGCTACCTGCACCTGTCCGGTGCGTTCGCCTACCTGGAACTGCCCGGCCGGGAAGCTGACTGCGCCCGGATGCTGTCGTTCCTGCTGCTGGGAAGGTACGACCTGGACGAGGTCACCGGGACCGCCTACGGGCTCGAGCTGTCCGGCTGGCTGGCCGCCCGGTCGGGCCGCCAGCAGCGCGCCGCCTGGCTGCTCGGCGCGGCCGACTCGCTCTGGGAGCGGCTCGGCGTCCGGCTCAGCAACGCCGTCCACCGGGAGCGGCTGCGCGCCGCCGCGGTCGCCGCGGCCCGCGGCGCGCTCGGCGACGAGGCATTCGCCGAGCTGTTCCAGGCGGGCCGCCAGCACCCGCTTGACCAGCTAGTCGCGCTGGCCATCAACGACGCGGACAGCCTGGACGCCCCAGTACCGGGCGGCGCCCGGCCGGGCGCGGGCACCCTCACCGACCGCGAGCGGGAGATCGCCGTGCTCGCCGTCACCGGGCTGACCACCGCGCAGATCGCCGGGCAGTTGTTCCTGCCCCCGCGGACGGTCGAGGAGCACCTGGACAGCGTGTTCGGCAAGCTCGGGGTGTCTTCGGCCCGGCAGCTCGGACCGTGGCTAGGCGCGTTACCGGCGTTTCCGGGGGCTACCGGCGTCAGAGGTTCCCTCGCCGCCCTTGCTCGCGC
>Ga0265338_10002622_pt1 | contig 26550 bp, 27 predicted proteins | sample 42126metaG_FD_193579 | JGI IMG/M metagenome (GOLD analysis project Ga0265338, IMG submission 193579) | Rhizosphere microbial communities from Carex aquatilis grown in University of Washington, Seatle, WA, United States - 4-21-26 metaG | ecosystem: Host-associated > Plants > Roots > Rhizosphere...
TCGAGCCGCCCGTCGGCGTCGACGACGACGACGACCGTCCGCTCCCGCAGCCAGCCCGCCCAGCGGCCCGTCGACAGCAGCTCCTCGAGATGCCGCCACGCGTCGTTGAGGGCTGCCGCCTTCCCCCTGCGGGCGTCGGGCGGCTCGCGTCGCAGCACGAGGAGCTCCGGGTAGTCGAGCCCGGCCAGCACCTTCGGCGTGCCGTCGGTCGAGCCGTCGTCGATCACGACGATGGCCTTGTTCGCGGCGTCGACCGCGAGCAGCCGCTCCACGCTGTCGACGATCGTCACCTCCTCGTTCAGCGCGGGCACGAGGAACACCCAGAGAAACTCGTCGGCGGCGGCGCGATCGGGATCCGGCGCCGTGTGCAGCGCCTCGCGTGACGAGACGAACAACACACTCGTCCAGGCGAGCACGAAGACGATCACGAGGAACGCGATCGTGAAGAGCACCTGAGCCCAGACGGGCAGACCCTGAAACGGGAGGGTGACGGCGGTCAGCGACCGACCCACTGGTCGCGCTCCTCGGTGCGGTCCGGCTGCGTGTTGCGCGCGTCCTCCGGCGCGGCCAGCAGCCCGGCCGGGTACCCGGCCGCCGCGAGCACGGCGCGGCGCGAGAACCCCGGCCCGAACCGGGCGGGCACGCGCGGGAAGCCGGAGATGTACTCGAGGGCCGTGACGATCCGCTCGGAGGCGAGCCCGTCTCCGTACGGATTCCTCGTCGGGTCGACGCGGTGCGCGGCCGGATCGGCGAGGACGGCCTCGGCCGCGGCGACGATCATGTCGGGATCGGTGCCGACGAGCGTCAGCGTGCCGGCGTCGACGCCCTCGCCACGCTCGGTGCTCTCGCGGGCCACGAGCACGGGCACGCCAAGCGCGGGCGCCTCCTCCTGGATGCCGCCGGAGTCGGTGACGATCACCGCCGCCTTCGACATCAGCTTGGCGAACGGCGCGTACGCGAGCGGCTCCGTCCGGATGACGTTGGCGTGGGCGGCGAGCGGCTCGCCGAGCTGCTCGCGCACGAGCGGATTCGGATGGAGCGGGATGACGAAGCGCACCTCGGGGTGCGCCGTCGCCAGCCGTCCGATCGCCTCGGCAACGCGGCCGAGCCCTCCGTTCCAGTTCTCCCGCCGGTGGGCGGTCACGAGGACGAGCGGACTGCCGGAGTCGATCGCACCGGCGACCGCCGAGTCGTCGAACACGGCGTCCTGCTTCGCGGCGAACCGCAGCGCGTCGATGCCGGTGTTCCCGGTGACGAACACCTGCTGGTACGGGATCCCCTCGCGGACGAGGTTCTCCTCCGCGATCGAGGTCGGCGCGAGGTGGAACGCCGCGATCCGCGCGATCAGCTGGCGATTCAGCTCCTCGGGGAACGGCGTCAGCGTCAGCCCGGTGCGCATCCCTGCCTCGACGTGCCCGACGGGGATCCGGAGATGGAACGACGCGAGCGCAGCGGCGAGCGCCGACGACGTGTCGCCGTGCACGAGTGCCGCCGCCGGGAATCCGTCCTCGCGGATGTCCGTCTCGGTCGCCACCGACGCGCCGGTCGCGCCGAAGCGCTCGCGGCAGAAGGTGTCGAGACTCTCGATCACCTCGCCGACCAGGTCGTTGAGCGTCAGCCCCGGGCGGCCGACCTGAAGGTCGTGATCCGGGACGATCCCGGCGAGCTCGAGGATCGGCTCGACGAGGTCGGGGTGCTGCCCGGTCGTGATCACCACGGGCGTGTACCACTCGCTGGCACGGAGCGCGTGGACGACCGGGAACATCTTGATCGCCTCGGGGCGGGTGCCCATCAGACAGAGAACGCGAGTGGTCCCGTCTTCTCCGGCCATCCCGCGAGCTTATGCGACGGGCAGATTCCCGCCGTGGTGCGGACCGGTGTCCGGAACTACGGCCTCTGCGGTGCCGGCGCGGGCGCGAACGCCTCGCGGACGACGCGCATGACCTTCTCGCGCGCGCCCACGGCGACGGGCTGGAGCCCGCCGAGCTCGAGCCGCGCGAGCTCGACGCGTCCGTGTGCGCGCACCGGCAGGAAGCCGAGGTCGGCGAGGAAGTCGCTCGGGAAGATCGTCTTGTGCACGTGGAACCGCTCGTACGCCGACTCGCCCTCCGGATACGCGTACGCGAACGCCTCGAGCGCCCGCGCGCCCTTGTCGCGCGCGTCGCCGATGGCGGTGAGGAAGAGCGACTGCATCACCCACGGCTTCGACGAGTCGGTGAGGTACGCGCACGTGACGAGGATCGCGTCGTTGCTCGGCGGGCCGGCAGGCAGCTCGGCGGCGCGCGGAAAGCACTCCGACGGCCCGTACTGCATCGACCCGAGCAGACGGCGGTCGTCGTCGTAGTAGACGGATCCCCAGGCGCCCCACGCGTCCTCGGTGTCGTGGATCCAACGGCGCTTCTCGACGGTCCGGCCTTCCCGCGACTGCCACCAGATGCACTCGTGGCAGACCGCCGGCGCCGTCGGCAGGGTCGCGTACGTCAGGCCCGCGATCCGCGTGGTCACGGCCGCGGCCCGATCTCTTCGACGACGACGTCGACCGAGGCGGGCTCGACATCCGCCATGCGCAGGAGGTACTCGCGCACGCGTTCCTGCACCTCGCGCCCGACCGCGGGGACGGATGCGCCCCACCCGACGACGAGATGCAGCTCGACGCGCACGCCGGTGTCGTCGCCGCTGACCCGAACACCGCCCCGCCGTCCCGGCATCGAGCTCTCCGACAGCGCGCGCACGCCGATCACCTCGCCCGCAGCATCGGCCGCGTAGCGCGCGAGGATGTCCGTCGAGATCGAGGACTGGCCGTCCACGGAGCTAGCGTAGCGCCGTCCGCAGCACCAGCTCCGTCGCTTCCGGGCGCGCGGCGAACCGGAACGGCACGAACGTCGTCCCCAGGCCCGGCGAGACGTGCATGACCGCGGCCGGGGTGCGGTAGACGCCGCGCACGTAGCGGGCCGTCAGGTGCGCGAGCCGGATCTTCCCCCCGGGATACGGGACGCAGATCTGCCCGTCGTGCATGTGACCGGCGAGCACGAGGTCGAATCGCCCCGGCTCGAGCCGGTCGATCACGCGCGGGAAGTGGCAGAGGAGGATCCGCAGGTCGGCGTCGCGGGAGAGCGAGTTCGGGTCGACCTTCTCGAGCCGCCGGACGATCATCCGCGGATGCGTCCCGGCGATCCAGACCTGCCGACCCCGTACCTCCACCATCGCGCCCTCGTCGCGCAGCAGCGTCGCCGGCGAAAGCTCGCGGAGGTTCGAACGCCGCGCCTGCGGGTCACGGCTGATCGCCATGTCGTGGTTCCCGAGCACCGCGAACGTCGGCACGCCGATCCGCTCGACGAGTACGCGCAGCTGCGGCTCCCCTTCCGGCCGCGTCAGCAAGTCTCCGGTGATCACGGCGAGGTCCGGCCGACGGTCCGCCGTCCACTCGACCGCCTGCTCCACCGCATGCACTCCGCGCGACGGTGTCCCGAGATGGAAGTCCGACAGGTGCGCGATCCGCAGCCCGTCGAGCTCGGGCGGCAAGCCCGGCAGCTCGACCTCGAGCTCCACCAGCCGCACCCAGCCTGCCTCGAACCAGCCCCACGCGACCGCGGCCGCAGCGGGTGCGGCGAGCGCGCCGAGCAGACGGCGTGCGCTCAGACCTTCAGCTGCTCGAGCGCCGGGCGGGGATCGACGATGTGCCGCTTGAACTTCAGCTCCGAGTCCGCAAGCCCGGCGGCGACGCCGACGAGCTGCGCGAGGTGGAGGATCGGCATGCCGAACTTCCGGCCCGTCGACGCTTCGAGCTTCTGCTGCCACGCGTCGAGCGAGAGGTGGCAGAGCGGGCACGGCGTCACCATCACGTCGGCGCCGGCCTCCATCGCCTGCTCCACCGGCTGGATCAGCTCACCCATCGCGGTCTCCTCGCGCGCCTGGATGATCGGGAACCCGCAGCACTTGATCTTCGCCGGGTAGTCGATCGCCTCACCGCCGCACGCCTCGATGATCCGCTCGAGCGACCACGGCCGGTCGGGATCCTCGAAGCCCATGATCTTCGACGGGCGCAGGATCTGGCAGCCGTAGAACGGCGCGACCTTCAGGCCCTTCAGCCCCTTGTGCGCGGCCACCTTCAGCTTCTCGAAGCCGTCGCCCTCCGCGATCTCCCAGAGGAGGTGCCGCACGTCGATCCCGCCGCTGTACGGCGGCACGCCGACCGACTCGAGGTTCGCGTTCACGCGCGCACGCAGCGTGTCGTCGCCCTGCAGCATGAAGTTCGCCTGGCGCAGGTTGAGCGTGCAGACGTTGCAGACCGTCATCAGCGTGTCGCACCCGGTCGCCTCGGCGTACGCGAGGATGCGCGCGTTCAGGTGCAGGTAGTAGTCGGGCTCCGCCTCGTGGATGTCGCCGGCGCCGCAGCAGGTGACGGACTCCAGCTCGACGAGCTCCAGCCCGACCTTCGGCGCGAGCGCGATCGTCGACGTGTCCAGCTCCTTCGCCGACAGCGAGGCGAGGCAGCCCTTGTAGTACGCGACGCGCTTCATTCCGGTCTCGACGGTGCTCACGCTTGATCCTCCGGTAGGTACGGCTTCGGGAATGCGCCGGGCTTCGCGTAGATCTCGTCGAGCGTCCCCTCGACGTGACCATGGGTCAGCTTCGCGAGCGCGTGCTCGCCCTGCACGTGGCCGAGCGCGCCCTGGCGGTCCTGCTCGCGGACGAGCTTGTGGAGATTCCGCGCCTCGCCGACGTCCTTGGCGACGTGCGGCGGGAACGCGAGCCCGGCCTTGTTGTGCTTCGCAAGATTGATCGCGAACTTCATCTGCTTGATCGACGAGACGACACCCTGCGTCTTCGGCACGAGCTCCGTCTCGCGCAGCCAGCCTGTCGTCTCGGTCGACCGGATGAACCACTTCGCGTGCTTCGCGCCCATGTCGCGGTCGATCCCGTGCTTGATCGCCTCCGCGCCGAGCTTCGCGATCGCGTCGCGCGGGTCGACGCCCTTCGGGCAGCGCTCGTTGCAGAAGAAGCAGCGCGTGCACTCCCAGATGCCGTGCTCGCCGCTGTACTGCTCGAGCCGCTCGACGGTGGCGCCGTCGCGCGGATCGCCGACGAACCGCATTCCCTTCGCGAGCGCCTGCGGGCCGAGGAACTCCGGATCGGACTCCATCGCGTTGCACTCGGAGACGCAGCAGCCGCAGTTGACGCAGAGCGCCTCCTTGTGGATGACGTTCATCCGCTCCTGCGTGACGCGGTACTCGCGTCCGTCCTCCGGCCGGTCGAAGCCCGGCTGGAGGTACGGCTTCATCGCCTTGAACTTGTCCCAGAACGGCTCCATGTCCACCACGAGGTCACGGAGGATCGGCAGGTTGCCCATGGCGGAGATCGTCGGCACCTCGCCCGCCTGCGCGATCTCGTACATCCGCACCTTGCACGCGAGGACGGCGGCGCCGTTCATGCGCATGCCGCACGAGCCGCAGATCATCATCCGGCAGCTCTTCCGGTACGCGAGCGTGCCGTCGTGCTTGTCCTTGACGATGTCGAGACAGTCGAGAAGGGTCGCCTCCTCCGGCGCGTCGATCTCGTACTCCTTCAGCGCGCGCTCCCCCGTGGACGAGTCGTAGCGCCAGACCTTGAGCGCGACCTTCATGTGTGCCTCAGCCTCCGAGTCCTGGGATCGAGCCGTTGGTCGAGACCACAGTCTGCGACGCGGGCGGGACGGTGACCGTCACCGGCTGGCCGAAGCCGGACAGAGTCGACGTCGCCGCGACGGCGCCGCTCGTGGAGCCCGAGCTGCCCGCGACGGTCGTGCGCACACGATGGATGTAGCCGTCGTCGCCGACCCAGACGTCGTAGACGCCGCCGACCTTCGCGGAGCCGCTCGTCTTCTTGATCGTCGCCTTGTAGTGCGTCGCCGAGACCCCGCCGAGCTGCACCGTGCCGACCTCCGTGACGGTGCTGAGGCTCTGCAGCGCGTCGAGCGCATCCGTCGGATCCTGCGCCAGCAGCGACGACAGGTCGATCCCGCCGGCCGTCGCGCCCTTGCTCAGGTCGAGCTCGATCCACGTCTTGCCGGTCGGAAGCAGCAGGCTGAACAACGGTGACCTGAGGTAGACCTTGTTGTCGCTCAACACGACGTCCATCGTGCTCGAGATCCCGCTCGTGCGGAAGTGCAGGTGGAGCTGGCCCTCGTGCTTCGACGTGTCGAAGCCGCCGGCGCCGGCAACCGCGACGGACGTCCCGCCGGTGGCGGCCGCCGTCAGCCCCAGCTTCATGCTCCCGGCAGCGGCGGTCTTCTTCGCCGCAGCCGTCACGGCGTCCATCGGCGTCGAGGCCGTGGTCGTCGACGACTTCTTGCCGCCGCCGCATGCGGCCGCGCCGAGCGGAAGCGCCAGCAGCAACAGGACGATTGCGACCCGGCGTCCGCGCATCAGTACTTGCGCTCCTCGGGCTGCCACTTCGTGAACCGCACGTCCTTCGTCGACAGCTGAGGCGCGTCGTCGCGCCAGTAGACGATCGAATGGTGGAGGAAGTTCTCGTCGTCGCGCGTCGGATAGTCGTACGGCCGCGAGTGCGCGCCGCGGCTCTCCTTGCGGACGATGCCGGCGGTGACCATGCAGAGCGCGGTGTCGAGCATGTTGCCGAGCTCGATCGCCTGCGTCAGGTCGCTGTTGAAGACGGTTCCCTTGTCCTCGACGTAGACGTTGTGGAAGCGCTCGCGCAGGTCGTCGAGGATCTCGACTTGCCGGACCATCTGCTCCTCGCGGCGGAAGACGGCGAAGTTCTCCAGCATCGACTCGCCCAGCTCCTCGCGGATCTTCCAGGGGCGCTCGCCGGAGGTGCGGTCGAGCAGCGCCTTCAGCTTCTGCTCGGCGTCGCGCTCGGCCGACTCAGGGATGTCGACGCTCGTGTTCGCCAGCGCCCACTCGGCGGCGGCGGTGCCCGCGCGCCGGCCGAAGGTGATCGTCTCCATCAAGGAGTTGCCGCCGAGGCGGTTCGAGCCGTGGACGGAGACGCACGCGCACTCGCCGGCGGCGTAGAGGCCGGTCAGCTCGGTGGCGCCGTCGCTGTCCGTCTCGATGCCGCCCATGTGGTAGTGCGCGCCCGGCCGGACCGGCACCGGATCGAAGATCGGATCGACGCCGGCGAAGGTCATCGACAGCTCGCGGGAGCCCGGCAGCCGGTCGATGATGCGGTCGGCGCCGAGGTGCCGCATGTCGAGCATGACCGAGCCGTTGATGCCGCGGCCGGCATCGATCTCGGTCTGCTCCGAGCGGGAGACGACGTCGCGCGACGCGAGCTCGAGCGCGTTCGGCGCGTACTTCTTCATGAAGCGCTCGCCGTCCTTGTTGATCAGGAACGCGCCCTCGCCGCGGCAGCCTTCGGTGAGGAGGATCCCGGACGGGTACAGCGTCGTCGGATGGAACTGCATGAACTCCATGTCCTTCAGCGGCACACCCGCGTGCAGCGCCATCGCCATGCCGTCGCCCGTGCAGGCGTACGCGTTCGTCGTCACGCGGTACTGGCGGCCGGCGCCGCCGGTGGCGAGCACGATCGTCTTCCCGCCCAGCGTCTTCAGGCCGCCGTTCATGAGATCCCAACAGACGACGCCCTGGCAGCGGTCGTCGTTGACGACGAGCTGCCACGCGAAGAACTCCTCGTAGACCTTGATGTCGCGCTTGCAGACCTGCTCGTAGAGCACCTGGATGAGCACGTGGCCGGTGATGTCGGCGGCGAAGATCGTGCGCGGCGAGCCGGCCGCACCGAACGGGCGCTGCGCCAGCTTGCCGTCGTCGCGGCGCGAGAAGACGGCGCCCCAGTTCTCCAGCTGGAAGATGTCTCCCGGCGCCTCAGCCGTGAACAGCTCGATCGAGTCCTGGTCGCCGAGATAGTCGGAGCCCTTGACCGTGTCGTACGCGTGGATCTCCGGGCTGTCGTCGGCGGCGTTGCCGAGCGCCGCGTTGATGCCGCCCTCCGCGGCGCCGGAGTGCGACCGCGTCGGGTGGAGCTTGGAGATCATCGCGACGTCCGCGCCGGCGTCATGGGCGGCAATCGCGGCACGCATGCCTGCGCAGCCGGCGCCCACCACGAGAACGTCGTGCTTTCCGATCACATCGGGTGACGTTATCTCAAGCCGCCCCGGGGCTGCGTGAGAGCTGCGGCCCCGCCTCGGCGAGGCCGGGTGAGACGGCGGCGAACTTGCCGAAGTTCTCGCGGAACATTCCGGCCAGCTCCTGCGCCTTGCGGTCGTACGCCTCCGGGTCGCGCCAGGTCGAGCGGGGATCGAGGAGCGACGAGTCCACGCCCGGCACGGCCACCGGAACCGCGAAGCCGAACACCGGATCCGCCCGGAACTCGGCGCGGTCGAGCTCGCCCGACAGCGCGGCGTGCAGCAGCGCGCGCGTGGCGGCGATGGGCATGCGCCGGCCCTCGCCGAACGGCCCTCCCGTCCAGCCGGTGTTGACGAGCCAGACGGCGGAGCCGTGCTCGTCGAGCTTCCGGCCGAGCATCTCCGCGTACGTCGCCGGCGGCTGCGGCAGGAACGGCGCGCCGAAGCACGTCGAGAAGGTCGGCTGCGGCTCGCTCACGCCGATCTCGGTGCCGGCGAGCTTCGCCGTGAAGCCGGAGAGGAAGTAGTAGAGCGCCTGTTGCCGGTCGAGCCGCGCGATCGGCGGCAGGATCCCGAACGCGTCGGCGGTGAGCATGATCACGGCCGACGGATGACCGGCGCGCTTGTCAGGGTGCGCGTTCGCGATCTGCTCCAGCTTGTACGCCGCGCGCGTGTTCTCCGTCTTCGAGTCGTCGTCGAGGTCGAGCACGCCGAACTCGTCGATCACGACGTTCTCGAGGATCGTCCCGAAGGTCCGCGTCGTCCGGTAGATCTCAGGCTCCGCCGCCGCCGACAGGCGGATCACCTTCGCGTAGCAGCCGCCCTCGAAGTTGAAGACACCGGTGTCGCCCCAGCCGTGCTCGTCGTCGCCGATCAGCGCACGCTCCGGATCCGCGGACAGCGTCGTCTTGCCGGTCCCGGAGAGGCCGAAAAAGACCGCGACGCGCCCGTCGTCGCCGACGTTCGCGGAGCAGTGCATCGGGAAGACGCCCTCGAGCGGCAGCCGGTCGTTCATGACGGTGAAGATCGACTTCTTGATCTCGCCCGCGTAGAAGCTGCCACCGACCAGCACCTCCGTCCGCGTCGGATGCAGCACGATGAAGGTGCCGGTGCGCGTTCCGTCGGCCTCGGGACTCGCCTCGAGCGCTGGCGCGTGCAGCACGAGCGCCTGCGGCTCGAACTCGGCCCGCTCCGCGTCGGTCGGGTCGATGAACATCGTCTTCGCAAAGAGCGCGTGGTACGGGTGCGTGGTCACGACGCGAACCGCAATCCGGTGCGCGGGGTCCGCGCCGGCGAAGGCATCGACGACGTACAGCGTCGCCTCCCGGCCGAGGTACGCGGCGACCTTCTCGCGCAGGCGGTCGAACGCCTCCTCCGGGAAGGCCTGGTTGCCGTCCCACCAGATCCGGTCATCGGAGTCCGGCTCGCGGACGACGAACTTGTCCTTCGGCGAGCGGCCCGTGTGGAGACCCGTGTCGACGACGAGCGGACCGCCCTCGGCGATCCTCGCCTCGCCGCGCGCGACGGCATGCTCGTAGAGCAGCGACGTCGTCGGGTTCGGGATCACGCGGCCCGTGGCTCGGATCCCATGCGCGGTCAAATCAACGCGGCCGCCCACGTCCATCGTCGTCATCGGATCCAGACCTCCCGGGGTCGAATCGGAGAAACGGCGGCGCGACCCTCCAGACGCACCTCTTCTATCGTAAGCCGAATGACGGATCTCCTGCGTGCTCAGCCGCTCTCCGACGGCGTCCTGACGCTGCGGCCCTGGGCCGAGGCGGACGCGCCGGAACTGGCGGCCTGTATCGACGGCGACGAGGAGATCACGCGCTGGCTCGACCAGATCCCGCAGCCGTATGCGGTCGACAACGCGCTCGCCTACATCCGCGGAACCACCGGCAACGAGCGGGAGACGCGCTTCGCGGTGACCGGGGCCGACGCCGGGCGCGTGCTCGGGTCGATCGGCGCGACCTGGAACGAGGCCCGCGACGTCGCCGAGATCGGGTACTGGCTCCGTGCGGACGCGCGCGGACGCGGCGTCACCACCGACGCCGTCCGGCTGATCACGGCGTGGACGCTCGGCGCGGGCGCCGCCCGCGTCCAGCTTCGAGCCGCCGTCGGCAACGACGCTTCGCGCCGGGTCGCGGAGAAGGCCGGGTTCCGGCTGGAGGGCGTGCTGCGGTCCGCGTACTGGAACCCGCGGCTCGGTCGCCGCGTGGACTGGGCGATGTACTCGCTGCTTCCCGGCGAGCTCGCGTGATCCCGGTCGTCGACGGCCACAACGACGCGCTGCTGCGTGTCTGGCGAAACGGCCGCTCGCTGCGCGACCGCGACGACGAGGGCTGCCTCGACCTGCCGCGCATGCGCGAGGGCGGGATCGCCGCCGGCTTCTTCGCCATCTTCGTTCCGGCCGAGGACGGCGCCGCGCCCGACCCGCGTTCGCTCGTCGTGCGCACCGCCGACGGCTACGAGGTGCCGATGGAGCAGCCGCTGCCGTTCGATCGTGCGGAGCGCGTCGCCGACGAGCTCGCGGCGATCGCAGAGCGGGATCTCTTTCTCGTTCGCACCGTCGCCGAGCTGGAGCGATGTGTCGCCGGCGAGGAGGTCGGCGCGATCCTCCACTTCGAGGGGGCGGAGCCGGTCGAGCCGAGGCTCGGCAACCTCGAGGCGTGGGTCGAGCGCGGACTGCGCTCGGTCGGGATCGTCTGGAGCCGCCCGAACGCGTTCGGCCACGGTGTGCCGTTCCGCTTCCCGGGGACGCCGGACACGGGTCCGGGTCTCACGCCTGCGGGCCGCGAGCTCGTACGCGCCTGCAACGAGCTGGGCGTGATGATCGACGTCGCGCACCTGAACGAGGCGGGCTTCCGCGACGTGGCGCGGATCTCGGACCGCCCGGTCGTCTCGACACACAGCGGCGTGCACGCGCTGTGCCCGATTCCCCGCAGCCTCACGGACGAGCAGCTGGACACGATCCGGGACTCCGGCGGGCTCGCCGCGATCGTGTTCGACACGCCGATGACGCGGGCCGACGCCGACCTCGTCGACGACACGCCGATCGACCAGATCCTCGACCACGTCGACTACGTCGCAGAGCGGATCGGCGTCGACCATGTCGCGCTCGGCTCCGACTTCGACGGCGCGCATCCTCCGAGCGCACTCGCCGACGCGACGAAGGTGCCGGCGCTCTTCGATGCGCTCGCGGCGCGCGGGTGGAGCGACGACGACCTACGGGCCCTCGGTCATCGGAACTGGCTGCGTGTGCTCGGCGACACCTGGCGGTAGCTCCGGCCCGGCGAACTCCCGCCGGACGACGAGCGCGACGCAGGCGAGCACGAGCGTCGCGCCGATCACGATCGTCCAGGTCAGCGACTCGCCGAGGACGATCGCCCCGAGCGCGATCGCGACCACGGGGTTCACGTACGCGTACGTCGCCACCGTGCCGAGCGGCGCGTTGTCGAGCAACCAGACGTAGGCCGTGTAGCCGACGAGCGAGCCGAACGTGACGAGGTAGATCCAGCCGAAGATCGAGCGCGCCGAGAACTCGGATGGATGCGGATTCGTCACCGCGAGACCGATCGGGAGCAGGATCGCGCCGCCGACGAGCATCTCGATGGTCGTGGCCGCGAACACGTCGTCCGGCATGCGCAGACGGCTGGACAGGAAGGAACCGGTCGCCCACATCACCGAGGAGCAGAGGACGAGCAGGAACGCCCAGAACGGAGCGCCGCCGGTCGGCCGGACGAGCAGCGCCAGCCCGGCGAAGCCGACGACGACGCCGCCGATCGCGACCCGCGGCGGCCGGTCTCCCGTGGCCGTGCGCATGAGCACGATCCAGAGCGGCACCGCGCCGATGATCAGCGCGGCCACCCCGGTCGGCACGTACCGCTCGGCGACGAACAGCACCGCGTTGGCGCCCGGGAGCAGCGCGCCGACGATCACGCAGGAGACGAGCTGCGCACGGGTCACCCGCAGCACATGCGCGCCGCGACGCCACGCGGTGAACGCGGCCATCAGCAGTCCGGCCGCGAGGAAGCGGGTGCCGACCGCGAACAGCGGCGGAATCGTCTCCCCCGCCAGCTTGATCCCGAGGTACGTCGAGCCCCAGATCACGTAGACCGTGCCGAGGGCGATCCAGACCTTGGTGCGATGGCTCACAGTCGGAGACTGCCCGGTCCGGCGGAGGCTGCGGGAGCGGAACGTCGAATCCGTCCTGGATGGACGCCGATGCCGCCGCCGCGCGCTTCCTCGCCTCCCCCGCTCTGGCGGAGGGGACGCGGCGCGCCTACCGCGTCGACGTCGAGGAGTTCTGCCGCTGGCTCGAGGCGCGCGGGACGGACCTCGACGACGTCGACGTCCGCGTCCTCGTCGAGTACTGCGCGCAGCTCGGCGCCGCTCGTCCCGGCCGCCGGCCGAGCCGCCTCGCGCCGAGCACGATCGCGCGCAAGCTTGCCGCCGTACGGGCTTTCCTTCGCCATTCGCTCGGCCCCGCGCGTGTGCCCGACGCCCGCATCGCGCCGAGGCGCGGCCGCCGGCTCCCCGACTCGCCGCGGGAAGCGGACGTCGACCGCCAGCTCGCCGCGCTCGACGGCGACGAGCCGATCGACCTGAGGAACCGTGCGCTCGTCGAGCTCGTCTACTCCGCCGGCCTGCGCAGCGCCGAGGCGGTCGGACTCGACCTCGCCGACGTCGACTTCGAGCAGGAGCTCGTCCACGTGCGCCACGGCAAGGGCGGCAAGGAGCGCGTCGTGCCGCTCGGTGAGGAGGCGTCGTTCCGGGTCGCGCGCTACCTCCGCGAAGGCCGTCCAGCGCTGGTGCGCGCTGCGAACGACGCGCTGTTCCTCTCCGTGCGCGGCCGGCGCCTCGACACGAGCACGCTGCGCCGTCTCGCCCCGCATCCGCACCGGCTCCGTCACGCATTCGCGACGCACCTGCTCGAGGGCGGCGCCGACCTCCGCACGATCCAGGAGCTGCTCGGCCACAGCTCGCTGTCGACGACGCAGGTCTACAGCCACGTCGACGCACGACGCCTGCGCCGGGTGTACGACCGGTCGCACCCGCGCTCGTAGGTCGCCGGGATCTCACCCGTTCGGGAGGGTGGACCTCGGTCAAACACCGATGCCGCTCCGATCCGGAGCAACGAGGGTCCAAGACGGATGTCCGCCGCCGCATTGCAGCTGCAGGATTGCAACACCGACTGGGTGTGCGAGCTCGACCGGGTCGCCGCCTCGTTCGAGTCGCTGCCGACGGGCGCCCGACTGGCCGTGCTCAGGACGCTCGACGCCTTCGAGGCCGAGGACGGAGTCCTGTCGGAACCGGCCCGGAGAGCACGACGCATGCTCGGCGCGACACTGGCCGAAGCTGGCATGGGCGCGGATCGTCCCGGTCTCGGCGAGACGCTGCATCGGCTCGCCGTCGCCTCGAGATTCGCCGCCGCGCTCTCCACCTGAGCTCCCCTAGGGCAGGCGTCGAGGCCTGCGGAACGAATCCAGGGACCCGATGGATCCCGCCGTCGAGTCCTTCCTCGCACTTGCATCCGCGCGGCTGGCGCCGCAGACGGTCGACGCGTACCGGCGCGACCTCGCCGACCTTTCGGCATGGCTCGGCGGCTCGCCCGCCGACGCGACGACCGACCGGCTGGCGGAGTACGTCGCGACGATGCGCGCCGACGGCAAGGCGGCGACGACGATCTCCCGGCGCATCGCGGCCGTGCGCTCCTTCTACCGCCACCAGGTGCTGCTCGGCGCGCGCACGGACAACCCGGCCGCCGAGCTCGAGCTGCCGAAGCGGCGCAGGACGCTGCCGCGGACACTCTCGCCGGGCGAGGCGGAGCGCCTGATCGACGCCGCGGCAGGCACGACGCCGCGCAGCCTCCGAGACAGCGCGCTCGTCGAGCTTCTCTACGGCGCCGGACTTCGCGTCAGCGAGGCGGTCGGCCTCGAGCGCTCCGCCGTCGACCTGGAGCGGCGGCTCGTCCGCTGCATCGGCAAGGGCTCGAAGGAGCGCGTCGTGCCGATCGGCCGCGAGGCGGCGGAGGCGCTGCGCCGTTACCTGGCACGCGGCCGGCCCTTCCTCGACAAGCGCCACCGGCCGGAGCTGTTCCTCAACGCGAAGGGCGGCCCGCTCACCCGCGCCGGCGCCTTCTTCATCCTCCGCCGCCTCGCCGGGGCCGCCGGGCTCGAGCCCGAGCGCGTCCACCCACACCTGCTCCGGCACTCGTTCGCGACGCACCTGCTCGAGGGCGGCGCCGACCTCCGCTCGGTGCAGGAGATGCTCGGGCACGCGGATCTCGCGACGACGGAGCTGTACACGCACGTCTCCGACCGGCGGCGGCGCGACCTGTACTTCCAGGCGCACCCGCACGCCCGCAAGAAGGCGTAGCTACTTCTTCGCCTGTTTGCTCCGCTTCAGCGCCTGGGCGACGCCGCCGGCGGTGCGACGCAGCTCGGCGTCCGCCTCGTCGTCCCCGGCGATCCCGTCCAGGAGGACGATCGTGTCCGGCTGCGGCGAGCCGTTCTTGAGACACAACACCGCGAGCCGGCGCACGGCGGCGTTCCCGTCGCCGTTGACGAGGTTGTGCAGGAGCGGGCGCACGCCGTTGATGGTGCTCGGATGGTCGCGGGAGAGCAGCTCGAGCGACAGCAGCGCCGACCCGCGGCACGCCGGACTCTCGTCGTCGAGGCCGCGGCGGAGCAGCTCCTCCTTCGCGCGCCAGCGGAACTGCCCGATGGCGCGGAACGCAACCGCGCGCTCACGGAAGTCCTGGCTGCGCGCGGCCGACTCGAGCTCGTCGCCCCACTCCGTCCGCATGTCCGCCAGCTCCCGTTCGGACCCGGCCTGGGCGAGCTCGTCGGCGGAGGCGGCGGCTTCGGCGAGCGTCACGCTGGGGAATCTACCGACGCAACCGCGCGAACGGCTCCGCTAGGCTCGCCCGCATGGCACACAGAGTCGTTTTGATCCCCGGGGACGGCACCGGTCCCGAGCTGACGGAAGCGACGCGGCGCGTGCTCGAGGCGACCGGCGTCGAGTTCGACTGGGACGTCCGCGACGCGGGCGCCGACGTGATGGAGCAGTACGGCGGCAACCCGCTTCCCGACGAGGTGCTCGACGCGATCCGCGATGCGGGCGTCGCGCTGAAGGGGCCGATCACGACTCCGATCGGCGTCGGCTTCCGCTCGGTCAACGTCGCCCTCCGCAACCAGCTGGACATGTACGCGCAGATCCGGCCGTGCAAGAGCTACCCGGGCGTGCGCAGCCGCTTCCAGGACGTCGACCTGATCATCGTCCGCGAGAACACCGAGGACCTCTACGCCGGCATCGAATACGAGCAGGGCACACCGGACGCGGAGGAGCTGATCGCCTGGATCGAGTCGAAGGGCGGGAAGCTCCGCCACAAGGACGCCGGCATCTCGATCAAGCCGATCTCGGTCACCGGCACCCGGCGGATCTTCGAGTTCGCCTTCGACTACGCCCGCAAGAACGGCCGTCGCAAGATCACGGCCGTCCACAAGGCGAACATCATGAAGTTCAGCGACGGCCTCTGGCTGCGCGTCGCGCGAGAGGTCGCCGCCGAGAACGACGACATCGAGTTCGACGACCGCATCGTCGACAACATGTGCATGCAGCTCGTCCAGCGGCCCGAGGAGTACGACGTCCTCGTGCTGCCGAACCTCTACGGCGACGTCCTCTCCGACCTCTGCGCGGGGATGATCGGCGGACTCGGGATGGCGCCGGGAGCGAACTACGGCGAGAGCGTCGCGGTCTTCGAGCCGACGCACGGCTCCGCCCCGAAGTACAAGGGCCAGAACAAGGTGAACCCGATGGCGGAGCTGCTGTCGGGGATGCTGATGCTCCGCCATCTCGGCGAGCAGGACGCGGCGGCGCGGCTCGAGGCCGCGATCGCCGCGGTGATCGTCGAGGGCGCGAGCCTCACCTACGACATGAAGCCGACCCGCGACGACCCGACCGCGGTCGGGACGAGCGAGGTCGCCGACGCGATCATCGAGAAGCTCGAGACTGGAGTGCCGGTATGAGCCAGCGAAGGAAGATCACCGTCGTCGGAGCCGGGAACGTCGGCGCGACGTGCGCGCAGGTGCTTGCGACGCGCGACTACGCCGACGTCGTGCTCGTCGACATCAAGGAGGGCCTGCCGCAGGGCAAGGCGCTCGACATCAACCAGATGGGCGCGGTGCTCGGCTACGAGCCGAACGTCACCGGCTCGAACGGCTACGAGGAGACGGCCGGCTCGTCGGTCGTCGTCGTCACCGCCGGACTCCCCCGCTCGCCGGGCATGTCCCGCGACGATCTCGTCTCGACGAACGAGAAGATCGTCAAGGACGTGACGGAGAAGGTCACGGCGCAGAGCCCCGACGCGATCCTGATCGTCGTCTCGAACCCACTCGATGCCATGTGCCACGTCGCGAAGAGCGTCTCCGGTTGGCCGAAGCAGCGCGTGTTCGGCATGGCGGGGATCCTCGACACGGCCCGCTTCTCGACCTTCATCGCGTGGGAGACCGGCTCGTCCGTGAAGGACGTGCAGGCGACGGTGCTCGGCGGCCACGGCGACCAGATGGTCCCGATCGTCTCCGCGACGACCGTCGGCGGCATTCCGCTGCGCAAGCTCGTCGCCGAGGACAAGATCCAGGCGATGGTGGAGCGCACGGCCAAGGGCGGCGGCGAGCTCGTCAACCTGATGGGCACCTCCGCCTGGTACGCGCCGGGCGCGGCGGCCGCGCAGATGGTCGACTCGATCATGCTCGACGAGAAGCGCGTGCTCCCGTGCACCGCGTACCTCGAGGGCGAGTACGGAATCGACGGGCTGTACATGGGCGTGCCCGTGAAGCTCGGCCCGTCCGGCATCGAGCAGATCGTCGAGCTCGACCTCACCGACGAGGAGCACGCGGCGCTGGCCGCGTCGTCGGCAGCGGTGCGCGAGGTGGTTGGAGTCCTCACGACGTAGCTGTACGCTCGCGCGGTGGATCTCGGACTGACCGGCCGGACCGCGCTCGTCTGCGGCGCCTCCTCCGGGCTCGGCCTCGGGAGCGCGGAGGCGCTCGCGCGCGAGGGCGCGAACGTGGCGATGCTCGGGCGGCGCCGCGATCTGCTCGAGCGGGAGGCGGAGCGGATCGGCGGACTCGCGGTACCCGCGGACGTCATTTCCGGGGACGACCTCGAGCGCGCGGTCGCCGCGACGGTCGAGGCGTACGGCGGCGTCGACATCCTCGTCTGGAACGGCGGCGGGCCGACGCCCGGGAAGGCGGTCGAGGTCACGCCGGAGTCGATCCGGCAGGCGCTCGAGCTGCTGCTCGTGCCCGCGGTCCGGCTCGTCGGGCTGTGCCTCCCCCACCTCGAGCGCAGTCCCGCCGGCCGCATCGTCGGGATCACCTCGCTCGCGGCGAAGGAGCCGACCGCGCACCTGGCGCTCTCGAACGCGATCCGCCCCGGCCTCACCGGCTGGTTCAAGACGCTGGCGAACGAGCTCGGCCCGCAGGCGATCACCGTCAACTGCGTCGCCCCGGGGCGGATCGCCACCGCCCGGCTCGAGGAGCTGTATCCGCAAGGCCCGACCGACGCCGCGCTCGCCGAGATCCCGCTCGGACGCTGGGGGACGCCGGAAGAGTTCGGCGACGTGGTCTGCTTCCTCGCCTCCGACCGGGCCCGGTACGTCACGGGCCAGACGCTGGTGGTCGACGGCGGCCTCCAGCGCTTCCTCTTCTGAACCCGGCTACCCTGGCACCGGTGACGCGCCTCCTCTCCCCGGCCCGCATCGCGGGCGCGCTCGCCGGACTGGTCGTCGCCGCGTTCGTCGTCCTGTACCTCGTCCCGTCGAACGACTACGTGCTCCTGCCGGACACCGCGCATCCGGTCGCGCCGCTCGTGCGGGTCCAGGGCGGCCACGAGCCGAAGGGGCCGGGCGGCGTCTACTTCGTCGACGTCTTCGAGCGGCGCGCGACGCTGCTGGAGAAGCTCTTCCCGTTCATCCGCTCCGGCTCGACCCTCGTCCCCGCGAAGCTGATCGTCCCGCCCGGCGTGAGCGACCAGCAGCAGCGCACCGCCGACCTGCGGGAGATGACGACGTCGCAGCGCGTCGCAGCGGCGGTGGCGCTCCGGAAGCTCGGGTATCACGTCGTCGCCAAGCCGGACGGCGTGATCGTCGACGCGATCGAGCTCGGCAGCCACGCGGAGGGCCGGCTCGAGCCGACGGACAAGATCGTCTCGGTGAACGGGGCGCCGACGCTGACGGTCGCGCAGCTGCGCACGGAGCTCGGGAAGGTCGATCCCGGCGACGTCGTCACCCTCGGCGTGCTGCGCGGGGCCAAGCTCGTACCGGTGCAGATCCCGACGATCGCCGATCCTCTCGACCCGCATCGCGCGCTCGTCGGGTTCACGCCGGACCAGTCGGCGAACATCAAGCTCCCGATCAAGGTGCAGATCGACGCGGGCAACGTCGGCGGCCCGTCGGCGGGCCTCGCGTTCGCGCTGCAGGTGATGGAGGACCTCGGCCGGAACGTCGCCCGCGGCTACCGCGTGGCGGCGACGGGGCAGATGGAGCTGGACGGCACCGTGGCGCCGATCGGCGGCGTGAAGCAGAAGACGTACGGCGTCCGCAAGGCGAAGGCGGACGTCTTCCTCGTGCCGGCTGGGGATAACGCGCGCGAGGCGCGACGCTACGCGCACGGGCTCCGAATCATTGCTGTGAAGAGTTTTCAACAGGCGTTGCACGCGCTGGCAACACTGCCGCCAAAGCGCTGAGCGGCGCCGCTTCGCCGCTTCCGAAACTGCCGGAAATTCGTCAGTTTTCGTCCTCGGCAACGCTTGCCCATGCGACTTTGGCCCCTATGATCGCTGCTCGGAAGCCCAGTCCGGATGTCCTAACAACGAGAGCTATGAGCAAAAGCGTCACCCCAACCTGCGGCGATTGCTATTTCCGTCGAGCCGGCCTCTGCGCCCTTCCAGGCGAGACGATCTGCCCGACGTTCCGCGTCCACACGGCCGGCCGGCTCGAACCCCCGGTGCAGCCGCGGCTCGTCCCGCGGACGCTCGCGCCGGTGCCCGCGCACGCCGCGGCGTAGCACTAGGATCACGGCGTGAAGCTCCGCCGCCCGAACGTCGACACCGGCGAGATCGAGGAGAACTGGCAGCCCAAGCTGTACCTGTGGCTGATCCTGCTGGCGGTGCTGGTCGCCTACGCGATCGCGTTCGTGCTGGAGAACCGCCAACACGTGCACGTCCACTTCGTGTTCTGGACGGCGACGGTCTCGCTGATCTGGCTGCTGCTGCTCGGAATCGGGATCGGACTCGTCGTCGGGATCCTGCTCGCGCAGCTAGAGCGCCGTCGCCGGCGCCGTCGAGCCGCTCAGTAGCGGCGCGAGCCGGGAGACGCCCTCGGCGATCTCCTCCGGCGAGACGAAGCTGTACGCGAGCCGGAGCTCGTGCTCGCCGGCGAGGTGGCCGGTGAAGAAGTCCGAGCCCTTCACGAAGGTGACGCCGACGCCCTCGGCCGCGATCTGCAGGTCGTCGGCGCGAATGTCCGGCGGCAGGTCGACCCAGAGGAAGTAGCCGCCCTGCGGCCGGCTCCAGCTCGCCGTGTCGGGGAAGTCGCGGTCCAGCGCGGCCAGCATCGCGTCGCGGCGGAGCTTGAGCAGCCCGTTGACCCGTACGAGGTTCGGCTCGAAGCTGCCGCGCTCGAGGAACTCGAACACGGTCGCCTGCGTCAGGAACGGCGGTGAGATGTACGTCGACACGGCGCGCGCCTCGACCCTCGCCGCGAGCTCCGGCGGCAGCACGAGATAGCCGACGCGCACGCCGGGCGCGACCGTCTTCGAGAACGACGACGCGTACGCGACGCGCTCGCCGCCCCCTCCCGCGGCAGAGTCCAGCTCGAAGAGGGTGGGCAGCGGCTCACCCTCGAAGCGGACGAGTCCGTAGGGATCGTCCTCGAGGATGAACAGGTCGTGCTCGTGCGCGAGCTCGATCAGATGGCGGCGGCGCTCGAGCGAGAGCGTCCGTCCGCTCGGGTTCTGGAAGGTCGGGTTCGTGTAGAGAAACGCCGGCGGCGGGCCGTCCCGGAGGTCGCGCTCGAGCACCGCCGAGTCGAGACCCTCGTCGTCGAGCGGCACGCCGACGACCTCGGCGCGGAGCCGCGAGAGGAGCTTCAGCGGCCGGTCGTAGGCCGGCGCCTCGACGAACACGCGGTTGCCGGCGCCGACGAGCTCGTCCGCGACGAAGCCGAAGCCCTGGAGCGAGCTCGTGGTCACGACCACGCGCGACGGCTCGACGCCGTGGCGGGCGGCGATCCACTCGCGCAGCGGCCCGTAGCCGCCGCCGGGCCCGTACGACAGCACCGTGCGGCCGTCCCGCTCGATTACGGAGCGCGCACAGTCCGCCATCTCCGCAACGGGAAGGCACTCGGGCGCGGGCACGCCGCGCGCAAAGGAGACGACATCCACGACGGTCAGTCTAGAGACACGCCCGGCGGCTCTGCGCCGGTCTACCGCATGCGCTCGGCGACGAGCTGCGCGACCTCGGTCGGCGTCGTGCCGACCTGGATCCCGCGCGCCTCGAGCGCCTCCTTCTTCGCCTGCGCGGTGCCGGACGAGCCGGAGATGATCGCGCCCGCGTGGCCCATCGTCTTGCCGGGCGGCGCCGAGAAGCCGGCGATGTACGAGAGCACGGGCTTCGTCACGTGCGCGCTGATGAACTCCGCCGCCTTCTCCTCCTCGTCGCCGCCGATCTCGCCCACCATGACGATCAGCTCCGTCTCCGGATCGTGCTGGAACTTCCCGAGGACGTCGATGAAGGACGAGCCGACGACGGGATCGCCGCCGATGCCGACGATGGTGGAGTTGCCGAGGCCGAGCTGCGTCAGCTCGTGGCCGATCTGGTACGTCAGCGTGCCGGAACGGGAGACGAGTCCGACGCTGCCTTCGCTGAAGATCTCCGCCGGGATGATCCCGACGTTCGCCTTGCCGGGCGAGAGGACACCCGGGCAGTTCGGTCCGATCATGGTCACGCCCTTGGGGCGGAAGTACGTGTACGCGTTCAGCATCTCGTGCACGGGAACGTGCTCGGTGATGCAGATGACCGTGGCGATGCCGGCGTCGACCGCCTCGTAGATCGCGTCGGCGGCGAAGCGCGCGGGCACGAAGATCAGCGTCGCGTTCGCCCCCGCTTCGGAGACCGCCTCGGCGACGGTGTCGAAGACCGGGATGCCCTCGACGTCCTGGCCGCCCTTGCCGGGAGTGACGCCGGCGACGACGTTCGTGCCGTATGCCCGGTTGCGCAGGCCGTGGAAGCGGCCCTCGCTGCCGGTCAGGCCCTGGACGACGAGCCGCGTGTCGTTGTCGACGATGACGGCCACGGCTAGGCCTTCACGCCCTTGATCACGAGTGTCGGCAGCGGCATCCAGCCGTCGGTGACGCGCTCGCCGAGCAGCTCGCGGACGCGCGCGGCGTCCTCGCCGGTGCAGCCGGCGCGCGCGAGCCACGGCTCGATCTCGAGCGCCCGCTCCATGTGCTCGAGCGCGGCCACCTCGAGCCCGGCGAGCTCGAAGAAGCTCTCCCATTCGGCCACGGCGTAGTTGCGGACGTGGCTCGGGTCGCGGACGCGGTCGGCCTCCTCGGAGGACTCGCTGACGAAGGTGTTGTCGCAGACGACCACGCGGTGCGCCGCGACGCGCGCCATCTCCTTCAGGGCGGCGACGACGTCGGCGAAGTGATGCGCGGCGAGCCGGCAGGCGACCGCGTCGAAGCTCGAGTCGGCGAACGGAAGATCCTCCGCCGGGCCGATCACGTCCGGCTTCATCCCCGGGGCCGGGTCGACCGTGACCACGCTGCAGCCCGCGTCGCGAAGCCTCCGCGCCACGTGGCCGCCGCCGGTGGCGACGTCGAGCACGGTCACGCCGTCGCCGGGCTCGCACCAGGCGACGGTCAGGTCGAGGTCGTCGCCCGCGGCGTGGATCGCGCTCTGGCGATACGCCTCCGCCCGCTCCGACCAGACGTCGCTCACTTGGCCAGCTCCACGGCGCGCCGCGCTCCGTCGAGCATCGTCGCCTCGGGATGGATGTTCGGCTTGCCCGCGTCGGCGAGGATCTGCCGCCCCTCGACGGCGTTCGTCCCGTCCAGGCGGACGACGATCGGGTACTTGGACATGTCGAGACGGTCGAGCGCCTCGAGGATCCCGCGCGCGACCTCGTCGCAGCGCGTAATGCCCCCGAAGATGTTGAAGAAGATCGACTTCACCTGCGGGTCGCGGGTGATCACCTCGAGCGCGTCGACGACGCCCTCTGCGGAGCCGCCGCCGCCGAGGTCGCAGAAGTTCGCCGGGCTACCGCCCACGTGCGCAACGACGTCGACGGTCGACATGGAGAGGCCGGCGCCGTTGCCGCAGATGCCGACGGTGCCGTCGAGCTTCACGTAGGTGACGCCCTTCTCGCGCGCGAACGTCTCCAGCGGATCGGCCGCGGCGGTGTCGCGCATCTCGGCGATGTCGGGATGCCGGAAGAGCGCGTTGTCGTCGACGGTGAACTTCGCGTCGAGCGCCTTCACCTCGCCGTCGGGCGTGACGATCAGCGGGTTGATCTCGCAGAGCATCGCGTCGAACTCGACGAAGGCGCGGTAGAGCCGCTCGACGATCACTGCGATCTGCTTCTGCTCGGACGGATCCTCGACCTTCGCGCCGTAGATCAGGCGGCGCGCAACCCACGGCTGGAAGCCCTCGGAGGGATCGACGTGCAGCCGGACGAGCGCCTCCGGGTTCTCCTCGGCGACCTGCTCGATCTCGACGCCGCCCTGCGTCGTGAACATGAACAGCGGCTTCTTCGCACCGCGGTCGAAGGTGATCGAGAGGTAGTACTCCTTCGCGATGTCGGACGCCTTCTCGATCCAGAGGCGGCGGACGACGTGGCCGCGGATGTCGAGGCCGAGGATGTCCTTCGCCTTCTGCTCCGCGTCGTCGACGCTGTCCGCGAGCTTGACGCCGCCGGCCTTGCCGCGGCCGCCGGTCAGCACCTGCGCTTTGACGACGACGGGGACGCCGATCTCCTGCGCGGCGGCGCGAGCCTCCTGCGGCGAGTCGGCGCGGCGCCCGTCCGAGACGGGAATGCCGACGCGCCGGAACAGCTCCTTGCCCTGGTACTCGTAGAGGTCCACCGGCGACGGACTCTAGCGGCGGGTACCGCGCAGGCGGTGCAGTAGCGCGTGACTAGACTCGACGCCGTGGACGCCATCGTCACCGAGGACCTGCACAAGCGCTACAAGACCGTCCAGGCGCTCGACGGCGTCTCGTTCTCGGTGCGCGAGGGCGAGGTCTTCGGGCTGCTGGGACCGAACGGCGCCGGCAAGTCGACCTCCGTCCGTGTCCTGACGACGCTGACGAAGCCGGACTCCGGGCGCGCGCTCGTCGCCGGCGAGGACGTCGTCCGGCACCCGAACCGCGTGCGGCACATGATCGGCTACGTCGCGCAGGACTCAGGCGTGGACTGGGAGGCGACCGGCCGCGAGAACCTGCTGCTCCAGGGGCGGATCCACGCCATGGGGGGTACAGGGCTGCACAAGCGCGTCGACGAGCTGCTCGGCCTGCTCGGGCTCGTGGACGCGGCCGACCGCGTCGCGCGCGGCTACTCCGGCGGCATGAAGCGGCGGCTCGACATCGCGCTCGGCCTCGTGCACAAGCCGCGCGTCCTCTTCCTCGACGAGCCGACCACGGGCCTCGACCCGGAGGCGCGCGCCGCCATGTGGGTCGAGGTCGAGCGGCTGGCCGTGCAGGAGAACCTGACCATCCTGCTGACGACGCACTACCTCGAGGAGGCCGACCGGCTCGCCGAGCGGGTGGCGATCGTCAGCCGCGGCAAGGTCGTCGTCGAGGGCACGCCGGAGGAGCTGAAGGCGGGCCTGCACGGCGAGTCGGTGACGGTGCAGCTTGACGGCACGGACACCCGGGCTGACGCGGCGGCGGAGGTCGTCCGCACCGTCGACGGCACCACCGAGGTCAAGGTCGAAGGGCACCATCTGCGCGCACGCGTTCCGAACGGCGCGAAGGCGATCCCCGCCATCCTCTCGACGCTCGAGAGCCACGGCTTCCCGGTGGCCGCGGTCACGACGGCAAGGCCCTCGCTCGACGACGTCTACCTCCATTACACGGGACGCGAGTTCACGGCCGAGGACGAGGAAGGGAAGTCGTAGTGCAGACGATCCGCCAGACGGGGTGGATGGTCGTGCGCCAGGGGCGGAACCTCATGCGCGAGCCGATCTGGATCGCGATGATGATCATCCAGCCGCTGCTGTGGCTGCTCCTCTACGGGCAGCTGTTCTCGAAGGTGACGCCGCTCCACGCCGGAGCGTCGAGCTACATCGAGTTCCTGACGCCGGGGATCATCTGCATGAACGCCTTCTTCGGCGGCTCGTGGTCGGGGATGGCGATGATCTCCGACCTCGACCGGCACGTGATCGACCGCTTCCTCGCGGCGCCGGCGTCGCGGCTGGCGATCATCCTGTCGCAGGTCGTCCGCGCCGGGGTGACCGCGATCATCCAGGCGATCATCCTGCTGACGATCGGCTACCTCCTCGGCGTGCGCGTGCACGGCGGCGTGCTCGGGGTCCTCGTCGTGTTCGCCGCCGCGTTCCTGCTGGCGAGCGTCTTCGCCGGCTTCTCGCACGGCATCGCCCTGCTCCTGCGCCGCGAGTCGTCGATGATCGCGACGGCGAACTTCGTCAGCCTCCCGCTGATGTTCCTCTCGTCGATCCTGATCGGCGCCGCGTTGATGCCCGGCTGGATCAGGCAGGTCTCGCGCTTCAACCCGGTCAACTGGGGCGTCCAGGCGGCGCGCAACGCCGTCGTCTTCGACGGCCCGTGGGGACAGACAGCCGTCTACCTGCTCCTGCTGCTCGCGGCCACCGCGGCGACGTCGGCGTTCGCGACGTGGAGCTTCCGCGCGTATCAGCGGTCGATCTAGCTAGTACTCGCCGCTGATCACGCAGATGATCTGGCCGTGGGCGACGGCCTGGCCCGCGTGGACGGACAACTCCGTGATCTTGCCCGTTCGGTGCGCGTGCACCTCGTTCTCCATCTTCATCGCCTCGACGATGCAGAGCACCTGGCCGGCCTCGACCTCGTCGCCCTCGGCGACCGGGACGGTGAGGACCGTGCCTTGCATGGGCGACACGACCGCGTCGCGACCTCCGGCGCCGCCGGCCGACGCGTGGACGCGCTCACGGCGGCGTCGCGCCAGCTCCGCCCAGGGCGGCTCCGGGTCGGCGAACCGCACCTCGAAGCGGCGCCCGTCCACCTCGACCGTCCTGATCCGGTCGACCGTGCGGCCGGGCACGGCGTCGCCCAGCGGGGCTCCGAACGCGGCCCCGCCGTCGAGCGCGGCCGCCCGCGCGGCGAGCTCGTCCGACTCGACGAGTCCGTGACACGTCTCGCCGCGGACGAAGCACTCGTGCGACAGCAGCGCCTTGTGGAACCCGATCAGCGTGGTCGGGCCCTCGATCAGGAACTCGTCGAGCGCGCGCAGCATCCGCCGGCGAGCGTGCTCACGGTCGACGCCGTGGACGACCAGCTTCGCGATCATCGGGTCGTAGACGCCGGAGACCTCGTTCCCGGCGCCGATCCCCGAGTCGACGCGAACGCCCGGCCCGCTCGGCTCGCGGTATCCGGTGACGAGCCCCGGCGTCGGCAGGAACCCGCGCGACGCGTCCTCCGCGTTGATCCGGCACTCGATCGCGTGGCCGCGCAGCTCCACCTCGTCCTGCGTCACGGAGATCGGCTCGCCGAGCGCGATCCGCACCTGCTCGCGCACGAGATCGATGCCGGTGACCATCTCCGTCACCGTGTGCTCGACCTGGATACGCGTGTTCATCTCCATGAAGAAGTAGTCCCCGTCCGCGGTCAGCAGCCCCTCGATCGTCCCGGCGGAGCGGTAGCCGGCCGCGCGCGCCGCGTCGACGCCGATCGCGCCGATCCGCGCGCGGAGCTCGTCGTCGACCGCCGGCGACGGCGTCTCCTCGACGAGCTTCTGGTGGCGCCGCTGGATCGTGCAGTCGCGCTCGCCGAGGTGGATGACGTTGCCGTGCCCGTCCGCGAGCACCTGCACCTCGACATGGCGGGGATCGACGATCAGCTTCTCGACGTACACGTCGGGATTGGCGAAGTACGACTGCCCCTGCCGCTGCGCGGTCTCGAACGCCTTCGCGGCGCCGTCCGGCCCCTCGACGACCTCCATCCCCTTGCCGCCGCCGCCCGCGGCCGCCTTGATCAACAGCGGGTAGCCGATCGACCCGCCGAGCTCGAGCAGCTCGTCGACCGAGCCGACCGGGTCGGTCGTGCCGGGGATGATCGGCACGCCGGCGTCCTGCATCACCCGCCGCGCCCGCGTCTTCTCGCCCATCAGCTCGATCGCCGCCGGCGGCGGGCCGATCCAGACGAGCCCCGCGTCCTCGACTGCGCGCGCGAACGACGCGTTCTCGGCGAGG
>Ga0265338_10002624_pt1 | contig 26523 bp, 18 predicted proteins | sample 42126metaG_FD_193579 | JGI IMG/M metagenome (GOLD analysis project Ga0265338, IMG submission 193579) | Rhizosphere microbial communities from Carex aquatilis grown in University of Washington, Seatle, WA, United States - 4-21-26 metaG | ecosystem: Host-associated > Plants > Roots > Rhizosphere...
AGGCCGTCGCCCTAAACGAACTGGCTGAATTGCATAAGAGCATCGAGCACATCAAGCACATTGTGACCGTGCAGCAGGGTTGCGCGCGAACCACCGCCGCGGCGGAGAAGGTCCAGGTCACGGACCTGGCCGAAGATGCCCTGAAGATGAATGCCAGCGCGTTCAGCCGCCACGACATCCTGGTCGTGCGCGATTTTCACGATGTGCCGGGCATTGTCACCGAGAAGCACAAGGTGCTGCAGATTCTGGTCAACCTGATGCGCAATGCCGCGCAAGCTTGCGACGCATCCGGTCGTCCGGACAAGCAGTTGATGGTCCGCCTGACCAATGGGGGCAATAGCGTGCGAATGGCGGTAATGGATAATGGTGTGGGCATTCCCCCGGAGAATCTCGGTCGTATTTTTGATCGCGGCTTCACCACCAAAAAAGACGGCCACGGTTTCGGTTTGCACAGCTGCCTGCTGGCCGCCCGGGAAATGGGCGGCTCGCTTCTCGTCCACAGCGAGGGATCAGGCCAGGGCGCGTGCTTCACTCTCGAACTGCCACTCCAACCCTCCCCGGTCCCGTCAACTCTATGAAATCACCAACCTCCATTCACCGCCTGTTGATCGTGGATGACAATCGTGAAATCCATAAGGACTTCCGGAAGATACTCTGCGCGAACACCAACGAGCGGAGCAAACTTGACGACGAGGAAACGTATCTGTTCAACGAATCGTCCGGCAGCCGATGCCCGTTGCCGGAGTATGAACTGGAATCCGCGTATCAAGGGCAGGAGGCGCTGGAGCTTGTCCAGCGCGCGGTCAACGCCCATAGCCCCTATTCCATGGCGTTCGTGGACGTGCGGATGCCGCCGGGCTGGGACGGGATCGAGACCATCACCCGGCTCTGGGAAGTGGATCCCAACCTGCAGGTTGTGATTTGCACCGCCTACTCGGATTATTCCTGGGATGATATGATGGTAAAGCTGGGGCACACCGACCGATTGGTGATTTTGAAGAAGCCCTTCGATAACATCGAGGTGCTGCAATTGGCCAATGCCATGACGGAGAAATGGCGCCTCAGGCAACAAACCCAGGCAGCCATGGAGAATCTCGAACAGAACGTCGCCGCCCGGACTGCCGAAGTCGTTCGCGAACAGGCCAAGTTCCGCGTCATCTTTGAAAATTCACCGGAGGGCATCTTCCAATCCGCCGCGGATGGCACACTCCTCTGTGCCAACTCCGCCCTGGCGACCATCCTCGGTTACGATTCCGCGGCGGAATTGATGGAGCATGTCTCCAACCTTGGAGACCAGCTCTACGCCGACCCCCGGCGGCGCGCCGAATTTCGGCGACAACTGGAACAGCACCATTCCATTCGTGATTTTGAAGCCGAGATGATCTGCAAGGATGGTTCCCACAAATGGACCAGTCTGGCGGCCAGCCGGACGGCGAGCGCACAGGAATCAACCTTTTATTACAATGGCCTCATCTTCGACATTTCCGCGCAAAAAAGGGCTGAACAGGAGCGTAACGGGATGGAAATCCATCTGCGCCAGGCCCAAAAGCTGGAGGCCATCGGCCAGTTGGCCGCCGGCATTGCCCACGAAATCAACACGCCCACGCAATATGTCGGTGACAACACCCGCTTTTTGAAGGACGCCTTCGATACGGTTATTCGTTTGCTTCACAGCCATGGAGAATTGCTCGCCGCGGCCAAACAGAACGCCATCACTCCGGAATTATTGAAGCGCGTCGAGGAGACCCTGGTGGCCGCTGATGTGGAATATCTTTTCCAGCAAGTTCCCCAAGCCATCCAGGAGACCCTGGAGGGCGTGGAGCGGGTCGCCACGATTGTGCGCGCCATGAAGGAGTTTTCCCATCCGGGCGGCAAGGAAAAATCCGCGTCCGACCTGAACAAAGCCATCGAGAGCACCACCACGGTCGCGCGAAACGAATGGAAATATGTTTCCGATTTAAAATTGGACCTGGCTCCCGACCTGCCGCTGGTTCCCTGTTTCATCGGCGAATTCAACCAGGCCATCTTGAATCTGGTCGTCAATGCCGCCCATGCCATTGGCGACGTGGTCAAACAAAATCCGGGTGCCAAGGGCACCATCACGATCCAGACGCGCCGGGACGGCGATCACGTGGAGGTGCGGGTGTCAGACACCGGCACCGGCATTGCCGAGGCCAACCGATGCCATATTTTTGAGCCATTCTTCACCACCAAGGATGTTGGCAAGGGCACGGGCCAGGGGTTGAATCTGGTTTACAGCACCGTGGTTAAAAAGCACGGAGGCACGGCGACTTTTGAAAGCGAAGTTGGCAAAGGCACCACGTTTGTATTGCGCCTGCCCATTAACCCGCAAAGTCCGGCGACGGAAAAACCAACCGCCGGGGAACTGGCAGAAACGGTTTCCAACCCATGAAAAAACTCCTTTTTGTTGATGATGAGCCAAAAGTGTTGCAGGGCCTGCAACGTCAGTTGCATGCCATGCGCAACGAATGGAACATGAATTTTGTCGGGGGCGGGCAGCAGGCGCTCGACTTCATGGCCGGCAACCCGGTGGACGTGGTCATCTCGGACATGATCATGCCGGGGATGGACGGTTCCCAATTGCTGACCGAGGTAGCCAAGCGTCATTCCGGCACGGTCCGCATCGTGCTTTCCGGCCATGCCGACCGGGAGGCGGTCCTGCGCCTGGTTGGCCCCGCCCATCAATATCTGGCCAAGCCTTGCAACGCGGAGGAGCTGCGTACCGCCATCGCCCGTGCGGTCGCCTTGCGCGACCTGCTGGGCAACGAACACCTGAAACAACTGGCCACCCGGATCAAATGTCTGCCCAGCCTGCCGGCCCTGCATCACCAGTTGACGGCTGAATTTCAGAAAGACGATCCCTCCATGGAACGCATCGGCGAAATCATTTCGCGCGATGTCGGCATGACCGCCAAGATCCTGCAACTGGTGAACTCCTCTTTTTTCGGCCTGCCCCAGCCCATCAACAAGACCTTTGATGCCGTCATGTATCTGGGATTGACGACCGTCCGTTCGCTGGTGATGTCTTTGCAGGTCTTTTCCCAGTTTGACCCGAAACTCCTCCACAATTTCTCCCTCGACGCGCTGGCTCAACATTGTTGGATGACCGGCGTGGTGGCCGGTCGCGTGGCCCAAACGGAGCAGAAGGAGATGAAAATGCGCGACCAATGTTTTCTGGCCGGACTGTTGCATGATACGGGGCAGTTGATTCTGGCGACCGGGTTGCCGGAGGAATACGCGAGCGTGTTAAACACGGCCAAAACCCAGAACCTGCCGGTGGCACAGGCCGAGAAGGAACATTTTGGCGCCACGCATGCAGATGTGGGCGCCTATCTGCTCGGCCTGTGGGGCCTGCCCGATCCCATCATCGAAGCTGTGGCCATGCATCATTGCCCGTCGCTCTGCGTTGTTCCGGGGTTTTCACCCGTCATCGCCGTGCACGTGGCCGATGCTTTCGTGCATGAACAATCGGGAATCAGCACCGAATTGCCGGTGCCGGTCATCGACATGGCCCATCTCACCCGCTTGGGACTGGCTGATCGGATCGAAACCTGGCGGAACGTCGGCCTGGGCGGGGAGGAATTCTGAACGACACCCAACTGAATTTTTAAACTTATGAATGACAAGATCCTGTTTGTTGATGACGACCCGAACCTGCTCGCGTCGTACGAACGAAGCCTGCGGCGCCAGTATAAGGTCGAAACTGCCGAAGGCGGCGAGATCGCGCTGAATAAAATCGCCGCGCACGGACCTTATGCCGTGGTGGTATCCGACCGCCAGATGCCCGGCATGGATGGCATCCAGCTCCTGAGCCTCGTCAAGGAGCGCGCCCCCGACACGGTGCGCATCATGCTCACCGGCAACGCGGACCTGGAGGCGGCCATCAAGGTCGTTAACGAAGGCAACATTTTCCGCTTCCTGACCAAACCCTGCCAGTTGGACATTCTGGCCAAGGCCATCGGAGACGCGCAGGAGCAATACCGGCTGGTGACCGCGGAAAAGGAGTTGTTGAGCAAAACCCTGAGCGGCAGCATCAAGCTGCTGACGGACATCCTTTCGATGATGGAACCCCAGTCCTTTGGCCGGGCGCAGACCATGCGTGACCTCATCACCACCGTGACGAAAAAATTCAACATGGACAACGTTTGGGAGGTCCATCTGGCCGCCATGCTGGCGCCCATTGGTTATGTCACCATTCCAACAGAAACCCTGGTTCGTTCCCGTACCGGCGAGGCGTTGTCCAAGGTCGAGGAGCAGATGATCGGACAGATGCCGGAAACTGCGGCTCGCCTGTTGGCCAACATCCCGCGCCTGGAGGGGGTGGCGCGTATCGTCCGTTATCAGCATAAGCACTACGATGGCGCCGGGTTTCCGCCGGATTCCGTCAAAGGCGAATCCGTTCCGCTGGGCTCGCGCCTTCTGAAGGTCCTGGATGACATGGCCCAGATTCAGGCCGGCGGAAAGAACCGGTTGATGGCCCTGGATGAAATGCAGGAACGCCGGGGCTGGTACGATCCCTCAATGCTGGACGCAGTGCGAAACTACTACGGAATCACCGCGGTCGCCCGGGAAACGGGACGATCCAGCATCTCGGTGGAATTCAGCAATCTTGCCCCGGGCATGGTGTTGCGCTCCAACATTGAAACCAAGGATGGCACGCTCGTCCTGGCCGCCGGTCATCCGCTGAGCGAGATGACCCTGGAAAAAATCCAGAATTTCGAGCGCATCTCCGGCATCAAGGAACCCATTTTCGTGGAGGCCCCGGAAGGAGTTGGTTTGCCGTAGGAGACCAAACCGTGAAGCCCGGCCGGCCGGTTTTCAAGCCAGCAATCGTTTTACCTGGGTGAGCAATTGTTCGGCGGTGAACGGCTTGTTCAACACCGTATCCGCACCCGCGGCCTTGGCCTCGGCAATCCGGTTTTCCTCCCCCAGTCCGGTGAAGGCGATGGTCCGGATGTCCGGTTGGATGCGGCGCAATTCACGGATCATCCCCAATCCATCCAGTTGCGGCATCATGAGATCCGTGACCACCAGTTTTATGGCGCCATGCTGTTGCTCGAAGCATTTTACGCCTTCGCGGCCCTCCGCGGCGATAATAGTCCGGTAGCCGTTGCGATTGAGAATGGCACCGGTGAAACGGCGGATCGCCGGTTCGTCGTCCACCACGAGGATCAATTCTCCATTGCCCTTGGCCAGGACGGTGGATTTTGCGCCCGTGTCACCGTGTGCGCTTTCGCCGGGCGTTGCCGGCAGATAAACCTGGAAGGTGGTGCCGTTGCCGGGCTGCGATTCAACCTGCACAAAGCCCCCGTGATTCTCGGCAATTCCCAGGACGGTGGCCAAACCGAGACCGGTTCCCTGTCCCAGCGGCTTGGTGGTGAAGAAAGGATCGAAGATCTTGTCCATTAATTCCGGCGGAATGCCCGTGCCGCTGTCCTTTACTGCAATGACGACATACCTGCCGGGCTGCGCCTTGGGGTGGATGGCCGTGGCGGTCTTATCCAGTTGAACCTTTTTCAACTCCACGATCAAGGTGCCGCCCTGGGGCATGGCGTCGCGGGCATTGACACAAAGATTCATCAATATTTGTTGGATTTGGGTTGCGTCGCCCAGCAGGCTGCAGGGTTCCCGGGGCACGCGGACCTGGGTCTCAATGGACCGGGGAAAGGTTTCACGGGCAATGCGCTCCATTTCGATGATGAGATGTTTCGGATTCAGCAGAATTCGCTGACCTTCCACGCCGCGCGCGAATGTGAGCATCTGGCGGATGATGTTGGCGCCCCGTTCCGCGCAGGTTTCCAGCGTTTGCAGCGACTCCAGATGATCTTCGTCCACCGCGTCCTCCTTGAGCAGTTGCACGGACATCATGATGGGAGTCAGCACGTTGTTCAAATCATGGGCCAGGCCGCTGGCGAGGGTGCCGATGCTTTCCAAACGTTGGGCCCGCAGCAGTTGCACTTCCAGCTCCTTTTTTTCCGTGATGTTGGTGTTCACCACCAGGATGGCCTTGGGCCGGCCATCGTTCTCGCGCATCAGATTCCACTGGCTTTGAACAATCAACTTGCGTCCGGCGCGGTTTAGTTGCCGCATCTCGCCGCTCCATTCGTTGTGTTCCTGCACGGCTTGCAACGCCTGGGTGGATTCGCCCGGGTCCGTGACGAGATTCAATTCGGTGATGGTCTTGCCCCTGACCTCGGCCATGCTCCAGCCATAGAGCTGGTGCGCGCCTTCGTTCCAGTAAATGATCCGGCCAGCAAGATCACGCACGAAAATCGCTTCCCGGGTGATATCCAGCAACGCGGCCTGGGAGCGGATCTGTTCGTCATTAAGAACGTTTCGGGTGATGTCCTTGGAAATGCCGAAGGTGCCGATGATTTCCCCCCGGGCATCGCGCAGCGGCAGTTTGCTGGTCAGAGTCCAGGTCAGGCGGCCATCCGACCAGGTTTCCTTCTCGGTTTTCTCCAGCACCGGTTTCCCGGTGCGAATGATTTGTTGTTCGTCTTCGAATGCCCGGCGGGCATGTTCCTCCGAAAAGTAATCAAAATCGGTCTTGCCGACCAAATCTTTTGCCGTTCCGGCCTTGAACTTTTGCACCATCGAACTGCTGCAGCGAATGAAACGGGACTCGCGGTCCTTGAAGTAAATGGCATCCGGGCTGGTATCCAGCAGCACCCGTAACAAGTGGCGTTCGTGCGCCAGCCTGGCTTCGGCCTTCTTTTGTTCCGTAATGTCCTGGATGACGCCAACAATGAATTTTTCACCCTTTTCATCCGTGTATAGGGTCTTTTTCGTGATGATGGTATGGATGTCTCCGTTGGCGGCCGTAAACTTCTCCTCGCTGATGTTCTCCATTCCGGTATTGAACACCACCTCGTCTTTCAATCTAAACACGTCCGCCTCGTCCTTGGGGGAAGAATCATAGTCGGATTTTCCGATGAGTTCCTCCCGCGGATGGCCGGAAAATTGGCAGTAGGCATCATTGACCAATATTCCGCGGTGTTGCCGGTCCTTGACAAAGATGGGCTCGGCAATTGTATTGATGATCTGCTCCAGAAAATGTTTGCTCCCCACGGCGGCTGCCGTGGCCGCAAGCCTAGGGGGTAATCCGGATTCGCTGTGCGGTTTGTTCATGTCAACCATGGTAAAATATAGCCTCGCCACCACCAATCCCCAGAGGTTGCTGGCCGGAGCATGGATTCTGACGCCAACGTAACATTGACCCGCCGGCCCGGCAAGAACCAGGCCTGAACCATTTTACTTTCGGCCAAATCGGTGGCGACTTGAATTGTTTTAATTCAAGTTTGCATCCCAAAAGCCGATACCAGACCGGACCGGACTTCCTGCGGGAGGAATGGTGGCTGTGCAAATCACGTGACGTCGGAATTTGCGTAATGGCAGTTTGATGTTTTTGCCCAGGATATGAACATGAACATGGTGAAAAGAGCCGGAATGCACGGGCGTGCCGCCACCCCGGTCCACCGGCGGTTCCAACATGAATAATGATCGATGACCCCAGACAATCACAGTGTGCTGCCACCGGTCCCGGCCCGACAACCTGACAGCGTCGTTTTGAGATATGACGCCGATAGGAAAATGGGTCATTGCGCCGCCCCGGAAAGCCCTGGTGGTGGGTGTGGCCGACATGGTCGTCAGCAACGATGCCAGTGCCGAACTGGTGACGTATTCGCTTGGCTCATGCCTGGGCATAGCGATTTACGACCCGATGAAAAAGGTGGGTGGATTGTTGCACATCATGTTGCCGGACTCAAAAATCGATGCCGCCAAGGCGGCCAGCGCGCCGTTCATGTTTGTGGATACCGGTGTGCCACGCCTGTTTCAGGCGGTTTGCAATCTCGGCGCCGAACGCCACCGCCTGATGGTCAAGGTGGCCGGCGGCGCCCAATTGCTCGACGAAAAGGGAATTTTCAACATCGGCGAACGCAATGCCCGGGCGTTGACCGGATTGCTGGCGAGCCATGGTTATGTGATTCACGCCCAGGATACCGGTGGATTGTGCTCACGCACGCTGCGCATGGATCTCACCACCGGTAATATCACCGTCAAAACGCCCGGCACCAATATCTATTTTCTATGACCGCCCTGGAACTGGTCACCAAAGTCAAAAATCTGCCGCCCGTCTCCTACGCGGCGCTCAAGCTGGTCAACCTGCTGGAGCAATCCACCGTCAGCAATGAGGAAGTGGTCCAGGTCCTCAAGTGCGACAACGTGCTCACGGCTAAACTGCTGCGGGCCTGCAATTCACCTTATTTCGGACTGGAAGAACCGGTTTCCTCCGTGGATCAGGCGGTGTTCCTTCTGGGGCATCAGCAAATTTTACACATCGTACTGACCCTGGCCTTCGGCAGCGCCATGGTGGTCCCATTGCCCGGGTATGCGGTGGAAGCCAATGAACTGTGGCGGCATTCACTCATCACCGCCACGGCGGCGGAGATCGTGGTCACCGAAATTCCGGACTTGAATGTGGAGCCGGCGGTGGCGTTCACCGTCGGATTGCTCCATGACATCGGCAAACTGGTTTTGGGCCAGGCACTCACCCCGGATTTTCAGGCAGACATCCGCCAGCGGGTGGAGAATGGGCATCTCGCGCGTTCCGAAGCCGAGAAGGCGGTATTGGGCACCGATCACAGCGAGGTGGGGGCGTGCCTGTTGCAGGACTGGCACCTGCCGGAGGAAATTGTGGAAGCCGTGGCCCACCATCATCAACCCGTGCTCGAACCGCGCCCGCGGCTTTCCGTGACGACGCATCTGGCCAATTCTATTGCCCATCTTGCCGGTTCCGCGCCCGGCTGGGATGGCTACGCCGTGCGCGTGGATGACCAGGTGACCGCCACGTTTGAAATCACCAGCGACAAACTCGATAACATGATTATCGCCGTCCGTGAATCCTTTGATCGAGTGGACCAGTTCATGACCATGTGATGAATACCGGAAAAAAAATTCGCGTGTTGGTGGTGGACGACTCGGCCGTCGTGCGGCGGATGATTGCGGACACCCTGAGCCAGGATCCCGAGATTGAAGTGGTGGGCACCGCCGCCGATCCCTACATCGCCCGCGACAAGATTCTCGAATTGAATCCCGATGTGCTGACTCTCGATATTGAGATGCCGCGCATGGATGGCTTGACGTTTCTCCGCGTCCTGCAACAGCACCGTCCCATGCCGGTGGTGGTGGTCAGTTCGCTGACCCAGTCGGGTTCACGCACCATCCTTCAGGCCATGGAACTGGGCGCCGTGGATGTGCTGGCCAAGCCGACCTCGGCCTGGAATCTTGGCAATCTGCGCGAACAATTGGCGCTGCGGGTCAAGGGCGCCGCCCGGGCGCGATTGAATGTCAAAGGAAGCGCCGCCGCTTACGGCCCGGTGGCGGTGGCGGGCTCGACCAGTTTTTCGCCCCGCCAGCTTCTGGTGATGGGCGCATCCACCGGCGGCACGGAAGCCCTGAAGGATGTCCTCACCCGGTTGCCAGATGGTTTGCCGGGCATCTGCATCGTCCAGCACATCCCGCCCGTTTTTTCGAAAACGTTTGCCGACCGGCTCAATGAATGTTGTGCCTTTGAAGTTCGCGAAGCGGTTTCCGGTGATGAATTGCATGTCGGCCTGGCCTTGGTGGCCCCGGGGGATTTTCACATGGCCCTGGCCTGGAATGGAACCGCCTATCGCGTCATTCTCCAACAGGGTCCCATGATACATCATGTGCGCCCGGCCGTGGATGTTTTGTTTAATTCCGCCACGTGCGCCGGCGCCCATGCGCTGGCAGTCCTGCTGACCGGCATGGGCAGTGACGGGGCGCAGGGCATGAAGGCGCTCAAGGCCGCCGGGGCCACGACGCTCGCCCAGAACGAAGCCACCTGCATTGTTTACGGTATGCCGCGCGCTGCGGTGGAACTGGGCGCGGTGGACCGCGTATTGCCGCTTGACCTGATGCCGCATGCCATTTTGCACGCGCTCCAGACCGGGGCCGCCACCAAATCCCATCCGGCGGCCCGGGCCGTCGCCATAGTCGAACCAACTGAACCCCAAATCCGTTAAAAATGAAATGATTATGAGCCAAACCGTTCAAATCTCCGATGTCCGCGAATTTATGGCCCGCCACCTGGCCGATGTTTTTGACACGATGCTTTCCATGAAAGCCGTCCTGGTTTCCGGGGTTAAGGTGCCATTGTCCGGCGAACGGGTCAGCGGCTCGGTGGGCTTTGCCGGTGAAACCGTGACCGGCGCCGTTTATCTGCATCTCTCCGCGCCCTTTGCCCACCAGGTGGCTGCGGCCATGCTCGGCTTGCCACCCCAGGAAATTGCCGGTGAAACCGACGTGAATGATGTTGTTGGCGAAGCCACCAACATGCTCACCGGCGGCTTGAAATCATGGTTGTGCGACGCCGGTGCCGAATGCGCCGTAAGCACGCCCGCCATCATCCGCGGCGCCGCCTTCGACATCGAGCCCATGGCGGATGTGCAGCGTGAATGTCTGGTGTTTGATTGCGGCGAAGACCGCCTTATTGTTGAAGTCCACATTAAATTCAATTGACCCCCTGCAATTTATGGCAATTAAAATATTAAGCGTAGATGACAGCCGGACGATCCGGCTGATCGTGGGCAAGGCCTTCCGGCCCTATGATGTCCAACTTTGCGAGGCCGGCAACGGGGAGGAAGGGCTGGCGACCGCCGCCCGCGAAAAACCCGAGTTGATCATCCTCGATGTCACCATGCCCATCATGGACGGTGTGACGATGCTGGGCAAATTGAAGGAGGATGCGGAGCTGAAGGCCATCCCGGTGATCATGCTTACCGCGGAATCGGGCCGCGACAATGTCCTGCAAATTGCCAAACTGGGGGTGCGCGATTACCTCGTCAAGCCATTCAAGGAGGACCAGCTCATTGAAAAAGCCGGCCGGATCGTGTCCCTGCAAAAAAAACCGGCAGTTTGACTCTAAATTAAATTATGGCAGATAACACCAGTTATCAGGATTTGGCCCGGCGATACGGCTTCGCTCCCAAATTGGAGAGCGCCTCGCGCCTGACACAGCTGGTTGCCCGGCAGGATTCCGACGTGGACGAAATCGTCAAGGTGATCAACAAGGATCCGGCCTTGCGCGACCGGTTGTTGCGCGTCGCCAATCCCGATGCTGAAAATGCGGCGGAATATTCTGTCGAAACCGTTGAGGACGCTTTGATGCGCAATGGGGTGGGGTGCGCGATGGTGCTGGCGATGGGGACGCCGCTGGCCCTGGCGCTCATCAAGACCTTCCAGACCATGTTGTCGTGCAAGCTCGAAAGCATTGACCGCAACCTGGCGGAGCCGCTGGATGGCGAACATCTGCTTGGGACCATCGGTTTTTCCGGCAAGGTGGTGGGCGGCGTCTATCTGCGAATGAACCTGGCTTCCGCCCAGGCCGTCGCTGCCGGCATCCTGGGTTTGAGTCCGGATGACATGAAAGACGTGAACGAAATCCGTGACGTCGCGGGGGAACTGCTCAACATCATGACCGGCAATTTCAAATCCAATCTTTGCGACGCCGGTCTGGACTGCAAATTGCAACCGCCGGAAGTGAAGCTTTCGACCGATTCCCGGTCGCCGGTGGTGCCCGGCGGCGGGTTGGAACGCATGTCCTTCCGGGCCGAAAAAATCCAAATCTTCGTGGACGTTACCGCCAATCCCTGGAACGATGATTGACCATGCATCTCAATCGTCTGATTCCGGCTGGACTGGCAGGAATTACTTTTGACTGCGCGTCGACTCATTGATGTTGGACGGTAGATTCCTCCGGTCTGGCGCCGTTCTATTTCTGATCACCCACAAAGATGAACTTCCAATCATCCTTCATGCTTGCCACCGTCCAGCCCTTGGCCCTGGCTTCATCGAGTGCCTTGTCGAAACGGCCGTCGGCCGACTTGCGGTCATAAGCCCACTCGCGTTCGGCATCGGTATGGTGGACAAAAAGACAAAAACGGGGACCACTGCCGGCGGCAGTCCATTGCATCATTTGCCGGTCGCCATCGGAATTGCCGAACGAGGCAATCGGCCGTCGGCCGATTTGGGATTCGATGCCGACCGGTTTTCCGACGTTGTCGTCGATCAAGTTCAATTCCGGCGTGCTCACGAGCACCGGCCGGCCGTCGCGAAATTCAAACTTCCGCTTGAGGCTGCTGCCAATGACCTGTTCGGGCGGGATGCCATAGACCTTTTCCGACCACGGACGCATGAAATCAACGCCGCCGCCGGAAACGATGTAGGTCTTGAATCCATTCGTGCGCAGGTAGGCGAGCAATTCAAGCATGGGCTGGTAAACCATTTCGGTATAAAGCCGTTTGGTCCGGGGGTGCCTCGCAACGGCAAGCCAGTCCGTCACGGCTCGTTTGTATTCATCGGTGGTCATTCCCGCTTGTACGGCGATCGTCATTTCAAGCTGTGCCTGGTCGCCACCGGCCAATGCGGATTTGAGGTCGCCTTTGAGCACGGAAGCGAAGGGCTCCCGGTTGGTCCATTCCGGATGTTGCGGCGCGAGGGCCTTGATGCGGTCCAGACTGAAGGCGGTCTGAAAATAAACCGGCTGTTCCGCCCAAAGCGTGCCGTCATTGTCAAAGGTGGCAATGCGTTCCGCCACGGGCACGAAATCGGACGAACCAGGTTGCGTCACTTTTCCTACAAAGGCGATGATGGCCTGTTTCGGTGCCGTGTCCTGCCACGAGGGAAGGGGATCGCCGGCGCAGGCCGAACAACAGATCAGCAGTGAGAGGATGCAGGGGATGATGGTTGGGATTTTCATAAGTTTGAATTAAACGGATCGATGTTGCGCGGTGGTTGGATGGTCCCGACGAGTGCATGGCCTGGTGTCAAAACACCAGCGCGAGCTTGACCCAGATATAACTGCCCTTGGTGGTGTTTTGCACATCGGTCTGGGGCAGCCATTTGGCTTCGATGGCCAGTTGTTTTGTGCCGATATTGCGGAGGTAAGAAATGACCGGACCTATGCCTGAAGATTCGGCCTCAAAACTTCCGAGATGGGCGCCCGAACCGCTGTCGGCGGAGAATTGTTTGAAGTAAAAGCCGTTGGCACCCACGCCGGCGGTGCCACCGAACACCGGCAGATGCTGCGCCACGGTGGCATCAAGATGGAAGATGTCGCCGGACTGATAGTCGTCGTCTGTGTTTTTTGTGTTGAAATCCATGCCGGCGAAGACGCTGACCTCCGTCCCGATCTTGCGGCTGAACCAACTGAAGGTCAGTGCCGGCTCGAACGTCCAGTAACCCAGACCTACATTAGCGATCTGGCCGGGATTGTATTCGCCGCTCGACGCGTAAACGGCGCAGCGCACGTCGTATTTCATGTCCCCGCGAGTCCAGCCTAGCATGAGGGGCCAGAACTCGATGTCCCCCAGGCCGCTGGCCTGGTCCGAAACACTCTTTGAATGCGGCACTCCGAGGATATCGATCGTGCCGGTGGCTTTGATGTCCGACCACTCATAAGGGATGGAAGCTGCCACGGCATAATGGCCGCCAAGAATCTTCGGGGTAAAGGTGTACATCATGAACAAACTGTCGGCGTCCACATTGGCGTTGAGGTTCAGGGCGATTTCACCGTGTCCAAAAGGCAGCCGGGCACCCGCATTGGCGTCGTTGTAATTGAGAAAAATGTTTTCCACGACGAAACCCGGCTTGTCGGGCAGCGCGTCTATGAACGAGGCTGTCGCGCCTGATGTATAATGTCCGCTGCCGGTTTGCTCGGCCGGGGAGGAGGGCGCCAGGGTCAGGGCGGCGGCCAGGAGGACAAACTGGATGTTTTGTTTCATGTTACGAATCGGTTGCCTTGGCATTTAAGATCGGTTGCCATTGTCGTCGTTGCTCCGGCAGCGCACTCCGGCGGACGAATGCAGTGCCACCAGCCGCGCGATGAGTATCGCCACGAAGAGTGTGCCGGTGATGGCCTCCATCGCCGCCAGCATCCGTGCCACCGGGGACACCGGGAGGATGTCGCCGTAGCCGACGGTGCTGAGCGTGATAAAACTGAAGTAAAAGGCGTTGGCCCCTTGCAGCGAATGGCTGGCCGCCGGTCCGCCATTGAAGCTAAACGCGTCCGGATCCACACCCGCCACCAGCAGATAGGCAAACGTCCACAATAATCCCAGCAACAGATAGACGGAAACGCCGGCACACAACACTTCGGCGTTGACCTGGGGTGCACGCAGGACGAAGCGCAGGAACTGCCAGATCAAGAAAGCGAGAAATACCAATCCGGCGATGAGGGAAAGTTCCGCCGGCAGAAGGTGCGGCCAGAAGAGCTTGACCCATTTGCCGGTGACCGCCGGCAGCACCAGGATCACCGACCATACGAGCGTCCGGCGGCGTCCGCCAACGGCCAGCACACCCGATATCAGGACCAGGGTCATGAGCATCACCTCGATGATTTCTCCTTTGTCCACATGCTCAACAAACGGGATGCCAATGAACAACAGCACAAGGGCGATCAGGAATTCAGCCGCGGAAAAGCGGCGCAGGCCCATACGCCGGGGTGCGGCGCGGTCGGGTTCTGATGCTTGCAGCGTGATCATGATTCGATCATTCGCCGATCAACAAGACATCAAACCATGAACGGGCATGTGGTGGCGGCCATTCCAACGATTTTCCAATGGAAGAGTTCAGCCGCTTCATCGTGTGTTGTAATCGGCGGCCGGCGGAGAAACTTGAGGGGCTTGCGGGGTTGCGTGGAGTTGCCGGGTCCGCGCTACGCATTGATTTATTCGTGCAATGGGCTTGCCGCCGTAGGCTATGAATTTTTTGCTCAAGCCGTTCTTCTTTTCGCCGATTGAAAACTGAGCGGTGTGGAAGCCAACACCGATTGCTGGCCTGTTTCCCTGCGGAAACAGTCTCGCCCATGTGGTTTCGCTCATCTGTGAAAATGCCAGGATTTCAGCAGGTTTGTCAGTCGGACGCGAACAAATGAAATATATGAAGCCAGGAATCATTCGAAACATCAGCCTCTCAATTTCACTATTGCTTTCAATTTCAGCAAGCGGAGCCGAACTCGGAACCCGCCAGCAGACGATCACTCCGATCGCCCTGCCGACCAACACCACGCCAATCATGGTATCGGATCTCCCGTTGTATTCCGTCTATGGCTACAGTTCCTGGCAATGGGGGCCGGGCAATGATCCCGGCCAGCAATTCGACATCATGCCCACCAACTATCCGGGAGCCACCAATGCGGCCAAGCTGCTGACTTTTTTCTGCTTCAGCGACATCCATATCACCGACAAGGAATCCCCCTCCCAGTCACCCTGGCCCGGTTACCAGACCCTAACCGGTTTTGAGTCGGGTTCGCTGCCGCCCAGCAACGGAAATTCCTCATGCTATTCACCGGTGATGCTTCGGACGCCCCAGGTTCTCGATGCCGCCGTCAAGACCGCCAATAATTTGAATCGCCTGATGTCTTTCGATTTCGGCATGTCGCTCGGGGACAATTGCAACAGTTCCCAGTATAACGAGCTCCGTTGGTTTATTGATGTCATGGATGGAAAGTATATTGCACCCAGTTCCGGCGCCCACCTCGGGGCCACCAACATTGATTATCAGAAACCCTTTCAGGCCGCCGGACTTGATCCATCCCTTCCCTGGTATCAGGTTCTCGGCAATCACGATCATTTCTGGTGCGGGGCGGCGGTTTATACCGATTACCTCCGCCAGGCTTGCACCAATAACGTTGTCCTCCTGTATGGAGATTTAAAGACCCAGGGCGATGATAGCCGCACGGCGTTTATGGGAACCTTCGACGGCAGCACGCCTTACGGCAACATCATCGGTTCCGGATGGGTCACCAACTACATCGTTGACGGCGTCACCAACTTTACGCCGGTTGCCCCGGATACCAACCGCCATTCACTGACGATCAGCACCTGGATGAATGAATTTTTCAATACTACCTCAAAGCCGGTTGGACACGGTTACTCTCCGGCCAATCTCACCAATGGTTTTGCCTGTTACAGTTTTGTGCCGAAGGCGAACCTGCCGTTGAAAATCATTTCGCTTGATGACACCTTGTCGGACACCAATTTCAATTTTAACGGGCAAGGCGCCCTGGATGACCAACATTTCAACTGGCTGACGAACGAACTTCAACAGGGCCAGGACGCGAACCAGCTCATGATCATTGCCGCGCACATCCCGATTGAACTGATTGCCGTGCCGGAAGCCCCCAGCATTGTTTCCGTATCCGAAAGCAATCTGGTGGTCGCACTGCATCATTATCCGAATCTCATCCTTTGGGTCACGGGCCATATGCATCGCAACAACATCAAAGCCCAGCCGTCACCGGACACGAACAGTCCGGAATATGGTTTTTGGGAGATCGAAAATCCGTCGTTAAGAGATTTGCCGCAGGAGTTCCGCACTTACGAGATCCTCCGCAATACCGACAACTCCATTTCCATCCGGGTGACCGACATTGATCCGGATGCCCCCACCAATTCGCAGGCCTACATCTCCCGCGGGTTTGCCGTCGGCGCCTCGCGCATATTCGCAAATCCTTCCACCAACCTCACCGATACCGGGTCATACACGCAGAACGGTGAACTGGTCAAGCAATTGACCACCAATATGCAGGCGGTCATTGCCCATTACGGAGAGCCGCTGGGTTATCAGGTGGCGATGGATCGCATCGGAACCAATGAGGTGGTCAACTTCCTCGGTGAGTTGCAGTCCGCAAACTCGCGCAACGGACCGTGGACCGATGTGACCGGCGACAGCCCGTACGTGGTTCCGGTTTCGGGTGCTGCAAGGTTCTATCGTTCGATTGCGACCCCCGGTTACCAGCCACTGTCACCACTGGCCCGGAAATTCCAATCATTCCCCCCGAATCTGGCCAAACAAATTACACACGTCATCGTCATCTATCCGGAAAATCGCAGTTTTGACAGTCTGTATGGCAAATTTCCCGGCGCCAATGGTTTGGCCAACGCGACGAATTCCTTGCAGTACGAGCGCTCCAACGGCGTTCCCTTGGCCAATCTGATTGAGCCGAACACCGGGAATATGCCGCTCATCAGTTTTGGAGACGATTCACGTTTCGCGGCGCATGCCCCGTATCCCAACGCGCCCTTTGACACGTCTCCCTACGTTCCGGACAATTACAGCATTGGCGATCTCCTCCACGCATTCTACAGCGAACAGTATCAGATCAACAACCCCGCCTACGCCTGGTTTGCCAGTGATCCCAAAAACACCGGCGGCGCAAGCATGAGCAAATTCGCGGTCTGGAGCAGCAATCCCGGCCTGGTCCTGAGTTACTACGACGAGCAGAACGGAGGGGAAGGCGTACTGGCGAAACAATTCGTGCTCGCCGATAATTGTTTCCACTCTGCCTTTGGCTGTTCTTATCTGAACCATCAATGGCTCATCGCCGCCCGCACACCCATCTGGCCCACGAACCCGCCGGAAGGTGGCCAGCCCACGGTCGCCAACGTTGCATCAACGCCCATGGACTCCGCGTCGCCCGCAGGTTTCTGGTGGCCCGAAGCTTCCGCTTTCGATCTTGGTTATGGCGCCTGCATTTCCGATTCTCCAGTGACGCCGGATCCAACTTTACCCGGTTTCCCTTACTCCAACGCCAATACCAATCTCACCCCGGGCGACGTTTGGGCAATCAATACGGTGGAGCCTTTGCGTGGTCCGGCCGGTGGCTATCTGGTGCCGGCGTCCGGTCCCTATTTGGGCATCCCCAGTCCGGACTATGGCACTTATCCGACCGCCGACAGCAACGGCACAAGCGTTGACATGATCTCCGCACCGATGACCAGCACGCCGGTCAACAGCCGTCTGCCGCTGCAAACATATGACACCATCGGCGACCGCCTCAATGCGGCGGGAGTTTCTTGGGCCTGGTATGCCGGCGGTTGGAACAACGCGAAGAGCGGCAGGTCGGATTTCCTGTTCCAGTTTCATCATCAGCCCTTTGCCTACTTCAAAAACTATGCGCTGAAGACAAGCCCGGACTATCCCTTGAACGGCTCCACCAATTCGCCGGTCCCCGGTGTGGACAGCACCGACCCAACTGGACTGCCGGTGGGCTACGGTATCGGCTCGGCCAACCATCTGCTTGACGAAGATGCTGATTTCTACCGCATGCTCGACAATGGCACACTCCCGCAGGTCAGTTTCGTGAAACCCATCGGTGAAGATGATTCGCACCCGGGTTATTCCAGCGTGAAACGCAGCCAGGCGTGGGTGGCCAATATCGTCGGCCACATTGAAAACAGCTCGATCTGGTCCAATACCGTGGTGTTCATCTGCTTCGATGAAAATGGCGGATTGTGGGATCATGTTGTTCCTCCGGTGATCGACCGTTGGGGCCCGGGCACGCGGATTCCGTTCATCATCGTCTCGCCCTGGAGCAAGAAGGGTTTCGTGGATCACAACCAATATGAAACGGTGTCGATGCTATCGTTCATCGAAGGGCTCTACAAGCTGCCGCCGTTGAGCACGCGTGATGCCGCGGCGCTCCCGCCTGTGGCGGCGTTCAGCGGGCAACCCGACCTGTTCGTCGAAGCAACGGTCAACCAGCCGGTTTCTTACACGATTCCGGCTTACAACCATCCTACGTTATATACCGTCATCAGAGGTGGGTTTCGTGGCCTCGTTCTGAATCCATTCACCGGGCAGATCACCGGGACGCCACACACCAAAGGCAGCTACCGGGCATCCATCCGGGTGACTGGCACGGAATCCGGCCGGTACCCAAGCCGGCCAAATACCATCGAGTACCTGGTGCAGGTGGATGTGAACTGATACGGCACCAGCTTTGAAGCAATCAGAAACCAATCCTTCAAGGCCGCCGGGAGATTTTGAGCGTCTCCTGCGGGCGATCATCGAACGGTCGGTCAAGTATCGTTCCGCGGCCCTCTTGCTGGCGGTGGGGATTGTATTTTGCGGGATCCATGCTGCGTCCCGCCTCTCGCTGGACGTAACGCCTGATATCAGCAACCTACAGGTGCAGGTGCTGACGTCGGTTCCCAATTTGTCTCCCGAGGAAATCGAATCGTCCGTGACCCGGCCCATCGAACTGGAGATGTTCGGATTGCCCGGGCTGGAGCAGGTGCGCTCCCTGACGCGTTTTGGCATCTCACAAGTCCGGCTCATTTACTCGGATGGCACCGATCTCTATCGCGCGAGGCAGATGGTGTCCGAGCGGCTGGCACAGGCAATGGATAAATTGCCACGCGGCCTGTCACCCCGGCTGGCTCCGCCCAGCTCGGGCCTGGGAGAAGTCTTCACCTATGCGCTCGTTTTAAAAACCAACAGCCTGCAGGCCACCGAACCGGTGGAGGCGCGGCTGCGGCGGCTGAAACTGGCGCATGAATTCGTGGTCAAACCTTGTCTGAAATCCGCCCGGGGCATTGCGGAGGTGAATACGACGGGTGGCTACGATCAGGAAATGGTTGTCGAAGTGGATCCGGCCCGACTGGCTCCGCTCGGCTTGGACCTTAATGACATCGCAAGCATTATTGAAAAGAACGCGGCGATCGGAGGCGGCGCACTGGTCGAACGAGACGGGAAACAATTCATAATCCGGTCGCGGTCGAGAGCACAGGCGATTACCGATCTGACCAATCTTTGCATCAAGCTGTCGTGGGGATCGGAAACGATACCCCTGAGTCGTGTGGCGACGGTCAGTTTGGGATCGAACATCCGGTTGGGTGCGGCCACGCTCAACGGCCAGGAGGCTGTGTTGGGCACGGCGATGATGTTGGAGGGGGAAAACGCCCGCGTGGTGGCACGGTCCTTCCGTCTCGCCCTGGCCGAAGCCCAGACCCGTTTGCCTTCGGACATGGAACTTCGGCCGCTCTATGACCGCGCCGAACTCATCGATGGGGTCATCACCACCGTGGGACGCAATCTCGTCATGGCCGGCGGGTTGGTGCTGGTTGTGCTGCTCCTTTTCCTTCGCAGTTGGAGGGCGGCGTTGATCGTCGTTTCCTTGTTGCTCCTGTCGTTTGCCCTGGGGCTTGGCGGCATGGCCACCTTCGGCATCATGGGGAGCCTGTTGACCCTCGGCGCGATTGATTTCGGCGTGGTGGTGGACGACACCATCGTCATGGTAGAGAACGTTGCCCGGAAGCTGGCCACCGTTTCCGGTTCAGACACGCCCGAGGGCGACCCGGCACGTTTAAGCGCCATCGTTGAGGCTTGTTGCCAGGTGCGCAAACCAATGCTGGTCGGAATGCTGGTAATCATTGGTGCCTATGTCCCGATCCTGACCCTGGGCGGAGTGGAGGGTCGAATGTTCCGGCCCCTGGCCCAGTCCGTAATTTTGCTATTGCTCAGTTCCCTGGTGCTCACCATCACGCTCGTTCCGGCCTTGTGTGCCATCGGGTTGCGATCGGGGCGCGCGATGAAAGCCCCGCGGTTCATGGAGGTGTTGCAATCCGCTTATGAAGCGGTATTCCAGGCTTGCCGCCGTTTCCGGTGGTTGTTTCTGGCGTTGGCCGTGATGCTGGCTGCGGGAGCCGTTTTTTTCTCAACCCGATTGGGCGCCAACTTCCTGCCTTATCTGGACGAAGGCTGGCTGGTCGTCGAAATCCAACGGGATCCGCAAATCAGCCTGGCGAAATCCCTGGAAATGGAACTGCAAACCGAACGCGCCATCCGGTCGATGGTCCCGGAGGTCAAAGATCTCTTTTCACGTATCGGCATGTCGGCGATTGCAACCGATCCTCAGGGCGCCAACCAGAATGATATTTACATCAGCTTCCGGCCGCGATCCGGGTGGCGAAAAATTAACGGGCGAATCGCCTTGAAGTCCGAGCTGGCACAGATCGTCAGGTCCGTTATAGAACGCAGTGTTCCCGGCCAGGAGCTGGAGCTCAACCAACCCATTGCGGTGCGTTTTGACGAAATGCTCGAAGGTGTGCGGACCGATCTGGCAATCAAATTGTTCGGACCGGATTACACCCGATTGGAACCGCTGGCAAGCAAGGTTGCCGAGATTGTCAGGCAGATTCCCGGTGCGGGTGCGGTGGTGGTTGACCAGGCTGGACGCGCCGAAATGATGACATTCCAACCCAATCATGCGCTGATGCTCCGTTACATGGCCACCGGCGACCAGGTGAACAACGCCGTGTCCATCGGCCTTGCCGGGCGCGACGTGGGGCGCATTGATGAAGGGGATTTGTTTTATCCGTTGGTCGTGCGAACCATCGAGTCCAGTCGTACCAATCCCGACACGTTGAATATTCTTCCCCTGCGTGCCGCCAACGGTTCGCTGGTGCTCGGGTTGGGCAATCTGGGAAAATGGGAGCCCATGCAATCGGTCGCCGCCATCACCCGCGAACAGGCCGCCCGGCGTGAAGCCATCATGGTTACCGTTGAAAGCGCGGATGTGGTGGGGTTCGTCGCGCGTGCACGCGAAGCGATTCAAAAGCAAACGCGTCTGCCGGACGGCTACCGCATTGAATTCAGCGGCGCATTCAAGAACTGGGAGTCCGGCAGTCGCCGCCTGATGGCTTCCGGCGGGACATTTGTTCTTCTCAGTTTGTTGCTGGTTTATGCTGCGCTGAAAAGCTGGCGGCAAACCGCCCTGGTTGCCTTTGGGCTTCCCTTCGCCCTGGTTGGCGGGGTTTACGGTCTGTGGATGCGCGGCCTGCCGCTGACGATGCCCGCCGCGATCGGTTTTGTCACGCTGGCCGGTTTGAGCATTCTCAATGGCATGGTCCTGATCACGTATTTCAATGATCTTCGATCCCGGGGCATGGGGCGGGCCGAGGCCGCCCTGCTGAGCGCCCGGACACGATTGCGACCGGTGCTCATGACCGCCCTGGTGGCCGGGGTCGGCTTCCTGCCGATGGCGCTTTCGGCCAGTCAAGGCGCGGAATTGCAGCGGCCGTTTGCGACCGTCGTGATTTTTGGAATCCTGACCTCAACCGCCCTGACGTTGCTGATCATTCCACTTCTGTTGGCTGGAGATGAAGCGCATCGATCACGGGACATTCATCCGGCCATCCCATCACGCCACCCCACCGACGCGTGAGGCGCGGTGGAGTACCCGGTTTTGGGCGGAGGCTTCGCGGGTCATGGCGGCCGCCTTATAATTAAAAGCCGGCAAAACAGCTCAGGTTATTTTTGTTTCTGCCGATAGGTAAATAGAAACTGGATCGGTTGCTTTGTGCCTGGTCATTTCCATTTGGAGATGCTCCTGCCCATTGGCCGAATTCGCTTCTTCATTCAAGTTTAGGATAACGGCAGGCCTGCCGGTTGGGGCCGGATTTATGAAACATATGAAACTGGGGATCATTCAAATCATCAGCCTCTCGATTTTGTCGTTGTTTCCGGTTTTCGGCAATGGAGCTGAACTGGGAACCCGCCAACGGACGATCGCGCCGGTTGCCCTGCCGACGAATACGCCGGTGATTTTCCCGTCGGCCGTCTCCAATTACGCGGTCTATGGCTACAGTTCGTGGCAGTGGGGCCCCGGCGAGGATGAAGGCCAGCAACTCACCAACATGCCCACCGGCTATACCGGAGCCACCAATGCGGCCCGGCTTTTGGCTTTCATGAGCATCAGTGACGCCCATATCACCGACAAAGAATCTCCCTGTCAGGCGATCTATACCGGTTATCAGGGCGGTGCCGGCACCAATCCTTCAACCTATTCACCGGTGATGCTCTATACCACCCAGGTTCTCGACGCCGCCATCAGGACCGCCAATGCCGTGAACCGTCTGCTCCCTTTCGATTTCGCCATTTCTCTCGGTGACGATGCCAATGGCCCTCAGTATAACGAGCTCCGCTGGTTCATTGACGTCATGGATGGAAAGTGCATCACTCCCAGTTCCGGTACCAACGCCGGGGCCGAGACCATCGATTATCAAAAACCTTTTCAGGCTGCCGGGCTTGACGCCGCCATACCCTGGTATGCCGTGATCGGTAACCATGATCATTTCTGGATGGGGGGATTGCCCATCGAAGATTTCCAACCGTTCTTTACCAATGCGGATATCCTTTATTTCAGTGGTGATTATATGGGCACCATCGACGGTAGTACGCCTTACGGTGATGTGATCGATGTGGGTTCGGCCACCAACTTCGTTGTCGGGGGCGTCACTAACACGCCGCAGATTGCCCCTGACACCAACCGTTATGCACTGACGACCAGCAACTGGATGCATGAATTTTTTAATACCAGTTCGAAACCGGTCGGCCATGGTTTCAACCAGGCCAACCTCACCAATGACTTTCCGTGTTACAGCTTCGAGCCTAAAACGAACCTGCCGATCAAGGTCATGGTGATCGAAGACACCATGACGGATCAAGATTATGATCCAAAAGGGCAGGGAGGTCTCGATGCAAATCAACTGGCCTGGCTGACCCATGAACTGGACAAGGGGCAGGCTCACGATCAACTCATGATCATCGCGGCGCACGAACCGATTCAGGATATCAGTCTGCCCGGAACCACCAACTCCGTCATCTCCAGCACCAACCTGCTCGCCCTGCTGCATACCTATCCGAATCTCCTCCTGTGGATCTGCGGCCATGTTCATATCAACGATATTATTCCGCAACCGTCCCCGTACTTGGACCGTCCGGAATACGGCTTTTGGGAGGTCGAGACTGCATCCTTACGGGATTTCCCTCGGGAGTTCCGCACTTTCGAGATCCTTCGCAATACCGACAATTCCATTTCCATCCGGGTGACCGATATTGATCCGGAGGTCACAACCAATTCCCCCGCCGCGGTATCACTCGGGTATGCCGTCGGCGCCGCACGAATATTCATGACGCCCTGCACCTCCCTCGCCGATACGAATTCATATGCGCACAATGCGGAGCTGCTCAAGTTGTTGACCCCTCCCATGCAGGCAAAGATCGCCGGCTATGGCGGGCCGCTGGGTTATAAAGTGGCCATCGATCACATCGGGACCGGAGTGGTGGTCAACTTCCTTGGCGAATTGCAATCCGCCGATGCCATCGCCGGACCCTGGAACGATGTTACGAACGTCAGTCCTTACACGGTATCGGCCACGAACGCCGCGAATTTCTACCGCGCTGCCGAGTACAGGAGGCTTTGCAATATCGGCACCGAATAAAAACCACCCTTGGAATAGAAATCTATGAAATTAAAGACCGTTCAAATCATCAGCCTTTCGATCCCACTATGGCTTCCGCTTTCGGGAAGCGCTGCTGATGGGCCATTGACCACCCGGCAGCAAACGGTACGGCCGCTCGCCTTGCCGGCTGACACGCGCCAGATTACCCTCAAAGACGTTTCTTTGTACAAGCTCTACGGCTACAGCGCGTGGCAATTGGGGCCGGGCCTGGATGAAGGCCGGAAGTTTAACCTGATGCCGGCCGGCTACACCGGCGCCACCAATGCGGCGCGGCTTCTGTCTTTCTTCTCCCTGAGCGACATCCATATCACCGACAAGGAATCCCCGGCCCAGCTGCCCTGGTTCGGTTGGAACTCTCGCTTTGGTGCCGGAGGGCTTTTTGTGTGTGCCTATTCGCCAATCATGCGCTCCACGACCCATGTCCTCGACGCTGCGGTCAAGACGGTCAACGGGTTGCACCATCAGACACCGTTCGATTTCGGCCTGGTGCTCGGCGACGTGGCCAACTGCGATCAATTTAACGAACTCCGCTGGTTCATTGATGTCATGGATGGACAGCGTATCACACCCGGTTCCGGGGTCCATCTCGGCGCCGACACGATTGACTATCAGAAACCGTATCAAGCGGCCGGGCTTGACCGCTCCATTCCTTGGTATGAAGTCATCGGCAATCATGATCAATTCTGGATGGGCGTCGGCTTCCCGACTGATAAAGTACGGAAGACGCTGGTTGGCAGCACGGTCCTCGACATGGAACCGAATCCGTTGGTCGCAAATGCCACCGAGGGTGCCGGCATGTACATGGGTGTTGTGGATGGGACCACTCCGTACGGCGACGTGATCAAAGGCGGACCGGCGAAACTTTTTGCAACACCCCCGACCGTCGCCGCCGATCCGAACCGTCATGCACTCACGATGGTTGCCTCTGCAACCGCTCTTTCCTGCACGAATTACATGGGCGAATTCTTCAATACGGCATCCCTCCCGAAAGGGCATGGATTCAAGCAAAGCAACGTCGAGAACAATTTCGCCTGCTACACGTTTGAACCGGCGAAGATCCTGCCGCTCAAGGTGATCGTGCTCGATGATACCTGCAAATTGACCGGCCCCTCCGGCGGACCGATGTTTTACGGTGGTGGCTGGATGGACACGGCACATTACGCCTGGCTTACCAACGAACTTCAGCGGGGCCAGGACGACGGCCAGCTCATGATCCTCGCGTGCCATATCCCCATCAATCCGCAGGACGATCTTTTCGATACGAATCAGACCCAACCGCAATTTTATATTACGTCCAAAAATCAAAACGAGCCGCAATTCTCCGGTTATAAAACCGAGGATCAAATGATTGCCACGCTCCATCACTATCCGAATCTCATCCTGCTGATGGCGGGTCATCGCCACATGAACACGGTGACACCGCAACCATCACCGGACCCGGCCCACCCGGAGAACGGTTTCTGGGAGGTGGAAACCCCGTCGTTACGCGACTTCCCGCAACAGTTCCGCACCTGGCAGATTCTTCGCAACAGCGACAACACCATTTCCATCGTGACAACCGATGTGGACCCGCAGGTTGAGGACGGGACGCCGGCGTGGGATTCGCGCGGTTATGCCATTGGCGCTTCGCGGATCATCGGCATCACTTCCATTGCCGATACAACGCCCCATGTGTACAACGCGGAACTGGTCAAGCCTTTGAGTCCTGCCATGCAAACGAAAATCGCCGGTTACGGAACGCCGCTCAGTCGTCATGTCTATTGATGACAGTTATGCGGAACTGGAGACGTGAAACCCGTAAAGGTGTGTGGCCTCATGGGGCAATGCGATCGCTTTGCCGAACAGTTAAACAACCGCCCAAGACTCCGGTTCGGTTTCCGGACCCCAAATGAAGCCTACGACTGACTCATTTGTCGCACTTCAAATATGAAACTAAATGCCCACAGACTCAAGATGCTTTGCAATGTCTTCATGGCCGAACTCCAAAACGTACTCTTTGATATTCTTTTCTTCTCCGTCCCGACACTTCAAGTCTGCACCATTGGAAATAAACCACTGGAGCAAATCTCTGTAATCAAGCTGTGCAACCTCAAATACAACCGGTGTGCCGAATTCATTTCGTGTGTTGATGTCAAAACCTGCGACGCTAGCCATGATACTCCCAAAACGAAAACGGGTCAGTTCTTGATATTATCATATCATGTTGCTTTTCGTTGGCGATATAAGAGCAGATTCACATAGCCAGGCGCTCCCATTTGCAAACGCGCTGCGATCCATTTTACTGTCATGACCGTCTCCGCCCGCAACCGCACCGCCAGCGCCACCTTGACGACATCTCCCTTGGATCGCCGGCCTAAATCCTCCTCCCGCCAGCGCCGACGTTTCAATT
>Ga0265338_10002625_pt1 | contig 26519 bp, 27 predicted proteins | sample 42126metaG_FD_193579 | JGI IMG/M metagenome (GOLD analysis project Ga0265338, IMG submission 193579) | Rhizosphere microbial communities from Carex aquatilis grown in University of Washington, Seatle, WA, United States - 4-21-26 metaG | ecosystem: Host-associated > Plants > Roots > Rhizosphere...
ATGCCCTGACCTCCCGTTTGGCCGACGGGGTAGCGGGTCTGCGGAACCCGGGAGGTCAGGGCATGTTCGACGGCTTTCACCACTACTGAAACCGGCGGCGCGGAGGCGCCTGAATCAGTCATCAGCTTTTTGAACTTCTCGAGCGCGGAGCCGTACAAATCGGCCATTTCCTTGGTCATCACACCCTGCATTTGCTCGGCGACGCCGACGGATTTTTCCCAAATCGGAGTTTTGATCGGACCAGGTTCAATGATGGCTACAGTCACTCCGAAATGCCGCATCTCACGGCGCAGGCTATCGGAGAATGCTTCCACTGCGAACTTCGACGCGGCATAAGGGCCGAGGAACGGGCTCGCCAAGCGGCCGCTGATCGAGGAGATATTCACGATACGTCCCTTCGATTCGCGGATCATAGGCAGGGCCGCCCGCGTGAGGTCGATCAGGCCGAAGAAATTCGTATCGAATTGCCGGCGCCAGTCTTCCGAGCGCAAAGCCTCAATTGGACCGCCGATCGCAACACCGGCGTTGTTCACGAGCGCGTGCAACGTGCCCGAAGTCTTTTTAATCAGACTCACGGCCTCGCGTATCGACTTTTCATCTACGACGTCGAGAAACACAGGCGTGAGGCCTTGCACATTCATCCGCGTAACTTCATCAAATGATTTTTGGCTGCGCACGCCGGCCCACACGTTGTGGCCTTTGCGCGCGAGTTGAACGGCACATGCGCGTCCGATACCGGTGGACGCTCCCGAGATCAAAATATCCATGATCAATTTAGATCATGTTTGATTGTCTAATGCAAAAACTCGCCGAGCTTTGGCGCTTCGATTCCACTGCCGGTTTTGAAATTGCGCGGCAGAGAATTGACGATCGTGTTCAATTGGCGTTGAGCTTCTTCTTTTGCGGCAATTGTTGCATCATAGATATTGCCGCTGTCTGCGGCGACGGTCATTCCCACGCTTTCGGGCGCCAGCACGAACGTCACGCGGAACTTCGGTGACTTGCGGCGCTTCGTTTTCGTTTCTTCGACCATCACAGACAAAGAGCCCAGATCTTTCATCAGATCTTCGAGATCCTGTGCTTCCTGGTAGAGGAAGGCTCGTTCTTCGCGATTGGGTGAATAGATTCTCATGTGAAACCGCCTTTCTCTCGAACACAGAATGTGCAAGAAGCGTGTCAACACGTGCCGGCGTTGAATTATTCCTCGTCGAGTTCAAACTTGGGCTTTGACAGTCCTGGATGATTTTTAATCCCAAAACGAAGGGGCCAATGAACGGCGTCATGCTTGTCGCCAATGCCTACTCGCGGGCCCGCCACGATCTCGACGTTCTCGGGCGCCCCGTCGTTTTCAATCCACAGGATCGGACTGGTGACCATGTCGAGCGCGTTTTGACTGCGGTCGATTTGCAAGACGCGGCAGAGTTTCCCCGGACCGTTGGCGCCTTCCGTGTCGAGCGCGCGCACGAGTACCGCTTCCGGCACGTCGCGCGTAGCTGTGACAACGTTAAAGCAGAAGTACATGCCGTAAATAAAGTAAATGTAACTTAATCCGGCATTGCCGAACATCGGTTCCGTGCGCTCGGTGCGCCGTCCGTTGAAACTATGCGCTGCGGGATCTTCGACGCCGAGATAGGCTTCAGTTTCGACGATTCGGCCGCTGAGAATCTGCCCGCCGGGCAGGCGGTGAACCAAGCGTTTGCCGAGGAGATCGCGGGCTACATCGATGCTGTCGCGCGCGTAAAATTCATGTGGAAGCCGTGTCGTCACGCCTCCAAGTCATAGCTCGGCTTGACTCAATTCTCAAGGAATGAGAACCAATCCTATGCCCTCTGAAAACGCCGACAAGATCCAGCTTGAGCCGTCGTGGAAAGCGCGTCTCCGTCCTGAATTCGACAAGGATTACATGCAGCAGTTACGCGCGTTTCTGAAGCGCGAAGCCGCCGCCAAGAAGCAGATTTTTCCGCGCGGGTCAGAATTCTTCGCGGCCTTGAATCACACGCCGTTCGAGAAAGTGAAAGTCGTAATCATTGGGCAAGATCCTTATCACGGGTTGAATCAGGCGCATGGTTTATGCTTTTCGGTGCGGCGGGGCGTGGACATTCCCCCGAGCCTGCAAAATATCTTTAAAGAACTTAAATCCGACGTGGGCTTCACGCCTCCACGCCATGGCAATTTGAGTCACTGGGCCGATCAGGGCGTTTTGTTACTCAATGCGACGCTGAGTGTGGAGAGCGGCAAGGCGGGTAGCCATCAGAAAAAGGGTTGGGAAACTTTCACAGACGCCATTATCGATCATCTGAATCGCGAGCGCGAGGGTGTCGTTTTTGTGCTCTGGGGCAGTTATGCGCAGAAAAAGGGAGAGTTTATCGACCGCAAAAAGCACTTGGTGCTGGCGGGACCGCATCCCTCGCCACTTTCAGCTCATCGCGGCTTTTTTGGTTGTAGACATTTCTCCAAAATCAATGAGTACTTGATATCTCGGGGACAAACGCCGATCGACTGGCAACTGCCACTGGAATGAGGGGATCATGAAAACTTTGGGTTTAACTCTGCTTTTAGCTTTCGCGATGAGCGCAAACGCCGCGGACAAAACATTCGTTTACTGCTCGGAAGCCAGCCCGAGTTCATTCAATCCACAACTTGCCGACGACGGCCCGACGTTCAACGCTTCGTCGCAGATGCTATACAACCGCTTGGTCGAATTCGAACAGGGTGGAACGAAGGTCATTCCGAGTCTCGCTGAAAAGTGGGATATCTCGAAAGATGGCAAGACCTACACCTTCCACTTGCGGAAGGGCGTGCAATTTCACACGACCGAAAATTTCAAGCCCACGCGCGAGTTCAATGCGGACGACGTGTTGTTCTCCTTCAACCGCGCGATGAAGCCCGATCATCCGTATCACAAGATCAGCGGCGGCAACTATATCTACTTCGAGGGCATGGACCTGACGAAGATGATCAAGGACATCAAGAAGGTCGACGATCATACGGTGCAATTCGTTTTGAATTCAGCCGAAGCTCCATTCTTGGCGGACCTAGCGATGGACTTCGCGGTCATATTGAGCTCCGAGTACGGCGACAAAATGATGAAGGCCGGAACGCCCACCAAAGTGGACTTGGAACCGGTCGGCACGGGCCCGTTTGTGTTGAAACGCTACGTGAAAGACAATTCTATCCGCTACGAAGCGAATCCGACATATTTCCGCGGCCGCGCAAAGCTCGACAAAGTCGTATTTGCGATCACGCCCGATGCGAATGTGCGTTTCCAAAAACTGAAAGCGGGCGAATGTAACTTGATTGCCGAGCCGGCGCCGCAGGATTTGAAAGCGATGGAAAACAATCCCGCGTTGAAGCTGATGCACCAACCGGGCGCGAACATCGGCTATCTTGCCTTCAATGTCGAGAAAGCTCCGTTTAACAAATTGGAAGTGCGGCAGGCGATTGCGCATGCCTTGAACCGTAAGGCTTACTTGGACCTTGTCTATCAGGGGACGGCGACGATCGCCAAGAATCCGCTGCCCTCGACGGTTTGGGGCAACGATCCTGCGACCAAGGACTATGACTACGACATCGCGAAAGCGAAAGAGCTTCTCAAGAGAGCCGGCTATCCAAATGGCTTTGAGACTGAGCTATGGACTCTGCCGGTCGCGCGTCCTTACAATCCGAACGGCAAAAAGATGGGTGAGCTGATGCAAGCCGATCTCGCCAAAGTCGGCATCAAAGTGAAGCTTGTGACTTATGATTGGCCCACATACCTCGCGAAGGCCCACAAAGGGGAGCACCAGTTGTTGCAAATGGGTTGGACGACCGACAACGGCGATCCCGATAACTTTATGAACATCCTTTTGAGCTGCGATGCGATCTCGAGCGGTTCAAACATGGCGCGCTGGTGCGACAAATCTTACGATCAAGTCATAAACAAGGCGAAGACCGTTAATGACATCAAGACGCGCACGGCTCAATACATCAAGGCACAAGAGATGTTTAAAAGAGAAGTGCCGTGGGTGACACTCGCACATGCGACGGTTTTCCGCGGTATGACTAAAAACGTGCAAGGTTACAAAATCAGCCCGCTCGGCGTGGAAGACTTTTATCCGGTTGATTTGAAACAATAATGTTCCAGTTTTTTCTCAAGCGATTGTGGCATTCAGTTCCCACTCTGTTCGGAGTGACACTGATTGCCTTTTTGCTCATTCGCTTGATCCCTGGAGATCCCGTCATGATCATGATCGGCGAGCGCGGGGCTTCGCCGGACGCGATTGCGGAGATGCGCCACAATCTCGGCTTGGATGAGCCGCTGTACCTGCAATATTTCAAATTTGTCGGCCGCGCGATGGTGGGCAACCTTGGTCAGTCCGTCATTTCACAGCGGGCCGTGTGGTCTGAGTTTTCAGACCGCTTTCCCGCGACCGTGGAACTCAGTTTGACGGCGATGTTCTGGGCCGTGCTGATTGGCATTCCCGTGGGCGTGATGGCGGCGTTGAAACGCCGGCAGTGGCTCGATCACTTGCTCATGTCGGCAAGCCTCATCGGTTACTCGATGCCGATCTTTTGGTGGGGCTTGATTTTGATTCTCGTGTTCTCCGTGCACTTAGGCTGGACACCGGTGTCGGGGCGTATTTCGTCGGCCTTTGACGTGGAGCCATGGACAGGATTTTTCCTGATCGATGTTTGGCGCCGCGGCCAGGGCTTTGAGGGCTTCTGGGACGTCATTCACCATATGATTTTGCCGGCACTGGTGCTGGGAACAATTCCTGTGGCGGCAATTGCGCGCATGACGCGTTCGAGTTTGCTCGAAGTCTTGCGCGAAGACTATGTGCGCACGGCGAAGGCCAAAGGCTTGTCGTTTTATCGAATCGTCTTTGTGCACGCGCTGAAGAACGCTTTGCTTCCGGTCGTCACGGTGATTGGCTTAATGCTCGGATCGCTACTGACGGGCGCGGTGCTGACGGAAACCATTTTCTCCTGGCCCGGCGTAGGCCGCTGGCTCGTCGCAAGCGTGTTGGCGCGCGATTATCCCGTCTTGCAAGGCGGTGTGCTCCTGCTTTCGGTTATGATTGTGGCGGTGAATATCGGCGTTGACGTGCTGTACACGTATTTGAATCCGCGACTGAGGGACCGCATTTGAAAAAAAACAAAACCCTCCGCAAATTTTTAGAAAATCACGCCGCGGTTGTCTGCTCGGTTTTCTTAACCGTGTGGGTCGTGATCGCGCTCTTAGCGCCCATCTTGCCGATTGCAGCGCCGGACAAAATCTTTGACGGCCAGCAACTTCTGCCGCCGATGTGGTCCGCAAATGGCGTGGCCGCGCATCCCTTTGGGACCGATGATCTGGGCCGCGATACGCTGAGCCGCTTAGCCTTTGGTTCCCGAATCTCATTGGGCTTCGGATTTTTATGCGTAGTGACCTCCGTTTTAGTCGGCGGATTTATGGGCATCTCCGCGGGATATTTCGGCGGAATCTGGGACCGCTTCGTGTTGCGCGTGGTAGATGTGTTGATGGCGCTGCCGAGTTTGTTGCTCGCGATTGTCGTCGTCGCGGTTCTTGGCCCATCGCTGTGGAATGCCTTGTGGGCCGTGACGGTCGTGGCCTTGCCGGGATTTATCCGCATCAGCCGGGCGAGCGTCTTGGCTGAGCGGGAAAAAGAATATGTACAGGCCAGCCGCGCGTTCGGCGCGGGCGCGTTCCGCCAGATGTTTATCGTCATTTTGCCGAACTGCTTGGCGCCAATGATCGTGCAGGCGAGCCTCGGCTTCAGCGATGGAATTTTAAATATGGCCGCGTTGGGATTTTTAGGATTGGGCGCGCAGCCGCCGACCCCCGAATGGGGGATGATGCTCTCCGATTCAAAGGCGTATTTGGAAACCGCCGCTTGGCTTGTGACTTGGCCGGGTATTTGTATTTTGTCTGTGGTGCTGGCGTTTAACTTGCTGGGTGACGGCTTACGCGACGCTTTTGATCCGAAGGTCGGCTAGCGGCTGCCTATGAACAAAATATCGGCCACAGTGTTGACCGTGTTTGCGAAGAAAATCTTACCGCCGTGTATGCTCCCATTTTTTACCTACTGGTACTTTGACCATTCGCGGGGCGAGTGGCCGAAAGATGGCGCGCATCTGATGTCGTTTGCGTTTTTCTCGGAGGAACGAAATCAGAATTAGTCTATCCAGACCGGGGGCGTTCGGATCGGCGATTGCATTTTATCCGCGCCGCGCGGGAGTGGTTTTGTATCCGGCCGTCATTGCGCTTCTGGAGAGGATTTTGGCAAGCCCATCCCAATATCAACTGGCACATCCGTCGCACTCCACGTGACCAAAGTCATAAAAGTCCCTTGGAGGAACAAAAATGAGATGGATCCTAGCCCTCGCGATCGCTTGGACGGCCCATGCCGACACGCTCAATATCAAACAGGCGACGATGCTTCAGACTCTGCAGCAAGTGATCTCGATTTTTTCGGAGGAGTACGCGCCCTTCGAGTGGAAAGTGAAATCGGAGCAATTTGACCTGGCCGCCGAGATCAAACGCATTCGCGCGAAGATTGAAAGTTCTCCCGATATCACGGAGAGCGAATTTCAGGATCTATTGACGGATTTGATTCAAGCCACGCGCGATTTTCACGTCTCGATTCATTTTTATTCGACCGAAGAAGCGCGATTGCCATTTCAAGTGATGGGCTCCGGCGACCGGTACTTCATCGTATTCGTCGACCGCAAGAAAGTTCCCGCGGGCAGTGTGCCGGGCCTCGAAATTGGCAACGAAGTTTTGGAATTCGGCACGGTTCCGATCGTGGCGGCTATCCGCGCTCTAATACCTACGCGGTTCAAAGATCCCACGCCGACCGATATGCGCAACGCGGAACTTCTTTTGACCGCTCGGCGGCGGGCGTACGGGGTCAAAGTTCCTTCCGGCGACATTGTCGTCAAAGTGAAAACAAAGGCCGGAAAGGTTTTGGAAGTGCCGCTGGCGTGGGAGTACACACCTGAGTTTGTGCAAAAGGATATTCCCATCCGCAATATGCTCTTTGGTCCCGGCCACTCCGACAATTCCATTCGCGGCGAAGTGAAAACGGCAGTGGCCGTTCCTCCGCCTGAAAAGTCAAAACCTGAAGATGTGCAATATGAGATCGGCGGGCGCAGTCCCGTTCCTGACTTAGGAGTGCAGCTTGGCACAGTGAACACCAATTACAATGCGGGTTATCTCTTTCGCCTGCCGAACGGGCGGGTGGTGGGTTTCGTGCGGATTGCGACCTTTAGCATCGACAAAATCCCCGAAGCGCTCGAAGAATTCGGCAACATGATGAACACGTTTATGGACAAGACCGATGCGCTCGTCATCGACGTGTCACACAACAGTGGCGGCGATGTCGGATATATGTACGGGTTGCTCTCGCGGCTTACGGATCAACCACTTGAACCGTTACCTCACCAAATCATGATCTCGAACAAAATGGCGTTCGATTCCGCTCAACGGCTGGTGGCGGCGCCCTGGATTCGCGATGAGGAGACTGCCAAGAATTATATTGATGCGAACTTTCCGGGATTAGCGGCCGGCTTTGTGGGCTTGCAGTCCGTGCTCAACAACGACCGTTTTATTATTTCGGAGCTGAAGGCCGGGCGGCGTCTGACGCATCCGACTTATTTGTGGGGCGTGAACCGGATCGTGCCGCACCCCACATTGCGCTATACGAAACCGCTCTTAGTGATTGTTGACGAACTCGATTTCTCGGCGGGCGATTTTTTTCCGGCGATTCTGCAGGATAATCATCGCGCCACGATTTTCGGGGCGCGCACGGCGGGTGCTGGCGGCGCCACCAAAGTGATGGAATTGCCCAATCAATTCAACATCCAGGCGCTCACCTACACTTGGACGATTGCACAACGGCTTGATGGCAGTGCGCTTGAAAATGTCGGCGTTACGCCGGATATCAGATATGATATTTCGGTCAAAGATCTTTCGGATGGCTTCCAAGAATACAAACAGGCCATCGTGAAAGCCGTTGAGGACAAACTATTGGAGGAAAAAAAGTAGGCGCACGGAGAGCGATTGGAATCAGCAAACTAGCGTGATACGGTTTTTTGAATGTGGGGGACATTTATGAAATATGTAATCGCAATATTTACTATTCTCGTTTGCACAGCCGGTCATGCGAGCACGCTGTTTTGCGATAGCGGATGGGTGAAGAACTCGAAGGGCGCAACCTTGGATTTCATCGGTTCACAATCCGACTGCGTACACGCGCTCCGTGGACATCTCTACTGCAATTCGGGATGGATCAAGAACACGAGCGGAACGCAGCTGGGATTTATCGGAAGTCAAAACGATTGCATTGAGGCCGCCCACGGTTTTCTCTATTGCGACTCAGGCTGGATTCACAACACTTCTGGAACACAGTTTTCATTTATCGGGTCGCAGGCCGATTGCGAAGCCGCAAATCTCGGCGACAAGTACTGCAATTCGGGATGGCTTTACGACATGAACGGGAAACAACTCACGTTCGTCGGTTCTCAGGCCGATTGCATTCGCGAAAACTAGGCCGCATAGGCGAACGGGCCCTGAGGCCCGTTCCCAAATCTCAACTAACAAAACGGAATCTTGTGCGTGAGCGCGCGAATCTGCGGAATTTTTCCGTAACGGTTCCCGGTCTCGAGCGTCGACCAATACGCGCCGGCGTTGATCGAAATGCGATGGTGCTCGCGCACTTGCTGAGCCAAGATATCGATTCCGCACTCTAAGTTCGTGAGCGGATTCAAGATTGTCTTCTGCGGGCTGTTTGCCGCGAGACTTTTATCATGGCTCCAATCGAACTTACAGAAAGGGCGGCCGCGCTCGTCCTGGTAGGACAGTTGCAACAGGCCTTCCGATTCCACGTGCTGATGCGTGATGGGATCGACGCCCATTCCTGGCTCGCGGTAACGGTCTGTCGGTTTGAAATCCGACTCGTACTTCGCAACCGTCGACATCAGATAAACCCAGAAGTTCGCCTTCTCTTGCGTGTTCAACTGATAATAGCGCGGACAAAACTGTCCTATATCTTGCGCGCCATCGAGTAGGCTCGAAGCTTCGCCTTCTACCACTTGCAAGGCATAGCCAGTCCACATCGCGCCTTGCGAGTTCGCGGCTTCCCACAGCGGCGGATAGGGCTTGAAGCCCGGCACGTCCGGCGTCGTGGTTGTCGATGTTGAAGATGTGGCTGAGGGCTGACGTTGCACGGGTTTGGCCGCGCTCGTCGTGGAAATTCCCGCGTCTTGCGGGTTTGCGCTTTGACCCGCGTGTTCATCGGGCGCGCAAGAAATCATAATGATGGCTATAAAAACCAAAATGGCACTTATATTCCAGAGTCTCATTTATTCCCCTCCTCTGTAATTAATGGTCCGTGTGACATTTATTGTTTCATTAGTGGCTTGATTTTGAGTTGAATCCCCCTCTCGTTGCTCGTCATGAGCACAGGGGATTAATGTTCAATTCTGAGGCCGCTGGGATTACACATTGCAATAATTTCGCTGGCATGAGATGGCTTTAAGGCCATGGAATCGTCGTTTCAGTGGAACTCAAAAACCAAGGTGGAATTCCTCAAGAAGCTGCCGTCGGAGGCGCGTCTTGCCGAAGCCTTGGGTTTTAAGCCGGAAAAAATTCTGATCGTTTACGATAAGACTTTGCTGAAAGACGATACCGTTAAGAAATGGCTCAAAGAGTTTCCGCTCACTTATCCTGTGGGAAGTGGCGAGGGCCTTAAAGACGCCTATTCGTTTTCCAATCATCTGCAGAAAATTTTTAAACTGGTCTCGCCGTTTTCGAATCGCTCTTTGTGCGTCGTCGGCCTTGGTGGCGGATCTGTCGGCGATTTTACGGGATTCCTTAGCAGCGTTTTGAAGCGTGGCGTGCCCTTGGTGCATATCCCGAGCACGCTGCTCGCAGCAATGGATTCCGCGCATGGCGGGAAGACCGCTTTAAATGTCGGCGAGTTTAAAAACCAAGTCGGTACATTTTATCCCGCGGATGCTGTGTTGATCGTGAAGAGCCTTTTTGAGGGCTTGCCTGAATTGCAGATCCAATCGGCGAGCGGTGAGCTCGTGAAGATGGCTCTCCTGGAAGGCGGCAAGCTGTTCACCCGCTTTCTCGACGAGTTCAAATTGGAACTCGACTCCATTTGGAACCTCCTGCCGGCCGCGATCGAAGCCAAATATAAGGTCGTCGAAAAAGATCCGTTTGAGCGGAGCGGGGAACGCCAAATGTTGAATTTGGGCCATAGCTTGGGCCATGCGCTCGAGAGCTACTACGGCCTCGCGCATGGGATTGCCGTCGGCCAAGGTTTAATCTTTGCGCTTACGTGGAGTGAGCATCAAGGATATTTCCGTGGCCGTGAACCGTTTGAAATCGTCGATGTCCTGCATGAGCGTATCGGTTTGCTCAAACCGAAAGAATTCGCGCGTAAGCACAAACCTATGTCGCGCGCAAAACTGTCGAAACTCGTGATCGAAGACAAAAAGCTAACCGACACGCGCCACATGAATTTTATCTTTCTCGAAAAAATCGGCGGGCCGTTCCGCAAAGTCGTTACCGTGGACGCGCTGTTGACGGAAACCCAGCGCCAGGGCTGGACGTCACTGTGAAGCCGCTCGCCTTTGTCGGCAAGTTAGCGGCCTCGAAATCGATTCTGAACCGCACTTTACTTGTGCAGAGTTACAATCCGCACTTGCGCGTGATCGGCGAGAGTCCCAGCGATGACGTCCGATTTATGACCGAAGGCCTTGGCCAGATGTTCAAGGGCGAAGACATTTGCGCGGGAAGCGCGGCGACGGTGCTTCGTTTTCTGGCGGTCCGTGCGTCACGCGTGCCCGGCACACATCGACTGGTGGGACATCCGCGGTTGTTTTCGCGCCCGCACGACGAATTGACCAAGATACTACGGCAAGTCGGTGTTCACTGTGAGTTGACTCCCGAAGCCATCACGATCGAAAGCTCCGGTTGGAAGCTCCATGGCGATACGATTCTGATTCCCACGGAGCGCAGCAGCCAGTTCGCGTCCGCAGTTTTGCTTAATGCTTGGGATTTGCCCTTCGACCTCTATGTGTCGCTCGGCGGGCAGAAGGTGTCCGAAGGGTATTGGCGTATGAGCGTACACCTGGCGCAGATGTTCGGCATGAAGATCGATTTCTGGGATTCCGATTTCCGGGTCTCGAAAGGCCAAAAGCCGCGCGGAGACGATTACCACGCTGAAATCGACATGAGCTCGGCCTTTGCGGTCGCCGCCATTGCCGCGGTAAACGGGCAGGCGACATTTTTGGAATTTCCTGAACAGAGTATCCAGCCCGACGCCCACTTCGCGGTGATTTTGCAGAAGATGGGCGTACCGGTGACTTACGGCAAGCAGACGTTGAAGGTTGAAAAAGCGGCGCAACTAAACGGTGTCGCCGTGAATTTGAAATCGACGCCGGATCTGTTTCCGGTTTTGGCGGCACTGTGCGCCTTAAGTGAGGGAGAGAGCGATCTATTCGGCGCTCCGCACCTGGTGCACAAGGAATCGGACCGCTTGCAACGTCTCGCACAACTGATTCAAGAGCTAGGGCGCACAGTCGAGGTCAAAGACGACGGCATCAAGATTCTCGGGCCGAAGCTAACACCCGAAGCGGGCCGCCAGATTGTATTCGACTGCGATCACGACCACCGTTTGGCATTCGCCGCAGCTGTGTTTAAGGCGGCGGGCTTTAAACTAGATATCCGCCACGGCGACGTGGTCAGTAAGAGCTTCCCGGGGTTTTGGAGTTTGTTGGGGTGGGATCAATGACGACCGTTCTCATCGGCCACCGCGGCACTGGCAAGACTACATTTTTGCGCGCGCTAGAAAAATTCGCGCACGATCAGGATTGGAATTGGAGTTTTTTTGATCTCGATCAAGAAATTGAACGCCGTCAGGGCGCTTTGACCGCCGAGATTTTTGCGCAGGGTGAAGAAAAATTCCGCCAGCTCGAGGGCGAAACTTTAAATGATTTAATAATGCACGCGGATCGCCCGCAAGTGATCGCCCTCGGCGCCGGCTTCGAAGGCCCGATGCCAGAAGATGCGCACGTCGTGTGGCTGCGCCGGGCGACAGACGCCGCCGGCCGCAGTTTTTTGAATCGCCCGCGGTTGGAGACAAATGTTTCTCCACTCGCCGAATATAAAGAACGCTTTTTTGTGCGCGACCGCCGTTTTGCCGATTGGGCGCACGAAGAATTAATTCTCCCCGAGGGCTATGAGGGCGGCCTCGAAGAGTTGTTGATCAGCGGCCGCGCTCAAATTCCCTGTGACTTGACCGTTTTGCCGGAAAATTTTCGCGACTGGCCGGCTTTTGTAAAGAAGCGCGAAGTCTGGGGGCTACGCCGCTTTGAACTGCGTGATGATTTGTTGAGCAGTGAGCAAATCGCACTCGCAGTGCACACACTGCCGGCGGAAAGGATTTTGTACTCCCATCGCAAGAGCAGCGCGTCCGAAAAAGTAACTAGGTACCCTAGCGATTGGGCGCTCGAACTCGGCGAACCTCCGCATGAGGCGCAAATTATTTCACTGCACGAGCGCGATGAAGATTTCCCAGGGACGCTTGCGCGAATTAGCAATCACAAGGGCCACTTGAAGCTCGCCGTCGAGGTGAAAGACTTTACCGAACTCCGTGCGGGCCACGAGTGGTGGAAGCAAAATCCCGAGGGCCGCAGCTTTCTCCCGCGCTCTCATGACGGCCGCTGGCGGTGGTACCGCAGTCTGTTCGGCCCGCAAATGGGCGTCCATTTTGTCCGCGAAGGTGAAGGCAGCAGTCTCGATCAGCCGCCACTCTGGCAAGTTCTATTGCAGCCGCCGTTCAAAGATAAGTTTGCCGCCGTTCTCGGGACGCCGGTGGAACATAGCCGGTCGCCGCTCGAGCACAGAGGTTTTTGCAAAGATATTCCGTTTGTTTCAGTCACGCTTCCGGAAGAAGAGTTTAGCGTGGGTCTCCAGTTCTTGCGCGATCTCGGATTAAAATTCGCGGCGGTCACGTCGCCGCTCAAGAAGCAGGCGTGGGCGCAGGCGCACCAACTTTCAAAAGAGGCGCGCCAAACCCAGGCCGTCAATACTTTGTACTTTGACCGTGGAACGATTCTCGCGCATAACACCGATGTTTTGGCACTTCAGGCCTTGCGCCAAGAGCTGCCGAGCTTACAGCCCGTGTGGCTGTGGGGCGGCGGCGGCGTGAAGTCGAGCCTCAAAAAGGTGTGGCCAGAGCTCATAGAAATTTCTGCTCGGCAGGGGACGACCGACAATGGCGCTCCGGGCTTGGTGATCTGGGCCACGGGCCGCTCACGGCCTTTCCAGTGGCCGGCGTCGACCGTTAGGCCCGAGCTGATTATCGATTTAAACTACAGCGACGATTCTCCGGGCCTCGAATGGGCTGTCCGCGAAAACTTGCCCTACCAATCCGGTTTGAGAATGTTTAAGCTGCAGGCCGAATTTCAACGCGTCTTTTGGGCTGCTTGTGAACGAGGAGAACCGGTGTGAGCAGAACTCATCTCAAAACCCTCATACCCATGATTCACTCCAAAATCGCCGAGTTCAAGGCGCGGTCGGCGCAGGACTGGCTCAAGCCAATTCAAGCAGATCGCAACGCAGAAATCGGCGATTTTGGAGTGAACCCGGAGGGCAGCGGCCAAAATCCGCAATCTCTTTGTTGCTTCGTCGTCGGCGTGGCTTTTGGCCACGCCTTCCTCCTAGCGCCGCGATATTGCGGATTTTGGACGCTGTCATGGGCATGAGGGTTTTGAGATGAGTTCTAATCAATTTGGCCGCGTATTTTGTCTGACGACTTTTGGCGAAAGCCATGGCGCCGCTATGGGCGCGGTGATCGACGGTTGTCCTGCGGGTGTGGTGTGGAAACAAGACCTTCTCGAAGGCTTCCTTGAGCGCCGCCGGCCCGGAAAATCCGAACTCACGAGCGCGCGCAACGAGAGCGATCGTCCGCAAATTCTTTCCGGCGTTTATGAAGGCAAGACACTCGGTACGCCGATCGCCATGATTATTCCCAATCTGGATCAGCGCTCGCAGGATTACGATCCCGCTAAATTGAAAATGCGCCAAGGTCATGCGACGGATTTATGGCAGCGGAAATTCGGTCATTCGGATCCGCGCGGAAGCGGCCGTGCCTCAGGGCGCGAAACGGTGAGCCGCGTGCTGGGCGGAAGTGTCGCGCGGATGATGGTGCAGCAACTTTTTCCCGAGGTGCGCGTGATCGCGTTCACCGAGAGTATCGGTGGAATTTGTTTAAGCGAAGACGAGATCAGTTCCGCGGTCACCCGGCTCCATAGTGATACTTGGGCGATTGATCAACAGAGCGCGCGCTGTCCCTCTCTCGAGAAAAATGCACAAATCGATGAACTCTTGAGAAATGCCAAGATTTCAGGAGAGAGTTTTGGCGGAACGGTGAATGTCCGCGTGTTAGGTTTACCAAGCGGACTTGGACAGCCAGTGTTTGGAAAACTTAAGAATTCATTTGCCGATGCGCTCTTCTCCATCGGTGCCACAACGGCACTCGAGATCGGAGAAGGCTTTGCGGGCTCCGTTAAAAATGGAAAACAATTTCACAATTCAACACAGGATTACGGCGGAATCCGTGGCGGTCTCTCGACCGGAGATCCTGTATCCATGCGGATTTCCTTCAAACCTACTTCGTCGCGCGCAGAAGTTGCAAAGAGCGGACGACATGATCCGTGTATAGTCCCGCGTGCCATTCCAGTGGTTGAGGCTATGATTTGGCTCGTGATGGCCGATCACATTCTCTTGTCTCGACTCGACAGAATCTGAAATTAGAGTTCACGAAATATTTGACTTAAGTTCGATAAACGGCGAACAATCGCTCATTATGAAAAGCAATCATCCAAGTGCCACTCAGTGGAAGACTCTCCGTGAAAAAGCTGGACTGACCCAGCGTGAAGTTTCAGACACCCTCGGATACTCAACTCCTCAATTCATCTCGAATGTCGAGAGAGGACGCTGCCGTTTCCCCATCCAAAAATTGCCCAAAATCAAAAAGCTTTACCGCCTGTCGACAGAACAAATGATCGATTTGGTTTTGGCTGAAGAAAAACTTTTGCTCCGCAAAGTTTTTAAACGTTAATTACTTAACAATCCCACGATACATAAAGCTAGCGCCGCCGAACAAAACGCGGCACTCGCACGAGCTGAATGCGCCCGTCGAGCGCATAAGATCGAGAAAGCGGTCACGGCTCGGAAAGCCGCGCGAAGATTTGTTGAGGTATTCGTACGCGTATCTTTGGCCGGTGACCCAGCCTCCAACTCGCGGAATGACTTGTTTAAAGTAAAATTCGAAGGCCTTCTTAAGACCGTTCTCAGGCGCATCGCCGGTTTCGAGAATCATAACGCTCCCGCCGGGTTTCACGACGCGAGCCATCTGCGAAACGGCAAGTTGGGGGTCGGCCACGTTGCGGATTCCATAAGCGATGCTGGCGATGTCAAAGCGATTGTCTGCAAACGGAAGATTCATCGCATCGGCCAATTGGAAATCGATATTCAATCCACGAGCTTCGGCCTTTTGCGGCGCACGCTCGAGCATTTCGGCGCAAAAATCAGTGCCGATCACTGAGCCTTGCTCATCAACCTTCTTTTTGAATTCAATCGCGAGATCGCCCGTACCAGTCGCGCAGTCGAGAACTTTGTCGCCAGCCTTAGCGCCGCTCCACTTGACCAACTGGCGGCGCCAGCGGTGGGCGAGACCGAAGGTCATCGCGTCGTTGGCCTTGTCGTAGCCGTGAGCGACGGAGGCGAACAACGACTTGATCTCTTCAGCGCGCGGACCTTGATGTTTCATATAACCGCCATTTTGCGGTCAAGCGCCGCAAGCAGTTTCGGAAGTTTGGTCATCAACTGGCTGAATGCGGGAAAATCGAGGGATTGGTAACCGTCTGACAATGCCTTGGAGGGGTTCGAATGCACTTCGATCAGCAAACCGTCGGCACCAGCCGCGGCTGCAGCGAGTGCGACGCCGGGAACGAGAGCCGCAATGCCGGTTCCATGCGAAGGATCCGCGAGAACCGGGAAGGGACACTCTTTTTTGGCGAGAACAATGGCGTTGATATCGAACGTATTGCGGGTGGCCGTTTCAAATGTACGGATTCCGCGTTCGCACAAAACGATATTTTCATTTCCGCCCTGCACAAGGTAGTCAGCGGCGAGCAGCCATTCTTTGAACAGAGCCGAAAGTCCGCGCTTGAGGAGCACGGGTTTGCGCAAGTGACTGAGTTCTTTCAAGAGAGAATAATTATACATGTTGCGCGAACCGACCTGAAAGGCGTCGACCACGTCGTGGAGATCGGCGATTTGGCGCGGGTCCGTGATTTCGGAAACAAAGGGCATCCCCGTTTCGGCTTTGACCTTCTTGACGATATCGTAAGCCTCACGGCCGAGGCCCTGAAAGGCTTCCGGGTTCGTGCGCAATTTAAAAACGCCACCGCGCAGGCCTACGGCGCCTTGCTTTTTGACTTCTTGGGCAACTGCTTGAAATTGCTCTTGGGATTCTACGGAACAGGGGCCAGCCCAGACGCTGAAATCTCCTCCCCCTATGCGATTCGTACCGACTGTGATGATCTTAGTTTCCATTGCGCTTACGTTTCTAATCGGAGCCAGCCGCCTTGTCACCTCTTTACAGCCCGCGGGAGGGGAAAGCCTGTGTTGACGGCAGTTTCCGGTTGTCAAACGTCGGCGAAGGGCGTTAATTCCCCCTCCATGAGCGCAACTTCAATGGCTTGGCTGAACACAAGCGGGGGCAGGCTATCCATTCGGCCCCAGGAGTGGTCCCCGGCACCGGCGGGGGACGGTTCGCCGAGCTTTTTCGCACCGGATTTTGCGCTCAATTCCGCCCAGCCTTGGTTGATCGGGGTGCGCGCGGACCTGGCGCTTGAACCGCAAGTTTTGCCGCCGCTCCGGCATCGCGCCGAGCCTTCCAGCGCTGACTTTTCAAATCTTTTTGAAGACATTCAAACTCGGATCAGCCGCAATGACTTCGCCAAGGTCGTTCCGATCGTGTGCGAGGAACTCGAATTCGCGGAGCCTCTGCATGCGGCGATGTTCGCGCACGCAATTTTAGAAACACGTGTTCACCAGTTTCACTACGGATTCGAGTTCGGCGGTGAAGGTTTGGTCGGCGTAACGCCGGAGCTGTTGTTTTCGGTGGAAGACGGCGTCTTGCGGACCATGGCTCTGGCCGGAACGGCGAAAGCCGATGGCGCCTGTCTCTTGGACGACCCGAAGGAAATGTATGAGCACCGTTTGGTCGTCGATCACATCGCGGGTGTGTTGCGCACCTGGGGAAAACCGGTTGTCGGGCAGACCATTGAGCGCACGTTCGGCGTGTTGAAGCATCTCTACACCCCTTTGCAAGTGAACCTAAACACCGTCCCGCAGTTTTTGGACCTCGTCGTAAAGTTGCATCCCACGGCAGCGCTTGGCGGATGGCCGCGGCAACCGGCGGTGGAGTGGCTCGAAGCCCAGGACTTTCATGTCGGCCGGCGGCGTTTCGGCGCGCCCTTTGGGTACGTAGATGGTGAGCGCATGATGTGTGTGGTGGCGATCCGCGCTCTGCAGTGGCAGGGACCGTGCGCTCAAGTTGCAGCCGGTTGCGGAATTGTGGCGCAGAGTGAAGCCTTGCGCGAGTGGAATGAATTGCGGTTAAAGCGGGAAGCGATCGCGCGCAATTTGGGGCTGCCGTTATGAAGAATATGGTCCTCGCTCACGAAGTTTTGCGCGAAGTGTGGTCGGTCGGAGTGCGCGAGATCGTTTTGTGCGCGGGTGCGCGCAACGCCCCCTTTGTGGCGAGTTTGTCGGGAGAGACTTCGTTTCGCGTGCATCCGTTCTTTGAAGAGCGCAGCGGTGCTTTTTTCGCTTTGGGAAAGATTCTAAGTTCAGGCCGGCCTGTCGCCGTGATCACGACCTCCGGTACGGCCGCCGCCGAACTTTTACCCGCGGCAATTGAGGCCGACTATCAAGGTTTACCTTTGATTTTGGTGAGTGCCGACCGCCCGCGCCGCTATCGCGGATCGGGCGCACCGCAGACAATTAACCAAATCGGTTTGTATTCGCACTACGTTGAAAATTCCTGGGATATCGAAGATTCGTTCTCGGCAGAACTGCAGTGGAGCCGCCGCCGTCCGATTCATTTGAACATCTCGTTCGATGAACCGTTAATCGATGGGCCTGTCGAAATGGTTCCAGCTTCTTTTTCCTTGGAACGAAGCGACAAGGAAAAAGAAGCTGGAACCTTTTCGCGCACTGCCGTGGCCCGCGTGGAAATTGCCGGATCGAGGCCGTTGATTTTGGTTGGCGGTCTGCCGGCGGTATGGCGCGAACAGGTGGTTGAAATTCTGCGGTCTTGGAAGCGTCCGGTGCTGCTCGAGGCTCCCAGTAACTTGCGCGGCGATCCGCGCTTGCTCGACTATGAGATTCGCGGAGCCGATCATAGCTTGAAAGCCTTGGACTACGACAGTGTCATTCGCATCGGCAGTGTGCCGACTCTGCGGCTATGGCGCGACCTCGAGACCAAGTCGATTCCCGTCACGCATTTTTCGCATTTGCCGTTTTCCGGGTTGCCGCGCACACCGCATGTGTTCGCACTCGAAGGCCTGATTGAAGCTGAAACCGCATTCACGCCGTGGACCGAGGCCGAGCGCTTGCGCGACCGCGAACGTGCCGCGATCGACCGCCACCTCTTCAAAATGCACCCGATGAGCGAGCCGGCGTGGGTGGAATGGCTCAGCCGCGAAATGCCCGACAATGCCCGCGTTTTTATCGGCAACAGCTTGCCGATTCGCGAGTGGGATTTCGCCGCTACACGCGATGGTCACCGCGAAGTCTTCGCCAACCGCGGCGTCAACGGCATCGACGGTTTGATTTCGACGTTTCTTGGCTTGGCGGACCGCCAATGCTCGAATTGGTGCGTGATCGGCGACCTCTCGGCACTTTACGATCTCAGCGGACCGTGGCCCAATCGCCGCGAGCAATTGACCGACCTCAATCTCGTGATCATCAATAATGGCGGCGGAAAGATCTTTGAGCGTCTGTTCCGGAACTCACTGTTCGAGAACCCACACGATTTGAATTTCAAGTCCTGGGCGGAGATGTGGGGTTGGGACTATGAGCGTGTGGATTGGCCGTGCGCGCTGACAAAAAACAGTGGGCGCCCGCGCGTGATTGAAGTGATTCCCTCAAGCGCCGCGACGGCGCAATTCTGGAAAGCGTGGGAGACCTCGCAATGACGATTTTGCTGCATGGATTTTGGAGCGGACCCGCGAGTTGGAATGCGGTTTTGGAACGGCTGCCGCTCGGGGTACCGGTCGTGGCGCCCGATTTGCTAGATGGCGGCGAACTCTCGCCGCGCTATCCCCTGAAAGATTGGGCCGAGAATTTTTGGCGGTGGGTTGACGAGACGGTCGGCGAAAAGCAAGTGCAGTTAGTCGGTTACTCAATGGGCGGCCGCCTGGCGGCGTGTGCCGCGACTAAAGCTCCGCACAGGGTTTCGCGGGCTCTGTTTCTGTCGGCAAATCCATTGCAGCCGCTTGAGCCCGCGGATCAGCGCCAAGCTTGGGAAAACAAATGGGCCCGTAAATTTTTGGAACAGGATTGGGCCGAGCTCGAGACCGAATGGCAAGAGTTGCCGGTCTTCGCGGGTTCCGCGCGGGTCACACGCCGTAAATCCCCGGAGATGCGCGAGATTTTGGGCCTGGCTCTGACGCATTGGTCACCGCGCCTCCATCCCTTTACCGCCGAACAGGTTCGCGCGCTTCCGAGCACGATGGAGTGGGCATTTGGCGCTTTGGATCAAAAGTATATGAAGGTCGCGAAATCCTTGCAGGAATTGCCTGTCCAAGGGCAAATAACCGTCATTCCGGATGCGGGACATAGGCTCTTGGCTGAGGCCTCTGAATTTGTCAGCCAGTGGATTGGGGGCGGGTTGTGAAGGACGGATTTATTGAATTGAAGTCGACGGAGAATCAAACGGTTTTTGTGCGTAAGAGCGCGATCGGCGCGTTCGAGGTGGCTCCGCCCACGACGCATGTTGAAGGGCACATCAAGCTCTACGTCGGCGGGCAAAAATTTTTAGTGCAGGCGAATAAAGACGAATTGTTAAAACAACTGACCGAATAGGTGGCTTATGAAAAAAGAAACATGGATCAAAATTAAAGAATACACCGACATCAAGTTCGAGCGCACCGAAGACGGCATCGCGAAAATCACCTTCAATCGCCCGGAAGTGCACAATGCCTTTCGCCCACAGACGGTAGTGGAGTTGAAAGAAGCCTTGGAGCTCGTACGTGAAGATCAACGCGTTGGCGTAGTGATTATCACCGGCGAAGGCACCGAGGCCTTCTGCTCGGGTGGCGATCAAAAAGTCCGTGGCTCTGCCGGATATGTCGGCGCCGATGGCGTTCCGCGCTTGAACATTCTTGATGTACAAAAACAAATTCGCGGCCTGCCGAAACCCGTGATCGCGATGGTCGCTGGCTATGCGGTTGGTGGCGGCCACGTCTTGCACGTGGTTTGCGATTTGACGATTGCCGCGGACAATGCGCGCTTCGGTCAGGCCGGCCCGCGCGTTGGCTCCTTCGACGGCGGCTTGGGCAGCAGCTACCTCGCCCGCATCGTCGGCCAGAAGAAAGCGCGCGAGATTTGGTATCTCTGCCGGCAATACGATGCCAAGCAAGCTTTGGATATGGGCCTCGTGAACACGGTTGTGCCGCTCGCTGAATTGGAAATGGAAACCATGAAATGGGCGCGCGAAATCAACCAACACGCACCGCTCGCCATTCGCTGCTTGAAAGCGGCACTGAATGCCGACTGCGACGGACAAATGGGTCTGCTCGATCTCGCCGGCAACGCCACTTTGCTCTACTACATGTCGGAAGAGGCCCAAGAGGGCAAAAAGGCGTTCGTCGAACATCGTAAACCCGACTTCTCGCAATTTCCGCGTTTGCCGTGACCTCGAAGGCCCGCGCGCTGTGGCTGACGGCCCGGCCGAAAACCTTATCCGCAGCCATCGTCCCGGTGGCTGTGGGCACCGCGCTTGTGGTTAACGCCGGTGAACGGCCGCACGCGTGGATCGCTTGGTTTGCTCTTTTTTCCGCGATCATGATTCAGATCGGCACCAATTACGTCAACGACGCCATCGACTACTGGAAAGGTGCCGACACCGAAACGCGTTTGGGCGACGCGCGCGCCGCTCAATCGGGTTGGTTTAGCCCGCGCGCCGTGATGGCGATGGGAGTTTTCTTTTTCGCCGTGGCTATGGCCTTGGGAATTCCGTTGGTATGGGAAGGCGGCTGGCCGATTCTGGTCATTGGTTTGGTGTCGCTGCTTATGGGTTACGCCTACACCGGTGGGCCGTTTCCACTTGCATACTTGGGCCTCGGCGATCTGTTTGTGATTTTGTTTTTTGGCTTGGTCGCCGTCGGCGGAGTGTTTTTTCTCGAAACCAAAAGTTACGGCTGGCCGGCTGTTGTGGCAGGATTGCAAATCGGTTTGCTGGCGACGGTGTTAATTGCCATTAACAACCTGCGTGATCTCGATCAGGACCGAGAGGTTGGAAAAATGACCTTGGCGGTCCGTCTGGGTCACCGCAAAGCACGCCTTGAGGTCCTCGCTTTGGTCGGTGTGGCCTTTCTGCTCAACCTGTTTTGGGCGGCTAAAGGCTTTTGGTTTGCCTCACTTTTGCCTCTTATTGCGCTTCCCATGGCCATAAAGCTCGTGCGCCGGGTTTTGAACACGCCTTCTGGACGTGAATGCAATGGACTGTTGGCAAAAGCCGCTCTGGTGCATATGCTATTTGGTATGTTGCTCAGTGTGGGACTTTTCCTCAAATGAAGATCTGGATTCACCGCTATGAATTGAGGCCGCGTGAGGCGAAAAACAAGCCGCGGCAGGGCGCTTTGATCAAGACCGAATGGGCAACCCAGCAAGTGGGTTACAGCGATTTGCATCCCTGGCCTGAATTCGGTGAACCGGCGTTGGAGGAACATCTCAAGTCACTTCACGACCTCAAATTCACGCCGCTCGTCGAGAACAGCATGGAATTCAACTATTGGGACCGCGAGTATCGCTTGCTCAAGCGCAATGCATTTTTGGGATTGAGCCTGCCCCGTTCGCACCGTCTGGTATTTGATCTGGACGCGATGAGCGAGGAGCAGCTACGCGAATGGCATAAAGAAGGTTTCACGCACATTAAAGTTAAACTGGGCCGCAATCTGAAGACAGAAACCGACGCGCTTGTTCACATGGCCTACGCGACACCGTTGATGTGGCGGGTGGATTTTAACGGGCGCATTTCCGAAGCTGATTTTATGAAGTGGTGGACCTCGCTCGATAGCACCGTGAAGGCCAAAATTGATTTTATCGAAGACCCGTTGAACAGCGGCGATCTGAAGGTCGAAGGCCCTTGGGCCAACGATTGGAAAGAGCAATCGCGCGCGCAGATCCGCATCGTAAAGCCGGCGCGCGAAAAAGATGAAGAGCTGGCGCGGTATGCACGCATCGTTTTCACGCATAGTTTGGATCACACCTTCGGCCAAGCCTGCGCGGCTTGGGTGGCCGCCAAGTTCTACACGCAACACCCGAAGAAACTCGAGGTGTGCGGCTTGGCCAATACGGATTTCTTTGAAGCCAATGAATTCTCGCAGTCGTGGAATTGCGAAGGCCCGCGCATGAAGCCCACGGAAGGCATCGGTTTTGGCTTCGATAAATTGCTTGCCGAGACCAAATGGGAGCGGCTGCTTTGACCTGGAAGGCGCTGAAAGCTCAGACCTGGTTTTTCTCTCCACATCTCGAGACCTGGCAAAAAAAGATCTTAACGGATCTCAAGCGTCGGGTTCCGCGCGAAAAAGATGCGATCTGGGTTTTGTCATCCGGCACGCAGAGCGTGAAGTCGGTAAAAGCGATCGGTCTGACCTGGCAGGCGGTGCTGACGGCGAGCGCGGCAGCGAATCGGCATTTGGAGAGTGTTAAGTCGGATCGTTGGCTCGCGGCGATTCCCTCCTATCATATCGGCGGTCTCTCAATATATGCGCGCGCCTCTCTGAGTGGCGCGAGGGTTTTTGAATTCAAGAAAAAGTGGAATCCTAAAGCGTTCGCCGCGGCGGTTGTGGACGATCGGATCACTCTCACGTCGTTGGTGCCGACCCAGGTGCACGATCTTGTGACGGCCGGATTGGAGGCACCGCCGAGTTTACGCGCGGCCGTGATCGGTGGCGGCGCTTTGGATCCGGCGCTGTATATGCGCGGCCGGGCGCTCGGCTGGCCGCTGCTCCCTAGCTATGGCTTAACCGAATGCTGCTCACAAGTGGCTACGGCGAATCTTGAAAGTTTGGACGGCGGCCGCTATCCCGAATTTAAAATTCTGGACCATGTTGAAATCGAATTGCGCGAGCAGCGCATTTGTCTGCGGTCGGACTCGCTCACGCGGCAGGTGGCGGTCGGGCGGGCGGATGGAACGTACACTTTGGAATATCCGCTTCGTGACGGCTGGTTTCTAACGGCCGATGCGGCCGAACTGGTGAATGGGCAACTCAAACTGCTCGGCCGCCGCGATGACGTGGTCAAAGTGTTCGGCGTGCTTGTACCTCTGCAGGATGTCGAGCAGCGCGCAAGGGAAGCTTTCGTCTGGAATGAGCGCTTCTTTATCGCCGCCCGTCCCGATGCGCGCGCCGAAAATCGCTTGGTGCTGATGACCGATTCCACAAAATCTTTGCGCGAGTGGCAGGTGAAGATCGATCAGTACAACGGAAAGGCCGCAGGCCCTTTCCGCATTCAAGGATTCTGCTGGGTACCGTCAATCCGTGCGAATGAGATGGGAAAACTGGGCAAGGCCGCGCTTCTCGACGGCCTATTCGGTTAGCTGCTGGCTGTTCCGTCCGTAGGCGGGGCTGTCGGCTTTGCCGCCTTCGTGGTTTCCGAGCACTTGGACAATTTCACGGCGTTAGAGGAACATTTTCCGTTGGCCTTATTAATCGTGTAATCGATTTGACAGGCGAAAGTGCGTTCAGATGGTTCATGAGTCTCAGGTTCGCGAAAGATTTTTATGTCGACGGTCTTGTGGAACACGTCGAGCCGAAATTTGTCGTACACGATGGCTGACCGATGTTCGAGCGAGATGTATTCGCCAGAGTCGAGTTGAAAGGTTCGGCCCGGCGCTTTGAGGTCTTCCAAGGCCGCCCATGTTAAAGCATCGGTCGCATACATATTATATTGCAACGGATAGACACACTTGTATTCCACGGGCTTACTGAATGTGAACGACATATTGTCCGCAAAAGCGGTCAGTGGCACCAATAAAGCAATTGAAAAAAGCGCGAGTTGGCGCATACCGAAGCTCCTTATTTTTTGACGAGCTGTGTGCCCGCGCGAGTGCGAATCGAGGCGGTGGCTCTTGTGGTTTTCGTCGTTTCCGTGCATTTGGAGAGTTTCGCCGCCCGAGTCCAGCATCGGCCACTGGCCTTATTGATCGTATAGTCGACTCGGCAGGAGAAAAAGCGGTCGGTTTTTTGAGGCGAAGACATGCGATTCGGCGGGGAGAAGCGGATTTCAACGGCGTTTTGCTTATATCTATCAGTGGCCTTGGTCGTGCGGTCGTCTAATGAAACCCATTCACCGGTTTCGGGAGTAAACCCTTTTCCGTCGATCTGCAGTTGGCTCAACGTCGCATTTGTAATGGCGTCGGTAATGTGGGTCGGATCGTCTGCGCGTGCAGGACAGGTCCATTGCACCGGCTTTTTGAAGTTTACGGACATCGGCTCCGCGAATGCGGTCAGAGGAAGCATGAAAGTCATTGAAAAGAAAATGAGTTGGCGCATGGGCACCCCTTCCGCCCTCAAACCATTTCAATAGATATGCCGGGCCACGGGCCGACAGATTCGGGCAAGTAGACTGGAATCTATCGGGAGGCTGACAAGTTCGACATCTCAAAATGAGACTTGCTGCTGAAGTTAAGCTTCATGTCTTTAATTTTTCGCGAACTATGGCCGGGACGGCAACCTTTTTGAAGGCGGCGCGACTCACGAAGACGTGCGAGGTTTTGACCTTCGCTGCCGGTTTGCCATCCTTTAAAAAATCGTACTCGAAATGGATGGAGCTCTCGCCCATCTCAGCGACCCGAATCGCAACCTGGAAGCGGTCTCCCGGACGCAGCGGCTGTAAATAGTCGGCCTCCACATGACGCAAAGGCACGCCCCAGTCTTTATTCTTAAACCATTCCGTCCAGGGAATGCCCTGTTCCGGCAGCCATAGTTCCAACGCCCGGTGGGCTAAGCGGAAGTAATTCCCGAAGAAAACAATGTTTTCACCGTCGGCATCATCGAACATCACGGTCATTTCAACGGGTTTGCCAGCCATGGGATGACCACATCACCGTTGACTTAAAGAGTCAATTCCGCGAGAAGAAAATCACTAATTAAAAAGGGCCTAACCTAGTGAAAGACCTGAAAATATTTAGTCAGGACGACTTCCCCAAATACCTTCCGAAACTGCACTCCCTGTATGACGATCTTTTCTCATCGGGCAAGGGTTTTCGTTCGAAGCTGATCCAGATGATCGGCAAACACTTGAGCTTAAATTCGCGACAGGAATTGCTGCTCGCACAGACGATCGAATTTATCCATAACGCGTCTTTGCTGCATGACGATCTGATCGACCGCTCGGCTTTGCGCCGCTCGAAGACCGCGGCGTGGTTGAAGTACTCGCCGGAGTACGCGGTGTTGGCGGGCGATTATCTGCTCGCGCGGGTGATGGTGAATCTGTCGCGTTACGGAAATTTGCGTTTGATTCAGTACACGGCCGAGATGATTTCGGATTTGCTTGAAGGCGAGTGGATTCAGGATTCTTTGGTGCGCGATTGGAATGTGCAATTGAACCAGTTGGATCAAGTGCACGATTTGAAAACGGCGTCGCTGTTCAAATGGTGTTTGCGCGCTCCGTTTATCGCCAAAGAGAATGACAATGCGCAATTGCACCAGACTTTGGCGGAAATGGGGACCTTGCTGGGGTTGCTCTTCCAGCGCGGCGACGATTTGCTGGATTTCGATATACGCAATGACGAGAACAAAGCCGTCTTGGGCGATTTGAAATCGGGATACTTGAATTCGTTCGGCGCGTTTTTGTCGCGCCACTTCGACGATTCTAAAAAGCAGAAGTTGAAATCCTGTGAGACGCTCGATCAGGTGAAAGAGTTGGTGAGCGCCGAGACGTTCGCCCATGCGGTGAACGAATTCGACGAGATGAACCGCCAAGTGATCGAACTGTACGAACACAAAGCGCGTTCATTGGAAGAATTTTTGGAGCCCTCGGAGCTCGGCCTGATCAATGACTTGATCGGGCTCCCGAGCCTTCTCTATTTCCGCCGGGCGAAGTAATCCATGGAGTACATCACGCTCACGAAAGGCGATGCCGAATTCGATGCCTACCTCCTGGGCACGTTTTCACGCACGCATCGCGCGCTGCCGGTGGAGACGTTTCACCCGCAGACCGC
>Ga0265338_10002626_pt1 | contig 26518 bp, 20 predicted proteins | sample 42126metaG_FD_193579 | JGI IMG/M metagenome (GOLD analysis project Ga0265338, IMG submission 193579) | Rhizosphere microbial communities from Carex aquatilis grown in University of Washington, Seatle, WA, United States - 4-21-26 metaG | ecosystem: Host-associated > Plants > Roots > Rhizosphere...
CCTCATCGTCGCGGAAACGTCGTTGCTCAACAATCAACGCACCGCGGTGAATCTTCGTTTCAATCAGATGAACGCCTCCGTGCAGTTGATCAAAGCCGTTGGCGGTGGTTGGAGCCAGAATCCTGCCCGGTAAGGCCCTGCGAACTGAACCCAAAAAAGATGGCGGAGCCGGGGGGATTCGAACCCCGAATTTTGCCCTGGAAAATAAGGGAAATCTGAACGGCGACACACAAAGAGACACACAAAGAGACACACAAATTCGCCGGCCCGCCCCCGCCCGCTTCCAATTTGACGGACGGTTTCTCGCCGAGAACGGTTGCCGAGGCTCCGTAGATGTTGCCCGCGACGTGCATCACCTGCTGGCCAAAGGTCCGGACGCCTTTGAATTCCTCATTGGCCGGAGCGAAGTCGTACCGGGCCGCCGGCATCGCTTCGGCGAGCGGCACCAGATCGTGTTCAAGGATTTTGAGTTCTTCATCCATGGTCCTGGCCAGGGAAGAGAGAGCGGCATCGGCGCCGAACAGAGGCAGGACGAGAAAAGTGTCGCCGAAAGGAACAGCCGCTGAACGGAATGATGCAGGGTTGGATGGAATTGCATGTTTGATTTTTCATGGTGTTGATGGTTTGTATTTTGATGGATTGAGGCGCGCTATTTCTGGACGGTGAACGCCACCGAGTATTCGGTGTTCTCCCACATCAACTTCAATACGCCGCCGCCGGGGGGATTTTCCTCGATGGCCATGGTGAACTGGTCCACCGGCTTCTCCAGCGCCTGCTTCTTCAGATTCACCCGCGCGAAGTCGTCCTTCTCGTCATACTCACCAGACCCCCACAGCCCGAGACGTTTGTTGAAGATCAGCTTGGCCGTGCCATCCTCGGCGGGCAACGTGAACAGCGTATAGCCGCCCGCGGGAATCGTCGTGCCCCCCATCACAACCGGGTTTCGCGTGATGAACAGCGTGCTTTCGTCGGCGCCGGTCCGCCAGACCTGGCCGTAGGGCACCAGCCCGCCCCAGATTTTGCGGACCTCGCCGGTCCGGGGATCCTTGGTATAGGGGCGGCCGTAAACAACGCTGATCAACTTGTGATCGAAGAACGCGCTGATGGTCTCGTGGGGGCTGGTGCGTTTTTGCTGGGCCATCGCAGGCAATATGCCGAGGAGGGTGGCCGCGACGGTGATGAGGGAGAGGGTGAGTTTTTTCATTGGATTTCGATTGGTTTGCGAGGTTGCTTCATCCAGGCATTTGAGCTTAGACAGACTCGTAGGCCAGGAATTCTTCGAGGCGTCCCTTTTGGTTTGGACCAGGCCACTCGACCGGAATCCCCACCGGCGTGATGCAAATCCGCGTGTAGCGATCCGGGATGCGCAGCACCGTCTTGGTCACGCTGTCCGGGATTGAATCGGTGATATGCACGGTTCCGTAGCCCAGCGCACGGGCCGCGAGCATCAGGTAACCTGCCGCCAGCGGGCCGTCCCAATGGTTGTAATCCGGATACTGCGATTTGTTGTCGGTCAGGACGACGATGTAAACCGACGCGGACAGGTAATTGTCGAACGCGGCCCGGGAAGATTTCTCCTGTTCCTCCTTCTCCTTTGGCCGAGCTGCCGGGCTGCTTTGGGCGAACCGCTCCATGGCCGCTTTGATGCAAGCTTCTTTGAGTTGCCGGATTTTGTTCGGGTCCCGGATCACGAGGAATTTCCAGGGCTGCTGGTTGCCGGAGGTTGGCGCCAGTCGGGCGGCTTCGATCATTTTGACAATGTCCTTTTCAGGGATGGCGTCCGGCCGGAATTTGCGCACCGAGCGGCGCTGCCTGAAGACCTCCCAGATGTTCGCTTCGGCTGCCGGCGGGTTTTCGGTCGTGGCCCGCGATGAGACCAGGCTGGCCAACCATAATCCGGAGCCCAGCAGGGCGCCGCGTTTGAGAAATATCCGACGATGCGATTTCGTTTTCATCGAATTGTGGCTGGTTTGTTTTTGTTAAACGGGTTCTCGACCCAATAGACATCTTCCTGCTCGCCTGTTGCCTTCGTGGTATAACGGGTGAAGAACAGATACCGTCCATCGGGCGAAAGCGAGAGGCCGACATTCGCACAACGAAAACCGGCAATGTTAATCCCGGGACAGTAGTCATTCAGGTTCACCAGTGCGGTCCATCCGCCGTTGCCGTTGGTAAAACTCACATAGAGATCTGAACTCCCAATCCGGCCGGGCCGTTCCGACGTGAAGATGAGATAGGATCCGTCGGGAGCAACGACGGGACAACTATCCCAGGCACTGGAATTCACAATCGCGCCCAGATTCTCCACCTGTAACGGTTGGCCCGGCACTTTGCGTGTGCGCCATATATCTCCCTTGTCATCATATCCGCCAGGACGGTTCGAACAGAAATAGGCTGTGCCGTCCGCTGTTTCTGTGTAAGCGCCGTCTTTGTAGTCGGAGTTGATCGGCGGCGGCAGATGCTTGGGCTCGCTCCATCCTTGGGAAGTACGCTCGACCATCCATATACCGTGGGGCTTGGGCCTACGGTAATTCGCATAGTGGTAATAGAGTCTGTTCCCATCTGGCGAGAAGCAGGGACTGCTGGCAAAATCGTCCACCGAAAACGGCGCTTCCACTTGGGGCGTCCAGACGTTGTTGACGCACCTCGTCCAATAGATCTTGGCGCTGGAGTAATTGGTGCCCCACACGGTGAAGAAACATTCCTTGCCATCCGGGGAGAAGGCGATGCGATCTTCCAGGCGGTTGGTCAGCGAAAGGATTCCCGGCGCGAATATCTCCGGCGTTTTGCCAGGAGGCGTCTGGCCGAAATACGGCCCCGTTACATCCGCCGGCCTGGCGGTGGTCAGGCTGAGAATCAGGGGCAGCAAAAACAGGGGGGTCTTCCTCATCGAGGTTTTCGGGATTGTTTTCATATGCTCTTTATAAACATATCTGCGCGCCGGGGAAAAAGGGACAAACCATCATCATGGATCGCACTGTTTTCACTTACTCCTCCACTGCCCGGAAGAACTGCACGGGTACCGTGATGGGCACTGTCAAATTGGTCGAGCTGGAACTGTTGGTCAGGACCGTCCATGGCGACCAAGCGGCCAGGTCTTCGGAAGAATCAATGCGATAGACAATTCCTTTTCCGCCTTGCAGTCCCAAGCCCAGTCTGCCGTTGGTCAGGCCGCCGCTCAGTCTGGACGGTTCGCGGACGGTGAGAAATTGTTTGGCGGCGACGTTCTGCAATTCCTGAATGATGCCTGACGGCCACTCGATGCGAAGGGTGGTCACGTTGGTGGCGTTGCCCATGCCAAATTGCGCGCGCAGATCGTTTTGTCCGCCGACACCGGTGCCGCGGGAGATTTCGCGCAATTGCCACATCTCTCGCCCGCCGATGGTCGCCTTGATCCGGACCTTGGCGCCATAGGCCGCCCGGTTGGAAATCCGCCCTTCGCACTTGACGTTTATCCAGTTGTTGCTGTTGCCATTGTTGTGGTAGAGGAAATTGTTCTGGCTTTCATTCGCCACGAACAGGTCGGGAAAACCGTCATTGTCGTAATCTCCCCAAGCCACAGACCATGCCGTGGCGGAATCCGTCACGATGCTGCCCGTGGTGACACGGGTGAACGTGCCGTCGCCATTGTTATGATAAAGAAAACTGCCTGACCCGTAGCCAGCGATGAACAAATCCAGGTAACCATCATTATCGTAATCCACCCAGGAGGCCCCAATGCCGGTTGAGGACGTGGTCGCGATGGGGCCGCTGGTCACCTGAGTAAACGCGCCATTGCCGTTGTTGTGGTAGAGATTAGGGCGGTTGCTTCTGCGGCCAATGAACAAATCCAGGCAGCCGTCGTTGTCATAATCCCCCCAGCATACCGCGTTGCCGTCCGGAACGCTGAAGACCGGAGAATTGGTCATGGCGCGGAAGATTCCGTTGCCTTCATTGTGGAAGAGCATGTTTGAGCCGGCGATCCCAGAGAGCCGGTAGCGCGAGGTTGCGAGGTCGAGGCGTCCGTCGTTGTCATAATCAGCCCACGCACTCCCGACAGTATCACCTCTGGGCAGCGTCAAGCCCGCTGCCGTGAGGAACGTGCCGTTGCCCTGGTTGTGAAGGAGAAGTCCCTGAGGAGTGGTCGCCGATCCGGCCACGAAAATGTCCAGGTTGCCGTCGTTGTCATAGTCGCCCCAGGCCAAGTCCGCTCCACCAATTGTCAGGGCGCCGAGAGTGGAGGCTGTCACATTCGTAAACACGCCGCCGCCCCGATTTTGGAAGAGCTGAGGGGAGCCAGACAGAATGAGTCCGAACATATCCAACTGTCCATCGTTATCGAAATCGCCCCAGCCGCAGGCGACCATCGCACTCGAAGATTGGGTGAGGGCGTTCGTGACCCGGGTGAAGCTACCGTTCCCGTTGTTCTGAAAGAGATAGCTCACCCCGATCGCGAGCGGGGTGACGTAAAGGTCCTGCCATCCGTCATTGTTGAAGTCACCCCAGGCCCCGGCGCTGCAGTTACCCACGCTGGCGGGACCGATGGTGATTTTGGTGAAGGTTGAGTCGGCCAGACTCACGTTTGCTAACACTAGCGCCAGGAGAAAAATCCCCTGCCGGGCGGGGGACTGAAGGGCGGCTCTCGATTTCATAAATATATAGTTCCTTTGCATGCTGCTTACAAAGAGATCTACGCACCGCGCAAAAGCGGACACACTTTCTTGATCCAGCCGCTTACCTTTCCGCCTTTTCAACCACCAGCAATGCAGCCAGCTCCTGGCTGGAAATCAGCCGGAGTCCCAGTTGATCGGCAACGGCTTGTTGGACCGCTTGCACTTCCGAATTAACGTCGTTCTGGGCCGTCCACTGGAGCAGCAAGTCGTAATTTCCAGACACACCTGTTCGATCAACAACCGGCCTGCCAAGTTGGTGTCCGAGGGTCTGAGCGACGATCGAGACGGGCTGATTCGTGAATGCGAGCCGTCTTACAGCCGAGCTCCATCCCGGCGGACTTGCCGTGCTGCTCCCGCCCCCGGTGATTTTCAAACGTGCAACTTTGGCGGGGTCCATTTCCAGAAGCAAAACATCGGTCATCCGCGACTCGCGATGCGCGACCAAACCAAACTGCCGTTGAATTTCCTGCCGCAGCATTTCCCTGGAGTTATCTGTCAGCGTCAGCAGAAGATCATACCGTCCCTGCGGCGCATCCGCAGGCTGGACCACACGATCCCACCATGGGTAATCGTAGGCAGAACAAAGCAACCCGCGTAACAGCATGTTCCGGCCCACCAACCTTTCTCCAGATTGAGCCTCGTTTACAGGACCGGGATATCGGGTTGACCGTAGAACCAAAACGGCGGGCGCTTTCTCCAGGGATTGGGCATCCGTGTTTCTGAACGCGTCCTCGATCAAGGAGGACGAATGGACTTTGCCCACCACCACGGCGGTGACGCCGACGGCAAGGAAGACAGCCAGGCCGCCTGCGATGGAGGTCTTGAGTTTCGCCCACATCATCTTATCCAGCGTGGTCTTGATGAAGAGCAGCGTTGAACTGCTGGCCGTCGCACCGGTTCCCGACACGGCCAGGCCCGCAGGCGCCGCCTGAACAGAATACGCCGAAATCGCGGTGGTCATGACTGCTGCCGACAGGACAACGCCTCTGCGAGTGAAAAAGTGCCGCAGCTTTTCCACCGCTCGATCGACGCGCTTCCTCGCCGCCTCTTCGCTCGTGCCCATTGCGGCCGCAACTTCACTCAACTTTTTGCCGCTGAAAAAACGGAGCACCACGGCATTGCGGTCTTTGTCGCCGAGGCCGGCCAGAGCGGTGTCCAGCAGTGGAGCCATTTGTGCCCAGGCATCGGATTCCGGTTCGTGTAAAAGCGATTGCATGTAGGCCTCCTGTTCGCGGTTCTTGCGCCGGAATTCGGTTTTCCGGAAATTGTCGGCGACAAACCAGGCCGTTTTGTGCAGCCAGCCGGGAAGGAGCGTGCCCTTGCGCAATGAATGCGCTTTTCTGGCCAGTATGACGAAGACGGCCTGCGTAATCTCTTCAGCCTGATGGGGATTGCCCACGTGGCGCAACGCCACGGAATAAACCAGGTTGACGTGCCGCAAGACCACGGCGGCAAATGCTGCTTCGGAACCGTCCGCCGAGTAACGCCTTAGCAATTCGATATCGTCCATATCCGCATCTACTTACATATCTACGCCGTCCTGAAAAGGGGACAATTCTTTTTCATCCGGAACAGCTGGCCCGGCACTCGACGTATTCCCCGCAGCGGCAGCGATACCAGGAAAGCTGCCATTTTCAAGCGAGCACGCGTTACCCCTTAGCTCAAGCTAAGAATTTCGACTCGCACATAGCTCGCCGATGCTTGCGGGACATCCCGCGAGAGGGTCACGCGACGGACGCAAACTGTCCTGCAAGCCATCCGGCAATACTCACAATTCCTGACTCGCCGTATTCTCGCAATATCGCTGTCGGGCTGTCCTTCGGGATGACGTGCAAGATAAGGATCAAACATGACGGTCCCAAGCGGGGCGGCCGTCGGAATCGTTCGGAAGTTGATTTTCCCCAAGCGCCTCGGAGGTGCTCCGCTGGTGGGCCGGGAAATAGTGAGCGAACGGATTACTCGTAACGGAGAGCGTCAATCGGATTCAATCCGGCCGCCTTGTGCGCGGGATAAAGGCCGAAGAAAATGCCGATGGCGGAACTGACGCCGAGAGCCAGGATGATCGAGCCGGGCGAAACGATCGCTTTGAATTCCGCCACCATGCCGATCAGTTTTGATACGCCGATGCCACCCAAGACACCCAACGCTCCGCCAAGCAGGCTGAGCGTGACCGCTTCAATAAGGAATTGCAGCCGGATGTCGCCGGGTTGCGCGCCAACGGCTATGCGGATGCCGATTTCGCGGGTGCGTTCGGTCACACTCACGAGCATGATGTTCATGATGCCGATGCCGCCAACGACGAGCGAGATGCCCGCCACGGAGCCGAGCAACAGGGTGATGATTTTGGAAATGGTATTCACCGTGTCGGCGATTTCCTTTTGGTTAAAGATATTGAAATCGTCGTCCCGGCCGGGGGGCAAACGATGGCGCTGGCGCAGGAGATCGGTGATTTGTTGCTGGGCAATGTCCATGCGGTCGGAGCGGGAGACTTGCACGTTGACGCAACGCAGATATTTGTCACCGGTGATGCGTTTCATGGCCGTGGTGAACGGAATGACGATGCGATCGTCCTGATTCATACCCCCCATGCCCGCGCCTTTGCTCTCCAGCAGGCCAATGATGACGAAGGGAATGTTTTTTATGCGCACGCTCTGGCCGACAGGATTTAGCGGGCCAAACAGCTCACTGGCGGTCTTGGAACCGATCACGGCCACCTTGGCGGCGCCGCGCACATCGCGTTCATTGAACATTGAACCGGCGGTCGGTTTCCAATCGCGGATTTGCAAATAATCCTGCGATTCACCGACAATGGTCGTGGACCAGTTGCGACCGTTCGCGATGGCCTGGGCGGAAGTGGAAATTTCCGGGCTGATCGCCATCACGTCCGGCACCTCGTGTCCGATGGCCTCGGCATCTTCCAAGGTTATGGCGCTGGCGCTGCCCAGACCTGAATTCACGCCGCCAGATTTGCGGCTGCCGGCGAAAACGGAGAGCAGATTCTGGCCGAGTGCCGAGACTTGTTTGGTGATGTTGGCCTGCGCGCCGTTGCCCACGCTGACCATCGCCACCACGGAAGCGACGCCGATGATGATTCCCAGCGCGGTCAGCACGGAACGCATTTTGTTCCGCCGCAGGGCGCGGAGGGCTATCAAGGAAGTCTGCCAGGTCTTCAACAGCAAAATGTGGAGGAAGGTCAGCATAGATTCAGGCGAGCTTGGCTTTTTGTTCGGCGTGATTGAGCTTGTTCACTTCTTCGCGGGCGGAGCGACGGCTTTCATTAAGCGTGTCGCTGATGATCTGGCCGTCGCGCATGACGACCATGCGTTTGCAATAGGCGGCGATGTCGAGTTCGTGGGTAACCATGATGACCGTGATGCCGGATTCGTTCAGTTCCTGGAACAGGCCCATGATTTCAATGCTGGTTCGCGTATCCAGATTGCCAGTCGGTTCGTCGGCCAGCAAAACCTCCGGCAGGCCGGCGAGCGCGCGGGCAATGGCGACGCGCTGCTGTTGTCCCCCCGAAAGCTGGCTGGGCAGATGATCCCGCCGATCCGCCAGCCCGACCTTATCGAGCGCGGACTGGGCGCGCCGGTGCCGTTCGCGCAACGAGACGATCGGTTGGGTATAAAGCAAGGGCAGCTCAACATTATCCTGCGCCGAGGTGCGGGCGAGCAGGTTGAAACTCTGGAAAACGAAACCGAGTTTTTTGTTCCGCAATTGGGCCAGTTCCTTCTTGTTCAAATTCGCCACGGCCACACCGTCCAGCAGATACGTGCCGCCCGTCGGTTGATCGAGGCAGCCGAGCGTGTTCATCAAAGTCGATTTGCCGGAGCCGCTCGCGCCCATCACGGCCACAAATTCGCCGCGCTGGATCTCCAAGGTGACGCCGCGAACCGCTTTTACCTCGACTTCGCCGGTCTGGTAAGTGCGGGTGAGGTCGCGAAGCTGGATGACGGGGATGCTCATGGCTTGGGTTATTGGGGGCCTTGCGGCGGACCCTGGCCAAACCTGCGGCCGGCCGCCATGGCTCCCGATAGGGTAGAGGTCACGACGGATGCGCTGTCCGTCAATCCCTCCACGATTTCAGTGTTCACACCATCCGTGATGCCGGCCCTGACGATGGTGGGCTTAAGCTTCGTGCCGTCCGGGGTGATGCCGTAGACCAGACGCTGGCTGCGCTCCAATTTCTTGGGAGCCACCTGCTCGAACCGGGCCGTCTCGGGTGGATTGTAGCGGAGCGCGGTGTTGGGAATTATCAACACACCTTTTTTGTCCGCCACCAGAATCGAAACATCCGCCGTCATGCCGGGGAACAATTTCTTTTCGGGATTATCCACGGTGATGATGGTTTCGTAGGTGACGACATTCTGGGTGGTAATCGGCGACTTGCGGACCTGGGTGACCAGGCCGTGAAAAGTTTCATCCGGAAAAGCGTCCACGGTGAATTCCACGGGCTGTCCTTCCTTGAGCTGCCCAATGTCCGCCTCGGATATGTTGGCGCTGATATTCATCTTGGTGATGTCCTGCGCCACCGTGAATAAGACCGGTGTGTTCATCGCCGCATTCACCGTCTGGCCGAGATCCACCTTGCGTGCGATGACGATCCCATCCACGGGCGCGGTGATTTTGCAGTAACCAAGATTGGCCTGGGAGCTTTCCAGCACCGCTTGCTGGATCACCACGGTGGCCTCCGCTTCAGCCAGTTCGGCCACGGCCTGGTCCAGGTCCAGTTGCGAAGCCGCCTTGAGTGGCACGAGGGTTTTTTTGCGCTCCAAATTTTGGCGTTTGAGGGTGACCGTGGCCTGCGCGCTGGCCAGCTGACCTTCGGCCTGCCGCAATTGTGCCTGGTAAATGGTCGGATCAATCTCGGCCACGAGATCGCCTTTTTTCACGGGAGAATTGAAATCGGCCTTCAGCACGGAAATCTTGCCCGAGACTTGACTCCCCACATCGACGCTCACCACGGCGCTCAATGTGCCGCTCGCCGTGACATGCTGAACCAGGTCGCCGCGCGCGACGGGCGCGATTTCATAGGCGGCGTTGCGGGCGGTCGGCTTGCAACCGGCAGCGATCAAGAGCGTCAGGGTCGCGAGCGCGACGGATAGCCGGGCAAAATGCACCGAGTCTGATTTTAGTTTCATTTTAGGAAAGAGTGGCGGTCGGCTGTGCTGACCGGGGTTAATTGCCATTGAGTTCATGCGCTAACTTCGCTGGTCAGTTCCAACCTCCACCCAGCGCCTGGTAGAGCGAGATCTGACTGGAGAGTTTTTGAAAAGTGGCTTGCAACTGGCCTTGCTGGGCGCTGTAAAGGTCTTGCTGCGCTGACAGAACATTCAGATAAGTGTCTTCCCCCTGCCGATAGCGAAGATTGGCCAGTTCAAAGCACCTTTGCTGGGCCGCGATCAGAAGAGTTTGCTCCTCCACCTGCTGGCGGTAGCTCCGGGTGGCCACCAGCGCGTCGGACACCTCCCGAAAGGCGGTTTGAATGGCTTTTTGATAATTAGCCACTTCAATCCCCTTGTTCACCTGCGCCGCTTCAAGCGTGGCCACATTTTGTCCACCGGTGAAAATCGGCAGGGTGACTTGGGGTGAAAAACTCCAGAGACCCGTGCCACTGCCAAATAATTTTTCAAATTCCGGGCTGCTCGTGCCGACGGATGCCGTCATTGAAATCGTGGGGAAAAATGCGGCCCGCGCCGCACCGATATTCGCGTTGGCCGCTTTCAACGTGTGTTCCGCCTGCAAAATATCCGGGCGCTGCAACAAAAGTTCCGAGGGAAGTCCCGGAGGAATTTCCGCCAGCAGGCCCGTCTCGGCGAAGGCGCCGGCGGGCGGTAAATTGTCCGGCAGCGGCCCCCCAATGAGCAGCACGATTTGATTGACGGCCTGTTCCCGCGCCCGCTGATACGTCAGCAGATTGATCTTCGCCGTCTGCACCTGGCCTTCCGCCGTGCGCAAATCCAGTTCGCTGCTTCCCCCGGCGTCAAACGTGGCTTGGTTCAGTCGATAAGAGTTCTCGACGATCTGGAGTGTTTCCGCGGCCAGCGCGACCTGTTCCTCGGCCTGACGCCAGGTGAAATAATCGGTCGCCAGCCCAGCCACGAGCGAAACCTGGGCGCTGCGGCGGCCTTCCACCGTGGCAAAGTATTTTTCCAATGCCTGTCGGTTCTGGCTGCGCACTCGGCCAAACAAATCCACCTCGTAGGCCGTGGAACCCAGGCTCGCGTTCCACTGGTCGGCCGTCGTCTCAAAATTGCCGGAACGCTGATAGCCGGCCCCGGCGTTGGCCCCCGGAAATGACGCGGAGCGGGTGATGCGATATTGGGCGCGGCTTTGCTCCACATTCAGCACGGCCACTCGGTAATCGGTGTTGTTCGTCAGAGCCAGCGCGATCAACTGCTTGAGCCGTTCATCCGCGAAAAAATTGGTCCAGGATATTTCCGCCGCGCGGCCGGGATTGGCGCCGGCGATGCCCGGGTATTGCGACGCAACCGTGCTGGCCGGTTGCTGGTATTTGGGAATCATTGTACAGCCGGCGACCGTCAGCAGGAGCACCGGCAGGAGATATTTGACTTTGGACATTGAAATTTAGCGCTTGGGTTTGGGGGGCAGGGGGAACGGCGGACGTTCCGCCTGCCGGGTGGCCGGACGGCTTTTCATGCCGGCGGAAACATAAGCCACCATTTCACGCAAAACCGCTTCGTGCAATTGGGGATTCTTCATCTGTGGCAATTCCGTGGCCCGGATGGAAAACATCAGCAGGCCACCCATCGCAAACATGCTGCGTAAATGGATCAAATCCTCGGGAATTTCCGGCAGCACACGTCTTAGCGCGGCCGCGAATGTGATGACGCCCGGCGCCAGTTCCTTGTGAATGGCCGGTCGCAGAAACTCGGGGGCCATCAACAAATTACGCGCGAGAAATTTTTGGAAGGCCGGATGTTCCAACCCGGAATCAAAGGGCGGACGCAGCATGCATTCGACGATTTCTTCCACCGATAACGGTTCCCCGCCGGACTGCGCCTCGGCTGCTTGGAGCATCCGCATTCGCCGGGCATGGGTGGGGCGAAACCGGCGCATGAACGTTTCAATGTAAAGTTGCTCCTTCGAGCCGAAATGGTAAGTGGCGGCGCCGAGATTTACTTTTGCTTCATCAGCCAGCGCACGCATCCCGACCCCATCGTACCCGGACTCGGCAAACAACCTTTCGGCAGTGTCCAGCAAGCGCGCGGTTGTTTCGCGTTCATCGCTCATTTCGCCGTGCCTGTTCGGGTCCATGCGTATTTAATACAAACGTATGAAATAATAGTCAAGCCGGAAGTCAGTTCTTTTTTAACCTGGTTCCGGGACTCGGCGAATGCGGATATTATTTATCACGCCGGATGTGCTGCGCGCGAAAACTCAGGGCGGTTAACCCTTCAAAGCTGAAGGTATATTTCCGCGCTGAAAAGGATGGTGGAGCCGAGGGGGATTCAGGAGAGACGGGTCCGGCTGCCTTGCTGTTGCGATACCAACTAAGTCGTATCCATGCGGTAGCGAAAGGGGAGCGCACGCGTCCCGCGTGCAATTGACGGCGTCTCGCCGGCAATTTCGTTAAACCATCTTCTTCACTATTTGGTGAGTGAAGTTTGTAAGACGAAGTTTGCGGCGAGACGCCGCAAACCAAACGCCAGAGGCGTGTGCTCCCATTTTTCAACTGCATGGTTACGGCTAAGTCCGTCGCCGCCCGTCGCCAATGCCAGGAGAAATAAAGTACCAACCGTGGACGAGTGTTTCCTTCAACAATCACCTGAAAGGTTTTCAACGGCGCACCGCTCAAAAGGACGCAACGGTGAACAGAAATGAACAAGCTGCGGCGGCTGATACACACCTTTCTTCACGATGAAGATTTTGCGCGCGAAAAATTCCTTGGTGGAGGCCCCGTAAAATGGCCGGCGAGATGACAACCAGAAAAGAATTCAGGAGCTCAAAGATTCGTTTAAGATCCGAAAGACGCTTCGTGAGATCTTGATGAACAAATCATCGGCCAGGTTCAACTTGCGCGCATTCGTGTAGAGAACGCCCCAGCGCCGCTTCAATCGCCGTCGTCCCAACGGCAATGCCACCAGCGAGCCCTGATCGATCTCTTCCGCCACCAGCCAGCGCGGCAGAATTCCCACGCCCATGTCGAGGCGCACGAATTCCTTGATGGCCTGTTCATTGGCGATTTCGATGAACGGCTGGATGTTAATGTTCTCGTCACGAAAATACGATTCGATGAGGCGATAAGTATTTCCGCCGCGCGCGGGAAGAATCAGTTTGCGATTCGGAATGTCCTCGCGTTGGGCTTTGCGTTTCACGGCCCACGGATGCAAGGGATTAACGATGAATTGCAGGTCATCCTCGCCAATCAGATCGAATTTGATATTAGGCGAATGCTCCGCCGGCTCGGTAAGCAGGGCGAAATCGAGTTTGTTTTCCTGGAGCAGGGAAATCGCCTGTCGCGACGTGCATTGTTCGATTTTAATGGTAAAACTGGGAAAACTTTCCCGGAATTCGCGCAGCGCGGCGGGCAGCAGGAATTCGCAGGCGGTGCCGTTGGCGCCGATGAGCAACTGGCCCTGCCGCCAATCATTCCACGCGCGGATCTTGCCCCGCACCGCTTTCATCTGATCCAGCATCTGCTCGGCTTCGGCGAGAAACTCCTTTCCAATGGGCGATATTTCGAATTTACGGGAACTGCGTTCAAAAAGCCGGCAGCCCAGGTCGGCTTCCAGTGTTTTGAGGCAATGACTTATACCGGAGGCGGTCATATGCAATTCCTCCGCCGCGCGGCTCATGTTCATCGTGCGCGCCAGCGTCACAAAAACCAGCAGTTGCCGGCCATCGATATGGCTTTGGACGTTTCCTTTCATCGATTCATGTCTTGGCGGGACGAAATTATCCGAAGCCGGGGGCAAAGGCAAAGTTCAATGTTGAAAAATAATTGAAGCTGCATCCAGTAAACGTGAACAAGGCTTGCGGGGCGGTCGTGGCATAGTGGGTGCTAAAGGCGAAACATGCGGTTCGCCAAAACCAAAATTCAAGCCCGCCACAAAAGCGCACGGTGGTTGAACGTCGGTTTTGCCTCGACGATTGATTGCGCCGTCCTGGTTGCCGCTCAGGAGTTGGGATTGTTTCGCAAATACGGCCTCGCGGTGCGGCTGCGGCGTGAAGTGGGCTGGGCGACCATCCGTGAGAAGTTGTTGCACGAGGAACTCGATGCCGCCGCCGCGCATGCCAGCATGCTGTTCTCGATTTATTGCGGGATTGGCGTCGTGCGTCGCGCCTGCCTGACCGGATTGCTGCTCGGCTTCAATGGCAGCGCCATCACTTTATCGAAAGAGCTATGGAACCTGGGCGCGCGTGACGCCGCTTCCTTGGGCAAAATCATTCGCGAACAAAAAGGCAAACGCACTTTTACCTTTGGGGTCGTCCTCGAACTCTCCTCGCAAAATCTTAACCTGCGCAAATGGCTGCGCTCGGGCGGACTCGATCCCGACCGCGATGTGCGGACCGCGGTGATCCCGTCCGCGCTGGTGCATGACACGTTTCGCGCCGGGCACCTGGACGGTTATTGCGTCGCCGAACCGTGGAATTCCGCGGCGGTGTTTGACGGCAGCGGATGGATCGCGGCCGCCACCAGTGAAGTGGAACCGAACCATCCGGAAAAGGTTCTGCTGGTCCTGCAGGATTTTGCGGAGCGGCGCGAGGAGGAACATTTGCGCATGCTCGCCGCGCTCATTGAGGCCAGCGGCTTTTGTGACGGGCCGGAGAATCGCCCGGAGCTCGCCCGCATGCTTTCGCAGCCGCAGTATTTCGACGTGGACCGCGCGCTGCTGGCGAACGCGCTGGTGGGGCCGTTCGATTCCGGACAAAGCCGCCGCGAACTGAAGGATTTTGTGATTTACGATTCGCGCCGCGCCGGTGCACCCACGAGAGCCAAGGGTAAGTGGGTGTTCGATCTCGTGCAAAGTGTCGGAGGCAACCAATCCCATCCGGCCTTGCGCAGCGAAATCGTCGCGAAAGTTTTCCGCGAAGATATTTTTCGCAAAGCTTCGCGCCTGGTCGGAAACCGAACCATCCGAACGCATGCCGCCGACCCGGTGTCCCCCTTTTTTCCACCGGAATTGCCGCCCGTGGCCGGCGCGCTTCGAATGGAAACACCTGAAACACTTTTAGCCGCGTCCGATCTGCGGTTCGAATCCAACTCGCAACCGGCCGCGGTGGCATTTTGTTCGTGAACAAAAAATCCAAAACCCATTGAACAACTCAAACTGAACCTGAAACACATGAAACTTAATCCGAAGCTTAAACCAACGTTCCATCGAAAAATTGGCAAACTCACCGCGGCTCTGGCGGCGGTCGGCTTGATCACAACCTCATTGCCCGCGGCCGATTATCCCACCGCGCAAGTCAACACCACGGGATTGGCCGTGACGGACGATACCGTGACCGTCGGTCAATTGCATTCTGCCACCGGCACGATGGCGATCAGCGAAACCGGCTCGATCGAAGCCGAGCAACTCGCGATCGACCAAATCAACGCGCAAGGAGGCGTGCTGGGTCGCAAGATCAAAGTCATTCAGGAAGACGGCGCCAGCGACTGGCCAACGTTCGCTGAGAAGGCGAAAAAGCTGCTCGAGTCCGACCATGTGGCCTCCGTCTTTGGCTGCTGGACCTCCGCCTCCCGCAAGGCCGTGCTGCCGGTCTTCGAAAAAGACAACGGGATGCTTTATTACCCGACGTTCTATGAGGGTCTCGAACAATCCAAGAACGTGATTTACACTGGGCAGGAGGCCACGCAACAAATTCTCGCCGGGCTCGATTGGATTGCGAAGGAGAAGAAGGCAAAAACCTTTTATCTCATCGGCTCGGATTATATCTGGCCGCGCACCTCAAATAAGATCGCTCGCAAGCACATCGAAAATGTCCTGAAAGGAACGGTCGTTGGCGAGGAATACTACGCGCTGGGCAGCACGAGCTTCGGTTCGTTGATCAACAAGATCAAACTCAAGAAGCCGGACGTCATCTACGCCATCATCGTGGGCGGCAGTAACGTCGCCTTCTATAAGCAACTCAAGGCCGCGGGCATCACCAGCGACAAATGGACTTTGCTCACGATTTCATCCACGGAGGATGAGGTGCTCGGCATCGGCGGCGAGAACATTGCGGGCTTTTATTCCGCGATGAAATATTTCCAAAGCCTGGACAACCCGAACAACGAAGGCTTTGTGAAGGCATTCAAGGCCAAGTACGGCGAGAAGGCGGTGATTGGCGACGTGACGCAAGCGGCGTATCTCGGGCCGTGGCTTTGGAAATTGACCGTGGAGAAATGCGGTAGCTTCGATATCGACAAAGTGGCTGCGGCTTCTTCGGGTGTTGAATTCAAAGGCGCGCCGGAGGGCTACGTGCGCATCCATGACGCGAACCATCATCTCTGGAGTAAGCTGCGCATTGGCCAATGGCAGGCGGATGGCCAGGCGAAGGTGCTTTATGAATCCGAGCTGATTGAACCGAATCCTTTCCCGAAGGGTTATCAATGAGATGACTGTTCCGTGCGGCTGGTGGTGTGGGGAGACGCCACCAGCCGCAATGGAAACGATATTGCTGGAATCCAAATGACGAATCCCAAGAAAAACCTGTTTTGAATTTATGATATTTGCCTATTCACCAGCTGAGTTGTGGTCGATTTTCGTGATGCAGGGCTTCGCGGGCCTGAGCCTGTTCAGCGTGCTGCTGCTGATGGCGCTCGGTTTGGCGATTATTTTCGGCCAGATGGGCGTGGTGAACCTGGCGCACGGGGAGTTCATGGCGCTCGGCGCTTACACGGTTTATCTCTGCTCCACGCTGGTGGCCAATCACGCTCCGAAATTGCAACCGTACTATTTTGTAATAGCAATTATCGTGGCATTCCTCGTGGCCGCACTCGCGGGACTGTTGGTGGAATGGTCTTTGATCCGGTTTCTGTACAAACGTCCGCTGGATACCCTGCTCGCCACCTGGGGATTGAGCCTGATCATGCAGCAATCGTTCCGCTCGATTTTCGGGGCGCGCGAAGTGACTCCCACGCTTCCGGAATGGCTGATGGGTTCGTTCAAGCCAACACCTAATATTGATATTCCCATCAACGGCGTGTTCGTGATGGGCCTAACCCTGTTGCTGGCGTTTGGCGTCTGGCTGTTCATGTATCGCTCGCGCATTGGGCTGCAAATGCGCGCGACGGTGCAGAACCGGACCATGAGCGGCGCGGTCGGCATCAATACCAAGCTGGTGGATCGCTTCACGTTCAGCCTGGGGTGCGGCATCGCGGGAGTGGCTGGTGCGGCCTTTACGACCATTGGTTCCACGGGGCCGGACAGCGGTTCGCGTTACATTGTGGATACGTTTCTCGTGGTCGTCTTCGGTGGCGCGTCGAGCTTGCTCGGCACCATCGCGTCCGCGTTCGGCATCGCACAGGGCCAGTCCATCCTGGAATTTTTCCTGGAAGGCACGGCCGGGAAAGTGGCGATTCTCCTCACGATTGTCATCGTGCTGATGATTCGCCCGAAGGGTTTATTCCCCGGAAAAATTCGCACGGCATAAGCATCAACCCGAATACCTTGTGAAAAATATCTATACTCGAGTTTTTAGAGGAACAAGTGGTTTGACCAACCTGGCTCTTCTGGCCCTCGTCCTGTTGGTTGTGTTGCCGGTCGGGCTCCCCATCTTCCGGCTCAATATGGTTGCCAAATATCTCACCTACGCGTTCGTGGCACTTGGGTTGGTGATGTTGTGGGGAAAAGCCGGCGTGCTCAGCCTCGGCCAGGGCGTGTTCTTCGGCCTCGGTGGATATTGCATGGCGATGTTTCTCAAATTGGAGGCGTCGGATCCAGTGAGCACAAAAATTCAATCCACTCCCGGCATTCCGGATTTCATGGATTGGAATCAAATCACGCATTTGCCCGCGTTTTGGGTGCCGTTCAAAAGTTTGCCGTTCAGTTTGTTTGCGGTCATCGCCGTTCCGACGCTGGCGGCGTTTGTTGTGGGTTTGGCAATGTTCAAACGCAGGGTAGGGGGCGTCTACTTCGCGGTCATCACCCAGGCGCTGGCGCTGATTCTCTCGCTGGCAATTGACAGCCGCCAGGGTTACACCGGGGGCCGCAATGGCATCACGGATTTAAAAACATTGTGGGGCTGGGATATCCGGACGCATCACGCGCAATACATTCTTTATTTTGTCACGTGCGTCCTGCTGTTGGCCGCCATTCTGTTTTCGCAGTGGCTGCTGTCCGGCAAGACCGGCAAAATGCTGCTGGCGATGCGGGATCGGGAGGATCGCGTGCGCTTTTCCGGCTACGACGTTTCGATGTTCAAGGTCGCGACATTTTGTTTCGCGGCCGCCTTGAGTGGATTGGGGGGAGCGCTGTTTGTGTTGCAGGTCGGATTCATCTCGCCCTCACTCGTTGGAATTGTTCCCTCGATTGAAATGGTCATCTTTTGCGCGGTCGGCGGGCGCACCTCGCTTTACGGGGCCATCTATGGAACGCTGCTCGTCAATACCGGCAAGAGCCTGTTCTCCGAAAATTTCCCTCAACTTTGGCTGTTCGCCATGGGCGGTCTATTTATCGCGGTCGTGGTCCTCTTTCCGGATGGCCTGGCTGGCCTGTTCGAACTGGGGCGCAAAAAACTGAAACCTTGGATGGAAAAAACACGTAATAAACCCTCGCTGCCCGTGGGCCTGCCCGGGACAGTCGCGAAAGGAGATCAACCTTGAGCAGCAATACAGATTTTCTTCTGGCTATTGAAGACCTGACCGTTTCGTTTGACGGCTTCAGGGCGGTCGATTCGCTCAATCTTTACATCGAGAAAGACGAACTCCGCGTGATCATCGGCCCGAACGGCGCCGGCAAGACCACAGTTCTCGATATGATTTGCGGCCGGACCCGGCCCACCAGCGGAAGCATCAAATTCAAAAACCGAGAACTGATCGGCATGGCCGAGCATCGGATTGTTCATGAAGGGGTGGGGCGCAAGTTCCAAACCCCGTCGATATATGAAAACCTCACGGTCTTCGAAAACTTGGAAGTCTCCTACCCGAAAGGCCACACCGTGTTTGGTTGCGTTGCGTTCAAGCGAACCGCCGAGGTGGTGGACCGCATTCACAAAATCGCCGAGGAGATTTCACTCCAGGATTACTTGGAGGTCGAAGGCGCTTTTCTCAGTCACGGCCAGAAGCAATGGCTGGAAATTGGCATGTTGCTCATGCAGGAGCCGGAGTTGGTCATGCTCGATGAACCGGTGGCCGGCATGAGCCAGCCTGAACGTGAACTGACCGCCGCCTTGATCAAGCGCATCTGCAAGGGCCGCTGCATCATCGTCATCGAGCACGACATGGAATTCGTCTCGCGCATCGCCCACAAAGTCACGGTGCTGCATCTCGGAAAAATTCTGGCCGAGGGCAGCATGGAGGAAATTCGGAACAATCCCAAAGTTATCGACGTGTATCTCGGACATTGAACTATGCTTGCCATCAACCATCTCGAAGTCAGCTACGGCCAGAGTAAAGTCATCCACGATTTAAACTTCACCGTAGGCGCGCAGGAAATCCTTGCCATCATGGGCCGCAACGGCATGGGCAAAACGACTTTGCTCAAATCCCTCATTGGAATTCTCCCGTCCAAATCCGGCTCCATCAAACTGGGTGACCGGGAAATAGCCGGACTTCCCCCGCACGAACGCGTCCGCGGCGGAATCGCCTACGTCCCGCAGGGCCGCCTGATTTTTCCCATGCTGACCGTGACGGAGAACATCCTCACCGGCGCGCGCAAAGGCGTGGAAAGCTCGGTGTGGGACGAAATCTATTCGCTCTTTCCGGTCCTGCGCGACATGCGCCATCGCAAGGGCGGCAACTTGTCCGGTGGCCAGCAGCAGCAACTCGCCATCGCCCGCGCCCTGGTCAGCAACCCCAAGGTGCTGGTGCTCGATGAACCGACCGAAGGCATTCAGCCGTCGATCATCAAGGACATCGCTCGCGCGCTTAAAGAAATTCGCGAACTGCGCAAGCTCGCGATTGTGGTCACCGAACAGGTGGTGAGTTTCATGATGGATGTTTGCGATCGCGCGCTGGTGATTGAACGCGGCCGTTTTGTTCACGAGGCGCCGCGGGAGAATTTGGACGCCCAAAAGGTGAAAGCTCTGCTGAGTGTTTGATTCATGAAAAACCGAAACTGAAAGGAACCCTAAAATGCCCAAGACGTTAATCAAAGTTGACTTCAAGACGCCGCCCGAAGAACAGCCCTATCTGCACAACCGCTGGCACCCGGACATCCCCATGATTGCCTGGGTCAAGCCCGGGGATGAATTCCGCATTGAGTGCATCGATTGGACCGGCGGACAAATTCACGACGACGACAATGCGGCTGATGTCCGCGATGTCGCCCTGACCAAAGTGCATTATCTCAGCGGCCCAATCGGCGTCAAAGGCGCTGAGCCCGGCGATTTGCTCGTGGTGGATTTGCTTGATGTCGGCGCGCTGCCGGAATCGGCCTGGGGTTTCACGGGCATTTTTGCGCGGGAAAACGGCGGTGGCTTTCTCGTGGATCATTATCCGGACGCGCGAAAAGCCTGCTGGAATTTCAGCGGTCTTTACACGCATTCGCGGCACATTCCCGGAGTTGAATTCGCCGGCATCACGCATCCCGGCTTGATCGGTTGCCTGCCCTCGCGCGAATTGCTCGATACCTGGAACAAGCGGGAAAAAGAATTGTTTGATACAAATCCGGATCGTGTGCCGCCGTTGTGCGCCTTGCCGAATCCGGAGAATGCCCACATGGGCACGATGAAATCGGCGGCCGCCAAGGAAGCAATGAAAGAAGCCGTGCGCACCGTCCCGCCCCGGGAGCACGGCGGCAATTGCGATATCAAAAACCTGAGCCGCGGCTCAAAAATATTTTTCCCCGTGTACGTCAAAGGCGGCGGGCTCTCGATGGGCGATATTCACTTTTCGCAGGGCGATGGTGAAATAACGTTCTGCGGCGCGATTGAAATGGCGGGCTATCTCGACCTGCGCGTGAACATCATCAAGGGCGGCATGAAGAAATACGGCATTGTTAATCCGATCTTCCAGCCCAGCCCGGTCGAGCCCAATTACAACCGCTACCTCATCTTCGAGGGCATTTCCGTGGATGAAGCGGGCAAGCAATATTATCTCGATGTCCACGTCGCCTATCGCCGAGCCTGCCTCAACGCCATCGAATACCTGAAAAAATTCGGTTACACCGGCGAACAAGCTTACGCCATCCTGGGCACCGCTCCGGTTCAAGGCCATATCAGCGGCATTGTGGATATTCCAAACGCCTGCGCGACGCTCTACGTTCCGTCGGAAATATTCAAATTCGATATTCTGCCGAATGCCGACGGTCCAAAGAAAATGGTCACCGGCAAAGCGGACCTCGCGAAGGCCAAATAATACCATGCCCTTCTATGATTATACTTGCGACGAATGCGGGAGCTTCACGCTTTCCCGCAGCGTCGTCGATCGGGATCAGGTCGCGTTGTGCCCGGAATGTGACGGGAAGGCGGCGCGGATTGTCTCTGCGCCGAACTTGAGCCTGATGCCTTTCGGACGGCGCGAGGCGTTCACGCGAAACGAAAAAAGCCAGCACGAACCCGGGGTCAAGACACGGCATCGCTGCGGGACGGGATGCAGTTGCGGCGCCACCAAAGGAAATTCCCCGAAATCCACCCGGACCGTGGACCTCGGCAAGGCTGGCAAGTTTGAAGCGTCGCGAAAACAGAAACGTCCGTGGATGCTCGGGCATTAGTTCGGGCGCGAACCACGCCCGGCTTTATTCAAAGCGAGTAAATCAATTCAGGAAAATCGCCTTGTGCGGGCCGCTGTGTCGCCAAGCCGGGAAAGTTGTCATGGTAATTGCGGGGTGACGATGCGATAAAAGCGCTGATTGCTGCTGGGGACATCCGTCACGATGACCTCGCCGGTTACGCTTTGCGCGGGCACGTCCGCCAATTTTACCCAGACACCGTTCTTCAAGTCAGCGTTCCACAACACACTATAAGTTTTCCCGGCAATGGCGGTGAACCGGAGGTTGATGTGGTTGCCCGTCAGATTCGCGGAACTCAACTTGAGGAAATCAGCTGCGTTCACGGGGCTGGTTCCCGCTAGATATTCCTGGAGATTATTAAATCCATCTCCGTCCGGGTCAGCGCCGGGTGCGGCCAGTGGGTTACTAATTGAACCAAAGAATTGCAGTTGCCAGGCGTCGGGCAAGCCGTCGGTATTCAGGTCATCCGGGTTGGTGGTGTTGGGCCGCCCCGCGGTAGGCGCGGCGGCGAACCAGTTGGCCGGATCATTTCCATAGGCGCCCCCCTCAAGTCTTTGCAGCGATGAACCCGTGCCGACTGCTCCCAGCGGCCACGGCGCCGAAGGAAGATAACTGATCTGTTCGACCAACACGTCCGGCACAAAACCCGCATCCGCCGCTGGTGGTGCCAGCGGCACGCCGGGCTTGTAGAGGCTAATGCTTTCACCGTTGTTGGACAAATGCCCTCCATACGGGCCAAAAATGGTAACACTATTGCTCACACTGTAACGGCTGCGAAATTCCGCCAACGCCACTGAATCCGCCTGAGGATCGAAGCTGACGACCAGCAAGGACTGTCCGGCAGACAGGGTAACATTCTGCGGGAAGCTGAAATTAACACCCCCGGCAAGATGCCAGGTATTGGTTGGATTTGCCGGGTCGAACAATGAAACATCGGTGGCGGTGATGTTGCGTAGTTCGAGATATTCATCCTGGATGTTGTCCTCAATGCCATCCGGGCTCGGCGGATGGAACATGATCTCATTGATAACCACCGGTCCCACCAACGGATAAGAATTGGCGGCGCCTGTCCCCGTGCGGAACTGGTCAAGGCTGGCCGGATTGTCCACGCCGAATGAGCGTGCACTCATCGCCACGAAATCGGATTCGCCCACGCTGTTGATATAGTTGCCGAAAGAGATGCCAGTCGGTGCGGCCCCGAAAGCGGCCGTCGCCCGATAACCGGTGAGATTGCCTGCCGAGTCGGCTTGGGCCAGATAAACCTGGCCGCCATGCGCCGAATCGAACGCGAACGGCGTGGAACTGCCGTTCGTCGGGTTAAATTGATTTTCATAGAACACCTTGAACCCGTTGGCGGAAATTATCGTGTTATCGGCGATGCGATATTTTTTCAGGTTGGCAACCGAGTCGCTGATGAACCAGCCGCCGAGATTCACCACATTGCCGCTGGCATTGAAAAGTTCCAAGGCGTTTTCCAATGGGGGAGTGGCGTGCGAAAGCAATTCGTTCACGACCACACCGGGAATCGGGAGGAAATTACTCGCCGCCGGCGTGGGCTGGTGGAAGAAAACCCGGTTGGTCGCGCCGTCCGGAAAACGCCCCTCAGAAATGCCATTAGTCTGCGAACCAAAAGTGATCGCATCCACGAGCGTGCCGGCAGCGTACAGACCCAAGGGAATACCGGACTTGCTGAGCTTGAAATTCACGTGATCCGCTCCGGGATTTTTGTCGGCGATGAACTGGATAAAACCGTCGGCACCCGTGCCGATGAACGACAGCGGCGGAACGGGTGACATGGTCGGAATATTCAAATCCCTGGTGAAAAATAATCCGCCAAGCGCAACCGGGTGCGCGGCCAAATTGCATAGCTCGAACCAATCGGGCCCGTTCGGATTCGACGCGAGCCATTCGTTGAGTTTCAAGCCGGATACAGTGTCCAGCGCCGCGGTTTGGTTGAACGCACCGGGTGTCGGCACGTTGAGACCCCAAGCACCCGAACCGTCAGGCGTGCGGCCGATGGAGAAGTCGGCAACCTGCAACCCAAACGCAATTGAATCAACCAGTCCGCCGCCGTTGGTCAGACTGTTAAAGAGGAACAGAGTGCCACCGGTCGGGCTCAGGGAGAAACCCGTATTATTGGTGCCGGGCGGTGAATTGTCGTCGCAAAACAGCGTGAGAAAACCTCGCGCGGGAATGGTCTGCCCGGGCGCAAAGACAAATTTGCGGGCGGTATTCGGATCATCGCTTAGGCTCAGATCCGCCAGGCTCACAGCATTGGTGGAAGGATTGAACAATTCGATCCAATCGACGGTGCGCCCTGCGTAATTCGTGAACGAATGATTGCTGGCCAGGATTTCGTTAAATAAGACGGGTACACCCACCGTGGTAGTGGTGATGATATTCGTGGTCAACTGAACCGCGTTCAATTGCATTCCGAAAACGTCATCGGAACTGGTCGCGGTGGTTTGGTGGACCTCCACCGCCATTACATTATCGCCAATGACCAAACCGCTGGCCGGGAACGAGAGTATTTCAGGAACACCTTCATTCGCCTGGTCGGAAGCCACGGTGCTGTAGGTAAAGCTGGCGGGCATCCGCAACGCGCCGACTTTGACTCCGTTTAGATAATACGCCGCGCCGTCATCCACAAAATTTGTAGAAATCAAAGTTAAATTTGTCAGACTGCCATTCCATGTAAAGTGAGTGCGGTAATAGACGGTGATGTGGCCGCCGACCTGGTTGGGCGCGGCAATCGTCGTATGGAAGGCATAAGGATATTCCGCGGGCGTGGTTTCAAATCCAAAAAGGCCGGAGCCGCTGGGCCACGCTGAGTCGTCGAACGCGCTCGGATACCACGTCACGCCGCGGTCGGTGCCGGAATTGTCGTAGCGCCAAACGTTCGTGATATCCAGCAACATGGCGGAAACGCTGGTGATATTTGTGATCGAAGTCGTGCCGCCGTTTGAGGTCGGATTGGCACTGCCTGGCGTCGGTTGGAGGAAACTCGCAATGGTATCGCTGCCACTCGGACTGCGGCCTTGGGAAACATCCGTCACCTGCGGGCCATAATTGATCACATCAATCGTGTTAAGCCCGGCATCCGAGAGAATAATTTCCCCGACGTCGGGATTGAGCGTGAAGTTAACGTGGTTGGCCCCTTGCGACCGGTCGCCATCTGCCACAAACGATTGGTAACCGCCGGCGGCCATGAAACTTAAGGCCGGAATTTGATTCAACTGCGGCGCGCCTTCGGCGTTCGACAGAAAGCAACCGCCGAGCGGAACCGGGTGTGATCCGGGATTAAATAATTCCACAAAATCACTCGTGGCCAGAAAGAGCTCGTCCGCCAGCCATTCATTGATCTTCACCGCATGAACATCCGCCAGGGCCATGGCGATATTATTGGCGCCGAAGGTCGGTTGGCAAAGCACCCAGGTTCCATCCGCACCGCGCCCAATCGAAAGATTCGAGACCTGGATGCCGAAGTTGACCGAGTCGAGCAGGGCACCACCGTTGGTGACAGTGTCATAGAGTGACACGCCGTCGCCGCTTGCTTTCATAGTGAAGCCCAGATGAGTGCCGGGAGCCGTCGTTTGACTATCCGCAAAAAGAACGATGTATTGGCCCGGGCCGAGCACCGGGCTGCCGGGCGGAAAAACATATTTCAAAGGCGCGGTTGAAGCGGCAGACAATCCCAAGCCGGCTAAATCGACGGGTGCGTTGCCATAATTAAAAAGCTCGATCAAATCCGGCGTCGTCCCGCCATTGGTCAGCGTGGTCGTGTTCGCCGCGAGGATTTCATTGAGCCGGACGGTCGGTCGGACGGGCGGAACGTAACTCGTGTCGACGGTCCAAACGTGGGAAGTTGTCACCAAGGCATCCGGGCCGAAAGCGGGATCGTCTTGATACCAACCCGAATCGCGTTTGCCGCTGATGGTCACAAGATGTTGGCCGTTGGGCAACCCGCCCAGCGAGATGGGAGTGACGATGGGTGTTTCCGCGCTCCAACTTCCCGCATCCAGCTTCCATTTATAGTGCGTATAACCCGAACCCTCGGGCCATCCGGCAACCGGAATGCCTGAGCCTGAGCGAACGATGCCGACCGTCAGCAAAGCGGAAGTCGAATTGTTGGTGCCCGAGGGTTCACCGGAAAGGGAAGCGCCGAGGGGAACCACGCCGCCTTTGTCTCGTCCGTTCGGACCTGTGCCGATGGCGGGGGAACCGGGCAGGGGAGAAAACCAGTCGCGCATCACTTGCGCTTCATTCCATGTGGTAAAATACGTTTCTGCCGGCTGCGGCACGTGCTTAAGCAACGGATCAACTATGACGTTGTTTCCGCCTGGGCCTGTCCACGCGAAGGGAAGGATATTATTGCTGAAAGTCACAGTGGTTTGCGCGGGATCGTAATTGCGGACGAGTTGTTCCGCATCCGCGATGACATTGCCCTCCAGATAAAAACCCACCCCGAAAGTTGTCGGCGGGCCGGGGTCGAGATCCCGGACGTTGACCACACCCGACGCCGTATCGGATCCGCCGGTTTTGGTCGTATGGATGATGGTATTGTTCAGTAACGTGAAAAAATTCCCCTGCTTGGCAGTGGCAGCTTGATCGCAGTCATAGAAGAGATTGCCGATGAGGGTGATCTCCGATGTATCCGAACCGGTATTTCCGCCGCTGATTGCGCTGGAAGAATCCGGCGATCCGTTTTTGTGACTGTGCAGAAAAATATTTCCTTCAATCCAGGCATCGGTCCCATCCAGGTCGAGCATATCATCGGAGGCGCCGATGAAAACGTTGTCGTAATATTGAATAATTTGCTGGCCCAGATCGCGATTGCCGCCGGTGAAATCCATGATGTCGTTGTAACCGGTGGTCGTGCCGAAGAAACAGTCGCGCACGATGCCGCGGCCACCGGATTTAATGCCGCCGGTTCCGTGAACCAATTCAAATGGAGCGGTGGTCGTCGGGAAAATGCAGTAACTCACGAGGAACGAACTGGTATCAAGCGAGAGGTATTGATGAGTG